>JACCDP010384481.1_pt1 | contig 12737 bp, 13 predicted proteins | sample 7445841 | NCBI WGS metagenome assembly JACCDP01 (sample SAMN15323441, study PRJNA562643) | freshwater metagenome | isolation source: river surface water | place: USA:Blue River Watershed | collected 2017-08-17
GGGAGGGCATCCCCAAAGTAACGCTACAGGAGTTGAAGCCTCTACTCTACTTGGTGCAAACCTGGTTGAGCAAGTTTTGACGATGAATGTAGAATCCCCGTGTCTTTAGACCGGGGAGTGTCAAGATTAGATTCCATAAAGGCATCAGTAGAAATGTAAACTGTTAGATAAGTACCTGAATTAACTAAACATAATTAATCGGATCTTCTAAACCCAACTGTGCAAAAGCTGCTAACCGCAATTGACAAGAATCACAGACACCACAAGCAGCATCACCACCAGCATAACAAGACCAAGTGAGATCCCAAGGAACACCTAATTGATTACCAAGTTGAATAATTTCCGTCTTTTTCAAATCAATTAACGGTGCCATAATCTTAATTCCTTGTCCCTCCCGTCCTTGTTTTGTACCCAAGCGGAAAACTTCCTGCATAGCTTGGATATAATCAAGACGACAATCTGGATAGCCAGAATAATCTAAAGCATTAACACCAATATATACTCTTTCGGCAGCGATCGCCTCTGCATACCCCAAAGCAAAACTTAAAAAAATCGTATTCCGTGCCGGCACATAGGTTACAGGAATATGATCCGCCATTTCATCCAAAGAACGCTGTTGGGGTAAATCAATCTTATCATCTGTCAGCGCAGAACCACCCCATTGTCGTAAATCAAAATTCACAACTTGATGTTGAATTATACCAGCCCTTTTGCCTACCATTAAAGCAGAGCTTAATTCTTTACGGTGTCGCTGTTGATAATCAAAAGAGATAGCATAACATTCACAGCCATCCTCTTTAGCTTGATAAAGCACCGTAGAAGAATCTAAACCACCAGACAACAAAATTACAGCTTTCATATCGGCACAGGCAATGGCAAAACAAGAAACATAAACAACACAGAGAAATTTTACTAATTACCCATTCCTTCACAAATTGTATCCAAAAGATGGGAAAATCAACAAAATGCAACAAACAAAGATATATGTACAAACAAACTCTGTGGAACGAGAATACCAATTGTATAGATCACAGAAAACATTATACTCTGAGTATTAACTATTTAACGATTTGTAATTTTACTGATAGAAAGAGTGATTAATTTACATAACAAAAATCGGATGTTGACTAAATTAGTTAATTATTTAACTACATACCTGAGAATTTGTACTGAGAAATGACGAAATCTACCCAGTCAACAAAAAAACAGAGGATTTTTTTGCAGCCAATGATAAAAATACACTAATTAATGACAGTTGACAAAAAAAGATAACCAAAATGGTGGGAACTGAAGCTAAACTTTGAAATTCTTCATAAAGATAATCACTATGTTACCATCTGGATGGTTTAAGACAAATCAAACTCGACGTTTAAGTATAAAGAACAACAAACTTAGCGTCTCTAAATTTGGTGGTTGAGGAGAGAACAATAGTGCAAGATAGCATATCAATGTCAGAACCAAATCTATATTCACAGCGCAGCCAACCACAACATATCCGCATGGGAGTGATTGGGGTTGGTAACATGGGACAACATCATACCCGCGTCCTCAGTTCCATGAAAGATGTCGAGCTAGTAGGAGTTTCGGATATCAACGTTGAACGTGGTTTAGAAACTGCCAGTAAATACAAAGTCCGGTTTTTTGAGGATTACTGCGACTTACTACCCCATGTAGATGCAATTTGTGTGGCTGTACCTACACGCCTACACTATGCCGTGGGCATCAATTGTTTGTTGGCAGGAATCCATGTTTTAATTGAAAAACCAATAGCGGCTAGTATTTCTGAAGCAGAATCTCTAGTTAATGCTGCGGCAGAATCCCAGTGTATTTTGCAAGTTGGTCACATTGAGCGATTTAATCCCGCATTTAGGGAACTGAGCCAAGTCCTGAAAACAGAGGAAGTTTTGGCCTTAGAATCCCACCGGATGAGTCCTTATTCAGCGCGGGCGAATGATGTTTCCGTAGTGCTGGATTTAATGATCCATGACATTGATTTGCTGCTAGAATTAGCCGCTTCACCCGTGGTAAAATTAACTTCTAGTGGTACTCGTTCTTTAGACTCCGGTTATTTAGATTATGTAACTGCGACTCTAGGCTTTGCTAATGGTGTTGTTGCCACGCTGACAGCCAGTAAAGTAACTCATCGGAAAATTCGCCGTCTAGTTGCCCATTGTAAAAATTCATTTACAGAAGCAGATTTTCTCAACAATGAAATTTTAGTCCATCGGCAAACGGCCCTTAATCCTCACCTTGACAACCAAAAAGTTCTATATAGACAAGATGGTTTAATCGAAAAGGTGTATACCACTAATGTTCAACCTCTAAGCGCGGAATTAGAGCATTTTGTTAACTGTGTCCGTGGTGGTAATCAACCCTCTGTTGGTGGTGAACAAGCTCTCAAGGCCCTGCGCTTGGCTAGTTTAATTGAACAGATGGCTTTAGAAGAAAGAGTTTGGAACCCATTAGAATGGTCTGCTGAATCCAGAGTCCAATCTCTGACATCAACTATCTAGTTCTAATAGACAGTAGGGAAATTGATATGTAAGGGTTTAGCAGTGCTAAACCCTATAAGATCAAAGGATTAAGCCATTGTGAGTATAGCAGCCCAATCAAAAATGTAAAAGCACCAAATTAGTAATATAAATGTGATACTCCCCTAAAAATGCCCTCATAAATCCCCAATCAGAAAAAATTGACTATCGCCTGTTCTCAATTTTGACGTATTTCTAGTTACACTTAACCCAAACTAAAATTTTTTGTAGCTCACCTTTTTGTAAGATGAGCATGATAACTTTTTACAGAGGATTTTTCATGACAGACCAACCATCAGCAGCTAATCCAATGAATGCCGCCGCCATTCCGATGAATACCGCCGCCATTCCGATGAACCGCACTCCAGTAGCAGGAACAGGAGCAGGAACAGGAGCAGGAACAGGAGCAGGAACAGGAACAGGAGCAGGAACAGGAGCAGGAACAGCGATAAATTCTGTGAAAACCAGCAATGTTGGCGGTAAAACAATTCTCAGTGTAGATTTGGGCAGAACATCCACCAAAACCTGTGTCAGCCGTGACACCAATAATGTGGCTTTCATTCCTTCTAATGTGAAGCAAACATCTATTGAGCAAATTCGCAGCGGTGTGTTTGAAGCTAAGGCTACTGACGCACTCATGGATTTGTGGCTGGAGTATCAAGGTCGTGGCTATGCTGTCGGGCAATTAGCAGCAGATTTTGGGGCCAATCTTGGCGTTGGGCAATCTAAAGTAGAAGATGCACTGATAAAAGTATTATCATCTGCTGGGTATTTTAAGCTCAAAGATGAAATTGCTGTTGTCCTCGGTCTACCTTTCTTATCTTTAGAACAATTTGAAAAAGAAAAGGCACAGTTAATTAGTTTGGTAACTGGAATCCACACCATGAATTTCCGTGGTGAATCCTTATCTTTAAACATTACCAAAGTTTGGGTTATGCCTGAAGGATATGGTAGTTTACTGTGGTCTGAAACTCAACCAAATAAAGGCGTAGCAGTCCCCGATTTTACAAAAATTTCTGTGGGGATTGTGGATATTGGTCACCAAACCATTGATATGATTATGGTGGATAATTTCCGCTTTGCTAGAGGTGCTTCTAAGAGTGAAGACTTTGGCATGAGCCAGTTTTATGAAATGGTAGCTAAGGAAATAGACGGCGCGGATAGTCAATCTTTAGCGTTAATTTCTGCGGTTAATAAGCCCAAAGGCGATCGCTTTTACCGTCCCAAAGGTGCTAGTAAGCCTACTAATTTGGATGATTTTCTGCCTAATCTCACAGAACAATTCTCACGGGAAATTTGCTCTCGTGTGTTAGCTTGGTTACCAGAACGGGTAACTGATGTGATTATTACAGGTGGTGGTGGAGAGTTTTTCTGGGAAGATATTCAGCGTCTCCTCAAAGAAGCTCAAATCAAAGCTTACTTAGCTGCACCTTCTCGCCAAGCTAATGCTTTGGGGCAGTTTATTTATGGAGAAGCGCAATTATCTGCTGCTGTTCGCGCTGCTAGGTCATAAAACTGATGTTCCAATGGTCAAAAAAGGTAGTTAAATCAGTTACGTTCAATCCAGAAATTGCTGATGAAAGCTTGTTGGCACAGGTGGAAAATTACTTAGACACACATCGAGATAAAACTTTCAGCGACCTATGTAAAGAGGCTCTCTGGAAAGCTCTGTGTGTCCCAGAATCTGTACAACCAGCTTCTAATACAGCAGATAGCACTACGGTTGAACAAAAAATCGGTGAAATGCAACGTCGAATAACCGATTTTGAGGAACGTTTTTTTACCAGGGAGTCTCATCGTTTGGAGGCGATGGAAAGTCAAATGTTACAACTTAGTCAACAAGTTGGAAAATTGGCAATCATTCTTGGTCAGCAACCACTTACTTATATTCCTCCTGACCCGGAACCGGAACTTGAACCTCAAGAAGTAGATCCTGTAATTAGTCGCATTGGTCAGTTTCTTGATGATTTTTAATTAAAACCCAGGTTTTTCCTTGTTTTTACTTTGAGAAAAACTCTTGAGTGAACTACCGTAAGTCCCACCAATAAGCCATTCAGGTATTATTGGTGGGATATTTCGTTTTAGGCTTTGCTGAATAAAGCTAAAACCGTTTATTTATAAGGGTTTTGCGGATTTTCCGAACAAAAAAGTGCTAGGTTTTGGCAAATGGAGTCTCAAAACAGTTGCATTTTTCCCTGTCGGATATGGGAAATTGGGGATATCCAGATAGCTGAAACTGTTCCCTGTTCCCTCCCCTCACAGACAACTTTCTCAGCAAACCCTCTTTAATTTTATTTTTTAAGGTATATAAAAATATATATAGCGGTATGCAGTTGAATGAGATACAATCGGTTACTGAGCGATAGCCTGCGTGGCCTAGCCATAGTCGAAGTGCTGAAAATTAAAAATCATGTAGGATAAGGCTTTCCCCCCTACCTCCTGCCTCCGGCTATATTATCCACCGATATCTATAGTTTTTGGGTTTTCCATAAATAGCTGGATAACAAATTTGTGACAATATGGGCAACTATTGGTAATAATAAATTGCCACTTAATAGGGTGCTATAACCGAGAATGATACCAATAATAGTTGCCCAAAGTACATAAGGCCATTGTTTGGGACCACTCAGGTGTAAGACTCCAAAACATAGACTTGATACTATTACAGCTATAGCATCTCCACCTAAAGCGGGTAGCATGACACCTCGAAATAATAATTCTTCGCTTAAACCGGGTAATAATCCTAACCAGATTAAGTCAGGTACAGCTAAAGGTTTGAGTACCAGTTCTAGATAATAGTCTGCACTTTTGCGATAAGGAGGAGAAAGGCGATAAGCTAAACCACTTAATATAGTAATGGCTAGACCTAAAGTTATTCCTAGGAGTAAATGTTTTTCGTCCCAAAACCATTTAAAAAGAATGATGTTACCCCAACGTAACCATAATTTGGCAACTATCCACAGAATAATTGCGGTTACACCCATAGCAACTAATACTTGGGTGCGGGTGAGATAGGGAAGTTCTGGTTCTTGATTTTGTTGTTCAATCACGGTTATTTAGATAAATAATGGGTAATGGGTAATTCATAAAACTCTTGCCTATTTTTGTTTCATTGTTACCTGTATTAACCAATTAATAATGAACAAGGATTAATACCTGCTTTATGAGCTACTAATAGACCTACAACTTCCAGGTATGAGTTTACCTGTAAGGTTTTAATTTTTAACATGGGAGCAGAAACTTTAATCAAAGTTTGATTTTCTGTAACTGTAATTATTTGACATTGTTTTTGGCTTAAATTTAATAAAGCACTACTTCCACAGGATGTAGCAGGAATAATTACAGCATCTACTTGATCTGCCCAGATGTCGGACAATAAACAATTGTGGACTTCTCTATTAATAATAAATTGGGGGGCGCTACTCAAGCCAACTAAAACGCAAGGTAAGAAAGTATAGCCTATTTCTTCGGCTGCTGCACGGGGTGATAAATTAGGGGTTGGAGGGGTGCTGGCAAGGGCAGGAGCATGGGCACAAGGAATTTTAAAGGTACGGACTAATAAATGGCTAATGACGGATTCTGCACCGGCTAGGGGGTCTACTCCTTGACCTTGATGATAGTTATGGAGGGCGGTTTCGTCCATATCGTCGGGGAAACGGGCAACAACGGCGATCGCCTCGGCTTTTTCTTCTATAATTAATTTCTCAGCAGCCCGTAATAAACTATCAGGATTGCCAATTGTTCCCCAGCTTGTACCGGAGAAAGAAGTGCGTAATTCTACGTTAAGAGGGGCATCGGTAATTACATAATTGGTAATATTTAATCCTAAACTGGCTCTGGCTGCATCAGCTACTTGCAAGTGTCGCAGCATTAATTCCGGTTCGATACCCTGGTCTAAAAGTAAACCTACTCTATTACTGCGGACGGGACGTAAACCCCATTCTCCAGCCGCAAATTTATCTAAACCATAACCTTCGACATAGAAAGCGTTGGGAATATTCCAGTATAAACTGGCGGCGTTCATGACATTGGGGTGAGTAATCAAGCGATCGCACACCTGTGATATCAGTTTAGCTACTGGTAAAGCATCACCAGCATAACCGCCAATCGCTGCCCCAATGCCGGTAGGTATAATTAAAATTACTGTGTATGGTTTTTGATTTGCTATCACAGGTTTTTTGATTTGGTCCCAAACGCTAACAATAATTAAGCGGTAACTACAGCTTCTACTGTGGCGGTTTGTTCTTCTTCATCAACAGCAGTAATAGCCCAACGCAAAGGTTCACCTTGTTTTTGTAATTCCTCTGTAATGGCTTTTTCTAACTCGGTGGGAGTTTCTTGTAATTCGATTTCGGCGGTAATAAAGTGAGTTGTCATCATCCTCCATCCTTTGTATTTGTAATTCTGAGAATACACCAATCATCAGTCAACAGTTACCTAACCTTTGCCAAATTGTTTGTCATAAACTATTTCTTCCTTACCTGTTTCAATCTTTAAATTAGATAATGGTTTAGAAACACAAAGTAGTGCATAGCCTTGTTTTTGCAGTTCTGGACTTACACCCATACCCTCGCTTTGATCTACACTTCCTTCTAAGATTAAACCAGCACAAGTGGTACAAACTCCAGCATGACAGGAAGCTGGTAAGTCTAAACCCGCTTGTTCGGCTACAGATAAGACTGCTTTACCTTCGGGAACTTGTAGAGTATATATTTTACCTTCGTGATTGATTTCTACAGTGTAAGTTTTGGACATATATAATAACAGGTTTCGGCAACGGATAAACAATTAATCGTACATCATAATATATAACAATCTTGTCCGATTTGGGAAAGTTTATCTTTTTTAAGTATATCCTCACTCACGCGGAATATGATAAGGAGAACTGGAAAAATGACTCTTACTTTTAATCGGGAAAAATACAAGGAATTATTAACAGCTTATCTTCCCAAGTTGATAAAAACTGAAGCCAAAAAAAGAGCCTGGATAATTTTTGGCAAAACCGGTAAAAATAAGCATACATAAGCGTTTCAAGGAAAAGATTGTTTAGAATCTAAAACCCTTATCCTATGGTTAATACATTAAAAAACCTTTGTGGGAAACCTTTTGAGCCGATACATTAAAACTTAGGGTAACATCCCTCCGGTTGCCTTCCTCAAAAGAAAAAAATCAGAGGGATATTACCCCTAGATATGATGATAATTTTTATGGACGTAGACAATGCTATTAGGACATGAAGCACAACTACAACTTAGATACGGAATGTCACCATGGCCTAGCACCTGTCACCTGCCATAGTTCTTGCTTAACAAATACTACTCAGCAGTAGCGAGTTCTGTACTACCTTTGGTGCGTTTGCGGGTTAAGGCATTGTAAACCATGATACCGATTGCTTTAATTAAGTTGCCTTCCAATTCTTGGAACATTTTCATATTAATGCCAAAAGCGGAGTTAGCTTCTTCCACAATACGATCGCCCGTAATATCATCAATAGGCATAGCATCTAGGTTTTGACGATACTGGGCTTTAAATGCCTTCTCATCGGTAATATCTGCAAACTCATAAAAAGCAGTACCTTTGCCTTCAGTGAGATTCATTGCTGTTTGGGCAATATTTTTGAGGATTTGTCCCCCCGATAAATCGCCTAAATAGCGAGTATAAGAATGAGCAATTAACAATTCTGGTTCAGTCGCCGAAATTTCCCGGATGCGGTTGACATAAGCTGCACCCGCAGCAGATAATTTCACCTGTTCCCGCCAGTTATAACCATAGTAGTAAGCTAAATCCTGCTCTAAGGTATGCTTACGGTTGAGTTCAGGAAAATAGATCTTACCAACAATTGGATGATCTTTATGTTTTTCCATCTCCTCTTCCATCGCTGAGTAGATAAAGTAAAAATTAGCAACCAATTTGCGGTAGGAGTTTTTTTCTACAACTCCTCTTAAAAAACACTTGACAAAACCTACGTTTTCTGCCATAGTGTGTGCTTTCTTTGTACCTACACGTAATTTGCTTGCTAAATTGCTGCTCATATTAAAATTCTCAACTGTAAAAAAATTAACTGTGGGAGCTTTTTGTACATAATGGTTAAAAAACCCCATTAAAACGTTACATTAGACCTATTTGATGAGAATTTATATTAAAAATCATTAAGCAACGAGTCAATTTTCTGTGGAACGAACGTCGAGAATAGCTCAAAAGCGTGTTATTTTCTTCTGTGATTGTGTGGAGTGTAAAGATTTATGGTTTTATCAATGGCTCGGAGTCAAGGCTATAATTCAGGATTGGTGACAGAGGTGGATAATAATTGGATGTTAAATCCTCTCCCATTGCCTACAAACCCATTATTTGGTACGGATGGGATTCGCGGCAAGGTGGGAGAATTGTTAAACGAGCCTTTAGCTTTACAAGTGGGTTTTTGGGCTGGTGTGGTTTTACAGAATCATGTTACCGACTCAGGTCCAATCATTTTAGGACAGGATTCTCGTAACTCCAGTGATATGTTAGCTATGGCATTGAGTGCCGGTTTAACTGCCGCTGGTTTAGAAGTGTGGTATTTGGGATTATGTCCCACACCTTGCGTGGCTTATCTTACTAGCATCACCAATGCCATTGGTGGGATCATGATTTCCGCCAGCCACAATCCCCCAGAAGATAATGGAATTAAAATTTTTGATGGCCATGGTGGTAAACTATCCCCAACCCTACAAAGGGAAATTGAGGCGGGATTAAGAGGCAAATTATCTCCAGGGTCAAGTATAAATAATTGTGGCAAACATTATTCACGGACGGAGTTAATCCAAAAATATAGTCAATCTATCCAAACACCGTTAGAGTCTGGACTCAATCTCCAGGGTATGAAAATTGTATTAGATTTAGCTTGGGGTGCAGCCGTAGATTTAGCCCCAAAGGTATTTCAGGAAATGGGGGCGGAGGTTATTTCTTTACATAACCAAGCCGATGGCGATCGCATTAATGTTAATTGTGGTTCGACACATCTAGATATACTCCAAACCGCAGTTAAGGAACACCAAGCCGATATGGGTTTTGCCTTTGACGGTGATGCAGATCGGGTTTTAGCTGTGGATAATACGGGCAGATCGGTCAACGGTGATTACATTCTTTACCTTTGGGGTCGCCACCTCCAACAAAAACAACAGCTACCAGATAACCTGATTGTGTCCACCGTTATGGCTAACCTGGGCTTTGAAAGAGCTTGGCAACAACTAGGGGGTAAATTAATCCGTACCTCGGTAGGTGATCAATATGTACAAGCGGAAATGCGGAAAACTGGGGGAATGCTAGGAGGAGAACAATCAGGTCACATCCTTTGTAGTCATTATGCCATGACCGGTGATGGCTTATTAACGTCCTTGCATATCGCCGCCCTAGTCAAAGAAGCTCATCTGTCCTTGGCAGAAATGGTAGATCAAAGTTTTCAAACCTACCCCCAAATATTACGGAATGTGCGAGTATTAGATCGGGAACGGCGGTTAGGATGGGAAAAATGTCAACCTGTTCAACAAGCGATCGCTAAAGCCGAAGCCGCCATGGGTGATACTGGCAGAATTCTCGTCCGTGCCTCTGGTACAGAACCAGTCATTAGAGTCATGGTAGAAGCCGCCGACACTGAACTTGTCAACCATTGGACAACCGAATTAGTCTCACAAGTGCAAACACACCTGGCTTGACACTCCCCAGGCTAAAGCCCAGGGGATTCTACATTCATCGTCAAAACTTGTTTAACTCACGGGTGACTTGTAAGAGTTGGAATATGGCTTTACTTACTGGCGTTTCAAAGCTAGTGATCCGTTCATGTTTCAACAGCAATGCCCAACACCCGCCATTTTTCCCGACTCATGAAGAAACCAATATTATTAGAGTTAGTGCAAGTCAGTCCGGTTTTTTGTGAAATGCACTTAAAACCGCCATTTTTCCAAGTTTGACCATACCCAAGAATAGACTTATTAGGATCAGCAACGGTATCACTGATACAAAGAATTTCCGGTTTACTCTGACCAGGCAATAAAAAACCACGTCCCCAGTCAAATTCACAATATCCAAGATAAGGTTGAGGAGGTTTAGGCTTAAGTGAACTAGCAATTTCACAGCGTAAACTGTTGGTATTGGCATCACTACCTTCAATTAGTTCACAAAAAATATTGCCACTGGGAGTTTTAAACCCTTTTGGTACGGCAATACTTACCTGTGATAATGATAAACTCATTATTGAAGTTGCAGCGACCAGAAAAACTATTTTCTTGATTTGCTTGTTCATAATGGTATATATTCCCCATTTAAGTAGGGCTTGCTGAATAAAACTGAAACCTTTTATCCTATTAGTTTAACACACCAAGTACGGTAGAGCCCAAATCCTTAAATTCTGGAAATCCTGATTTAGACAAATAATTAACCAACAGCTTTTTGTCCTTGATATAGTTGTTTAAATAAAGCTTGCTGTTTTTGATGATCAACAATTGGTTTAGGATAATTAACACGATGACATTCTAACGGGGGAATTTTCCCAGATACTAAATATTGTGTATCTATAGAACGTAATTCGGGTATCCATTGGCGAATATATTCTGCTTCAGCATCAAATTTTTGACTTTGACTGGCGGGGTTAAAAATGCGTAATGGTTTGGGATCCATACCACTAGAAGCACTCCATTGCCAACCTCCATTATTAGCAGATAAATCACCATCAATGAGTGTCTGCATAAAATATTTTTCTCCCCATTGGGGATTAATTATTAAATCTTTAGTCAAAAAACTGGCTACGATCATTCTACATCTATTGTGCATCCAACCAGTTTCATTTAATTGACGCATGGCAGCATCAACTATAGGATAACCTGTTTTGCCTTCACACCAAGCTTGAAAATATTTTTCGTTATTTCGCCAAGGAAATGTTTTAAAATTATCTCTATATGCACCTTGGGATAATTCAGGAAAATGGTACATACAGTGTTGATAAAATTCCCGCCAGGCTAATTCCTGTTGCCATGTTTGAATACTGGCATTTACTTCTTCACTATTACTATTTGCTAATGCTTCTATTGTAGTTTGCCAAATAGTTCTAATACCAATGACACCAAATTTCAAAGCTGCACTTAATTGAGATGTTCCATTAATTGCGGGAAAGTTTCGCTGTTCTTGATATTCATTAATCGGATAATTGGCAAAACCATCTAATCTTGCTTGTGCTGCTAATTCTCCAGGATTAATGATTAATTCTCCATCCCAAATAAAACCTAAATCCTCAGCCGAGGGTAAATTAATTGTTCCTGAAGCTTGGGCAATTTCCTGTTCTTTGACCGTTAAATTTTCTAGATTTGCTAAAGTTGTCACTGGGTTAGCTTTTGGTTTACTAGACCAATTTTTCCAGAAAGGAGTATAAACAGTATAGGGAGTTTTTGCACCGCTAAAAATCTCCGTTGGTGGATGAAGTAATTGATCCCAATTATAATTAAGAAACTCAATTCCGTGAGTTTTTAAACCATCAATTACCGCTAGATCTCGTATTTGGGAATAGGGTTCAACATCCCAATTCCAAAATACTGCTTTAGCGTTCAATGCCGAGGCTAATTTGGGAATGGCAACAACAGGATCATGATGTAAAATTAATAATTGACTACCTGCCTGTTGATATCTTTCCTCAAGAGCTTGCAAACAGCCAATCATATATTTTACCCTGACTGGGGCAATATCATCAGCTTGGAGAATTTGGGGATCTAAACAAAATACACCCACAATTTTTGCACTTTTTTCTCTGGCCGCAGCTAGTCCTGTATGGTCAGAAATGCGTAAATCCCGACGATGCCAAAACAAAATTAGATCAGACATTTATATAAATAGTTCTTATGTACTAAATTTGATTCTATAGCAGTATGCAGTTCAATGAGAAACAAACAGTTACTGAACGATAGCCTGCGTGGCGTAGCCATAGTCGAAGTGCTGAAACTTAAACAGGACTTACGCACAATATCTCTCAAACTCTTATTTCTCTGCGTCCTCTGCGTCCTCTGCGGTTCGTTATTCCATAACTTATGCGTAAGTCCTATTAAAAATCATAGAGGTTGACACTCCCCGGTCTAAAGACACGGGGATTCTACATTCATCGTCAAAACTTGCTCAACCAGGTTTGCACCAAGTAGAGTAGAGGCTTCAACTCCTGTAGCGTTACTTTGGGGATGCCCTCCCCTA
>JACCDP011082211.1_pt1 | contig 12733 bp, 17 predicted proteins | sample 7445841 | NCBI WGS metagenome assembly JACCDP01 (sample SAMN15323441, study PRJNA562643) | freshwater metagenome | isolation source: river surface water | place: USA:Blue River Watershed | collected 2017-08-17
GCCAGGCCGTCTTGATGATATCCGTGTGGTTTTTGATATGCTGCTGGTAGCGCTTCCGGACGTCGACCGAGAGTCCGAGGTAGAACCACTCTTCTTCGCCGGCGAAGAAGTGGACGTAGATGCCCGAGCGCCCGTCCGGACCACGGGCCGCCAGTTCGTCCATCAGCTCGGTCGAATCGCGGAAAGGCGTGAAGCCCGCCGCCATCAGGTCGGCTTCGATGACCTTGAAGGGGCTGGGCGAAGGAGTGTCAGCGGCTGCCATAAGACGTAAAGTGATTAACTGGAGATGGGGGTTTGGGAATGAACCACGGTGAGCTGGAAGAAAGGAATAGCAACACCACCACGGAAAGTTGCGCGAGCACGTCGAGCAACGTGAGCGCGTTCTGATAAGCCGCCAACCCTACCAGGATCCTGAAGCCAAACAAAACCGTGAGCACGTTCCGTGCCCATGCCCTTCCCTGCCCAGTCTTATGCAACAACCAGGCAGAGAAGGCGAACATGAGGACGAAAGGGGCGGCCATGCCGGCCATCGCCGCCTCCGGATGAAGGAACAGGTTGATGTCATCGCGGGACAACTGCTGATACGGCTTACTGGCCAACGAACGGATGTAAGCCTGCTGTCGCGGCAGATGGAAAAAGAAGAGGGTTCCCAAGCTGAGTAGCTGATATCCCCAACCGACCCGGAGCGCGACGGTGACAGACCATGGACGCTCCTCTTCGGCGACAGGAGATACTTCAGGGGCTTCTCTCATGTCTCAAGGAGCTTATTCGACCTTTGCCGGATCGATGCCGAAGAAGCCCACGCGCAGGCCATGGGCGCGCATCTGCTTCAGCCCGGACCGCCACAGCAGCAGAATAACCAGGATATTAAGGAAGGGCACGAGAACCAATAGCATGAAGTACAAAGCCACATGCGGATAAAGCAAAGCAGCCAATCGATAGAAACGGAACAACAGGTTTCCGAACCCATAAAAAATGCAGGTGATACCTAAGATTGCGGATCCGCCCTTCATCCACACCGAAAGAGCGGTCTCCTGCGCCCTAGCGTCCCAAGGTACATAGAAAACCACTTGATGAAGGAAAGCTGCCACCCCCCACGCGGCAGGCACGATAGTTAAAGCAAACAATATCGCCTTCACCAAACCGAGGTGGCGGGCAGCCAGCTCCTTGAGCGATCCATCGAAAAAAACCTGCGGGGCATTGGGTTCCTTCATGAGTCCAATAAGCCTATGGCCATCGCCTCGGGCAACCTAGAAGAACACCCCATGACCTGACTAGGCTTTCTCCAGCACTTCTTGGATGATGGGGATGAGTTCCCGGGCCCGGCGCTTTTCGTCGTCGTTCCACCAGCCTTCGTTGACCCCGCCGGCAAAAGCCTGGGCGTCCGTGGCCGCGATGCGCGCGTTGGACCGTTCGCCGATGCTGAAGTAGTAAACGGCCTGGCGGACGCAGATTTCGAGGTTGATCAGGTTCTGCTGCTGGCCGCCGGTGAGATTACGCCCCAAGGCGTGGGCGGAAAAGAGGACTCCGGGAACGCTCAGCCAGCCGAAGGCGCCGGTGATCAAGGAAGCCTTCGTGAGTCGCTTCGACGCGCAAGGCTCGCAGAAGACGCCCCAGATGTTCGTCCGGTACGATCCGATGAGGTAGCTGACCACCTGCGTATACTTGATATGGCGGAGCTTGGGCGAGACGCACCCGCAGTCCACGCAGGTGTAAGGTTCGATGACGAAATCGGGACGGGCGGTGGGCGAGGCTCCCCTGCCCGCGGCCATAGGCGCGGGAGAGCCGGTCTGATCGTATGAGGCCCTCTGGACAGGGTCGGAAAGGACGCTGTAAGCCTCGTTGACGGCCTGAAAGGCCTGGGTGGTGTCCTCCCCTCGGTTGAGGTCAGGATGCAGGGCCTTGGCCAAGGCGCGGTAGGCCTGTTTGATCTGCTCCGGCGACGCCGAGGGGGCGACGCGAAGGATACGATAATAACCTCGGGGATCGGCGCTCATCTTAACGGCGGCTGCAGCTGTCGGCGATGAAGATGATGAGGCACAGCACCGCGAGCGGAATGGCGCAGGCTCTGGGCACCCAGATGCCGCGGCGGGAGGTTTTCAGGGTCATGGCCCGATGTTCGTCCCTCCGTCCGCGGCCGCAATCGTTATTATGTAGTATTAATATATTTAAACCTTTGACGCCCAGCGGACGCCCGAGATGCTCCCGGCATGCGCTTCGCACTCCTTCTCCTCTCCCTTTCCGCCCTGGCCGCTTCCGCCCCTTCGGCGTCCACGGCCGCGCATCATCATGGCGCCGAAGCCTACATGCCCTCCCAGTGTCCCTTCGTGAACACGACCACGGGCTTCCGCTGCCTCGGCATCCCGCTCCCCAACGGCATCACGATCGCCGGCGACCATTATCGCTGCACGAACGGGCACACCTGGGTCGTCTCGTCCCGCTGACCCGGACGGAAGCCCTCCCGCCGGAGGCCGCTCCCTCCCCCTCAGGACACCCCCTTTCGGACGGGGTGCCGCCCGGCCCGCCCTGACGCCGCGCTGATGACAGGGTCGATACGGTCATATCTTAAATAAGTTACAATTGGACAAGAACGTCGGGTCGCCCTATCAGTGCACGGCATGAACGGCATCAAAAAAGCCATTCTTCTGATCCTCGCGGTACTCATAGCTGGTTGCTCCGATGACGCCACCAAGCGGGCCGCCATGGCCGGCGATCCCAAGGCCCAGTTCGAATATGCCCTGCGCATCGAGGCCGGCAATCCGGAGGAAGCCAACCGACTCGTCCTGCTCGCGGCGGCCAAAGGCAACACCGCCGCACAGTACCATCTCGGCAGGAAACTCATCGCCGACAAGCAGAGGCGGGATACGCAGGAGAAAGGTTTCTATTGGCTGCAGAAGGCGGCCAAGGGAGGCAACCTCGCCGCACAGCAGTATCTCCCGATCTGCCATCTGCGTGGCCTGGGCACGACGGCGGACCCCCGCAGGGCCGTCGCCGAATTGAAGACGCCGGTTGGAGACCTGGATTTGTCGGCCTGCGTCGAACTCCATCGCGCGATGGACGACAAGACCCCGGCCGCGATTCGCACCGCCGTCCTAGAAACGGGAGTCGCAAAGGATTCCGCCGAATGTTGCCTGCTGCTCGCACGCCACCTCAGCACTGGCCCGAACGCTTCCAAAGATTCTCCCCGTGTCCGTGAGCTCCTGGACAAGGCCGTCGCCGCCAAGCATCCGGAGGCCATGCTGTTGCTCGGATATCGGCTCATCAACGGCATCGGCATGCCGCCCAAGCCCCACAAAGGCATCGACTTGCTGCTGCTTGCGGCCGAAGCCGGCAACCACGAAGCCGCCTGTGAACTCTTCTGGCCGCTCAACACCAACCGCTACTCCCGCAAAGACCCGGACCGCGCCTTCGCGCTGCTGAACAAGGCCCAGCTCGCCCATCACCCTCGCAGCTACGGACTGATGGCGCGTTGCTATATGTTCGGCATGGGAACCAAGAAAGACGAGCCCAAGGCGGTGGAGTTCCTCCGAAGAGGCGCCACCCACAATGACGCCGAATGCCTTGAGTGGCTCGGCAACATCATGTTTGCCGGCAGCTGCGGACAGCAGCGCAACGTCTCCGAAGCGCTGCAACACCTTGATAAGGCGGCCAAGCTCGGCTCCGTTGACGCCTACGAACGCCTGTTCGAAGCATACAAGGAGATCGGAGACAGAGCCGCCGCGAGACGTTCCCTGGAAGAAGGCGCAAGCCGTGGCAACATCAGCTGCCGGGTCTACCTGGGGATGGCTCACGCTTACGGCGACCTTGGCATCACGGCCAGCAAGGCTCAGGCGCTGCCCCACTACCTTCTCGCGGCCGAAGCCGGAGATCGCTACGCCAAATACCTCGCGGGCGAGATCCTGATCAGCGGCAAAGAAGTCCCCAAAGACCTGACGAAAGGCGTCCAGTTGCTCAAGTCCGCCGCCGCCGGCAACATCTACGGCGCGCAGTACATCCTTGCCGCCTTGTTCTCCAGGGGCGTGGGCGTGCCCCAAGACGCCGGTCAGGCCTACTTCTGGGCCAACATTGCCGCCAGCCTGAACACCGAGGACGAAAATTACTCCAAGCTGCGTGACACCTTGGCCAAGAAACTTGCCGCCGAAGAACTCACAAAAGTGCAAGGAATGTGCCGGACCTGGCTCGCGCGGAAATCCAATGACGACTCGAACAACGAGGAAACCCGCGCATCCGGAGGCTCTGGCAGCGGCATCATCCTGAGTTCCGACGGATTGGTCCTGACGAATCATCACGTCATCGCCGCCGGCAAGACCTACACGATCATGACAGCTGACGGCAAGGAGACGCCGGCCACGCTTGTGGCTCAGGATGCCGATCTCGACGTGGCCGTCTTGCGGATGCAGACCAAATACGTCAGCAACAGCTTCCAAAGCCCTCCGCCCCTGGTTTCCTCCTCCAAGGCCAAATCCGGGGAAAAAGTCTTCACCGTCGGCCATCCGCTGGCCGGCATCCTGAGCGTCGAGCCCAAATACAACGAGGGCACCATCAGCGCGCTTTCGGGCATGCAGGACGATCTGCACACGATGCAGATCTCCGTCCCGATCCAGCCTGGCAACAGCGGCGGCCCTCTGGCCAACGCCCGAGGCGAGATCATCGGTATCATCGTGTCCACCATCGACGGCGGGGCGCTCCTGAGACAGCGTGACATCATGGCCCAGAACATCAATTTCGCGATCAAGGCGGACCCGGTGCGCGAGTTCCTGCGCGCCAACTCGATCGCCCTGCCCTCCTACCCCTCTCCCACCGACCCGGTCGAACACGTCAAGTCCTTCGCCGTCAAGGTCATCGTCACTCCCTAACATGCATCGCACGCTCACGCTCCTCCTGCTCCTCTCCACCCTGCTTACGACCGGCTGTGCCGGCTTCGTCACCAGCGAACGTAAGGTCTTCCACATGATGGATGGCCGACGCCATCAAGGCACCTACGCGGTCGTCCCTGGAGACGCCGCCAAGCGCGACAACCTTGAATTCACGCATCATGCGGCGCGCACGGGCATCTACCTCAACCACCTGGGCTATCGAATGATCAAACCGGGAGAAACCCCTGACCTCATGGTCTTCCTCGACTACGGACTCTCCCGCGACAACGAAGGCGGCTTCCGCAAGTTCACCAGCATCGCCATCTTTGACCAGAAGCTTAAGGATCAAGGCAAGAACCCGCTTGTCTACCAAGGCGAATCCTTCAGCGAAGGTTCCAGCTACAATACCGCCAAGATCGTACCGATCCTGGTCGACACGCTGATGCGCGACTTCCCTGGCCTCATCGGAAACAGCGAAAAATTCATCTACCCGGCGAACTTCGACGAACTCGTCTACGAGCGAAACGGACCGGAGAACGCCCGACGGTTCTGATCACCTGCCGGCGGCTTCACGCCGGCCCACCTCGTCGGCCTTCATCAGGACCGCGCCGGCTTCCTTCGCCAGTTCACCGGCGACGGACGGTATCTTGTGGAAGTTATCCCGGCCGTAGGCGATGGTGCGCCCAAAGCTCATCGTGGGGACATTGATCTTCCGGTAACACCCGTTGGCAAAAGACAGCATGGTCTGGTTGATGTTGACCTGGATCTCACCGACGAGGTTACCCGTGGACTCCTGCACCATCAGCTCGATGATGATGAAAACCGTGGTGTTGAAATCATCGGAAGAACCGTCGACCTCGGAGACCGCGACGCCCGCGGCCGAAAGGGCGGCCGACACGTCACGCTCGAAGGGCTCCTTGGAGAGGTGCCCGGAGAGATCGTCGGACATGAGCGCCACTACCCGCACCTTACCCAAGATCGGCATGACCGCAGACTCCCGGTAGGCGACATTAGGCTTGGCGGCCGCGGCAAGGAAGTCTTCGCCGATGCGGATATGCCTTTGCTGGGACTCCGTCAGGCTTGCCGCCACCTGGACCTTGGTTTCCACCACGCGCTCCACCTCCACGGGACGCTCCACCACGACGTCGCGCGACAGGAACGCAGCCCCAAGCGCCAATCCGACCATCAGGGAAAGCAGGGTGAAAGCCGACGTGACCAACCAGAACGCCGGAGGCACCGCCTGACGCCTGTCATCGCCTGTCGGCATCAGTTGTCCTGCGACTTGCGGAGGACCGCAGCGGCCGTCTCGGCCATGTCGCCATAGACATCAGCGACCTTGGAGAAGTTATTGATGCCGTAGTTCAGCGAACCTCCGGCGTCATACAGGGGCACCACGGCCCGGATGAACTTGAAGTCCGCGGGAGGAGTCTGGTCCCAGGAATTGAAAAGCACCATCGGCTGGGAGATCCTGAGCGTGTAGGAACCGCTCACGGAGATGACTTCGTTGGAATTGTAGGCACGCGACTCAAGGAAGACCCCTCCGATCGTGACGACGGAAAAAGGATACTCGGTTGAGTCCGAATTGACCACCTTGAAGCCGGCGGCGCGGAACATCCGTTCGACGCGAGCCTGGATGAGCCCGGGCGAGACATGCCTCGAACCATCTCCGGAGATTTGGTTCAAAACCGCGACCCGCTCGGAAATCTTCTGGAGGGCCATCGGGCGGGTGAACTCGTCCTTGGGAGTCCAAGCCCGCTCGGCGAAAGCAATGGCGTTGATCTGGCGGTCGGTTAGCTTGACGGGGACTTCGACCTTCCGTTCGACCGTCTTTTCGACGATACGCTCGACAGGTTTCTCCACGATCTTCTCGACGACCCTGTCGACCGGCTTCTCGACGACTTTCTCGACCTGAACCTCGACGGGCTTCTCGACGATGCGGTCTTTAGGGAAGGCAATCGATCCGAGCACGCCACCGGCGAGGGCCGCCATGACGATTCCGGCGAGCAGCAGCCAGACCACCCAGATCGGAACGCCCTGCCCTTGTTCTTGTTCTCTCATGATGTCTTAAGTGTTAGGGGAAAGTAATCATCCCGTGATCCAAGCCAAGCCCAAGTATCAACGCTTTTCGTCAGCCGCAGCGAGAGCCGCGGCTATCTCGGCAGCCTTGGCCTTGAGGACCGACGGGAGCGAGCCCTGGAACGGGATCTCGTTGCCGGCGAAGCTGGCGACGATCACGTTGACCTTGCGCCACTCTCCGTTGCTGAAAGCCACCATGCCCTGCCGGATGTCGGCACGGACGACGCAGGCCTTGGAGCCGGATAGAGGTACGGGGACCAGCGCGACGTCAAAGTGAAGCAAGGTATTCCACTCTTGGTCGCTGGAGTCATCAGCCAGGACGACGTATCCTCGGGCGGCCAGCACCGAGGAAACCTCCTTCTTCAGGTCACGCCAGGAGGTTTCGGCTTCAGCCCGGGCGTCGGTATTGACCAGCAGCTTGACCTTCCGGGAGGTCGGCATGATGGCCTTGATATGATAGGTCATCTCCTTGGCTTCGGAGGCCACGCGAATCGCATCACGCACCGCCAAGGCCACCTTCGCCTCGTCTTCCGAGGCTGACTTGAGGTCCCCGCCGGGGTTCTTGTAAGAGAAGGGGGGCGCGGGCGCGACGACCAGTTTCTCGATGATCTTTTCAACGGGCTTTTCGACGATCTTCTCGACGACACGCTCAACGGGGACTTCGACCGGCTTCTCCACCTGGACCTCACGAGGGAAAAGGACGGCGCCCGCCACGAGCCCGAGCAAGGAAAAGAAGATCGCGCCAAAGAGCGAAAGGGCGATCCAAATCGAGGCGGGAGTGCGGCTTGCCATGGGTCAGCGCAATGCGGAAAGAAAGCTTTCGACTCGATCGCCCCTGACGAGCGTATCGACCTTTCCGTTGAGAAGGATGACCGCCGTGGTCTCGTCGAAAGTGCAGACTCCGTCGTGATGCATGATCCGCGACCTGTAATAAAGGATCTTGGCCTTCCATCCGTTCGGCAAGGTCTTTTCTTCGGTGAGGAAAGGCCTCACCTCGCGCTCCACTCCGAGACCGTTGTGCATTTCGAGCATCTCATTGCCCATGCGGGCTCGAACCTGGGCTTCGGTCATGCCCGCACGGATGCCTGCCAGTTTGTCCGCTTCTCCTTCGATTACATCGACCACATCGGAATAGCCCTCCGTGACGTAAGACGGATAGCACCCTGCGAGGAGGATCGCCGTCGCCGATGCCAGAAAGCCGCGGATCATTCTCCGAAGGTAAAGGTAAAGTACTGGTTACCCAGACGTCCCGTGCCCGTGCCTCGGTTACCGGTGGACACGAAGGTGAAAGGACCCGTGCGACCGTCGTCGCAGCGGAAGATGCCTTCGCCTTGGCGGCGGTTGATATAGACGAAGTTACCCTCGACCTTGGTACCCTTGGAGGATTCCAGGGTGATCGTGCCGCTGCCATCCATGTAGCCGGTGGCGGAGCCATAGAAACGCTCGGTGCCATCTTCGGTGGCGCCCGTGACAGGCAGGGTCAGGCAACCGGCAAGGAAGAGCGAGGCGCTGGAAAGCAGGATGGCGAGGTATCTCATGTCATCCTTCAATAGCCTGCCAGGACTTGGGATGACAAGCCCTTAGGCGGCCTTGGATGGTCGTCTCCCTATCGTGCCACCCCGCCCGGCACCTGCCAGGATTCGAGCTTACCTTCGTAGCCGAAGGTCACCCTGCCGTTGAAAGGATAAGTCCATAGCTCCTGTCCGGAACCGGACACCCCCAGCGGGTCGCCGAGCAGCACCCGCACGGTATCCTTGCTCATGTTGCGCCGGAGCTTCGCCCAGTCCTCCAGCTCATAGCGGGATGGCCCGGAGACGACCGGCGCCGGCCTGGTATCCGCCGGCCTCTCGACGTAGCGGACCACTTCCCTTTCGACTGGCACCTCGACGCGCTTCTCCACGATGCGCTCGACGATTTTTTCGACGGGCACTTCGACGCGCCTGTCGATGTAGCTGACGATGGGGACTTCGCGTTCCTGGATCGTCGGCCAGAACTCCTTGCACAGGGCGAAGCCGAAAAGCAGCCCCGCCCCGAACAACATCGTCAGCCCGAGGATTTTTCGGAATGTGAACAGATTAGCAGGTTTTTCGTGCACGAGATTGGATTATTTGGATCCTTGGCGGACATATTTCACTTTAGCCAACTGATACTCGGGCGGAAATTGATCAGGGTACGCACGCATAAGGGGGCCATTCGTGCATTTTTTAACCGGAATATCGAACTCATCACCGGCAGGCATGCGCATCTTAACATCATATCGGGTGAAATCATCGAAGATGACGTGACCGATCAGCCACCCATCGTCCTGCAGGCGCAAGTCCGCGACGACCAACCCCGAAGGGACGTTCGTCTGGTCGGCGACGTCGAACTGGACGCCCAGGTAGTGTCCCTTCTGGGCGGGATCTTCGAAGAAAGCCACCCGCTCTTTGGTCGACTGGTCGACCCAGATGCCTTCGAACGGCACCAAATTGGTTTTCGCCCTGAACATCGACCTGAACTCAGCCTCCGTGCGAGTGTCCACACGAGGCTCATCCGTGAAGTGGATAACCGCTACGCGTATCGTGCTCGAATCCATGTAGCCGGCCGGAGTGAATTGATGGATGACGACGGAAGTGACGACGATTCCGTCAGCACCTGCCCTCACAAGCTCGGGCTCGATTTCGTTAAGTTTCTCGCCTATCTGCTTTAGGTTAGCCGGAGCCTTCACCCGCAAGGTGACCTCGCCGATCACCTTGAACGAACGAGCGCACCTACCTCCCACATCCATGTCAAACGAAGTCACCGAACTTCCACTCGGCCTGGCTGGGAAAGACCGGTCGGTGATCGAGACCTCAACGGCGACCTCCGCCCGGACGCTGGCCGCCGTGAACAGGAGAGCGACAAAGGCGGCGTAAGTAAAAGCGTTGGCGACCGAAGTGAAAAAACGGCCCGACGGGCGAAGGAGCGCAGCCATAGGATTCAGGTTTGCGATGTTTAATGTCAGGACAGAATAAAAGGCAAACGCTATCAAGGTGGAGGCCCCGCATCAGGAGGCTTACGATCGCCCGCTATCCGAGGACCTTGAGGATAGCCTGGGCCTGTCCACGAAAGGTCTCGTCGATCGGCGGGGCCACACCCAGGAAGAGTTCCAGGGAGCTGCGGAGTTTCAGCACATCGACCTCGCTGCCCATCAACGTCAGCGGCGCCACCCCACCCTCGCAAAGATGACCATGCACCACCGTCACGCACTCGCGATAACGAGCGCCGAGGAGCGGATGCCGCAGGTAAGCCGCCGCCTCTTCATCATCCGCCAGACCATAGAAGGTCGAACGCTCGGACATCCCCAGTCCCTTGAGCTGCGGGAATATCCACCAGATCCAGTGACCCGTCTTGGCACCGGACTTCAATTCGGCCAGCGCACCCGCGTAGGTCTTCTCTTGGGCGAGCAGGAAGCGCCCTAGGTCAAGAGGGTCATCGTTGAAAATAAAAGTAGCCACCGCTGCGATGAAACCGAAGATCAGGCTGAATATCAAGGTCACGACTGCGCCACCAGGCTTAATGCCGGTGCCTATCACGACATAAAAGAATCCTCCCACCGAGACAAGGAAACCCACGAGGACCGCACTGAGGAATCGCCTGCCCATGAACGTTGCGCGGCGATTCAGGACTGAGGCTTTTCGCCGTATTTGTTAGACCCTTCGGTCCCCGGAAGGATAAAGAGTGCCAGCATGGCGTATTTGATGATGGGGACGGCGAGAATCAGCTGAAACCATCCGGAGACCCCGACGTCATGCAGGCGCTTGGCCCAAGCCGCGGAAAGGATCCATAGGAACGGTACCATCAAACCAACCTGCAAGCCGTAGGTAATGACCACTGATACCACCCTACTCGCCCCTAGCTCCGAGGGAATCAACCCATGAGAGAGAATGACCTTACCGAGATAAACGAAGAGCGCCAGGACGGCGAGCATCGCCCAAAACGTCAAAGCGAAACGGACCCTGCCGATTCGTCCATGGAAAGAGAACAGCTGCCTCATGAGTATCTTGATTTAGAATACGTCGCTGATGTCAACCTCACCCGGGAGCCTGAGACTGGCCGGTGGCCGTCCGTGACCGCGGAAGAAAGTAGTATTTTCTTCAACTTAGCGGGCAGGATGTTATCAGGAAACCCATGCGCACCCTATCGCTGATCGTCCTGACCTGCCTGGCCACCCCGTTCGCCTATGCCGTCAAATTTGGCAGCGGGACCATCCAAACCGTGCCTGCCGACGGCATCGTCTGCGGCGCCGAAGGAAAAGTCGTCTTCGTCACGACCCGACAGGGCTTCCTCTACCGGAGCGAAGATTCCGGCAAAAGCTTCGCCGAGCTCAAAGGCTTCCACCCCACCCTCCTGGGCTGCGTCCAGGCCGAATCCGTGGCCTGCAGCGCGGACGGAGAAATCGTCTACGTCATGCTGCCGAGCCGTCAGGTGATCAAGGCGACGGACGGCGGCCGAAAGGGCCTGAAGAGTTTCTACCTGATCAAAGGAACGGGCAATCAGCAGGCCACCGGCACGGTCGTCAACCCCATGAAGATCACCTGCAGCCAGGACGGCCAAGTGGTCTACATCATCGACGACAAGGGCCAGGTCCACCAGAGCACCACCGGCGGCGAAGCGTTGAAGAGCTTCCGCCGTCTTTGAGCGTTCCCTCCCGGAGAATTGTTCACGAGAACGCAAGGAAACGACGGGCACCCGACATCTCCTCCGAATCTAACAATGCGCGAACAGTCCCCCAACCATTCCGACCCCATCCCCAACGCCGAGAACTGGATCCTCGTAAGCGATCCGTTCGAACGCCCGAAGGTTTATCGCCATAAGCATTCAATCTTCCGCGTCGATGAAGGCTCCAAAGAAGGAAGCGGATTGTACATTTACGTGATCCAAGAATCCCAAAGGGCACCGCTCATTCTCAATGATATAGACGGACTGAGAATGAATGATGACGTCTTCAAAGGAAGGTACTTTTCTCTCTACGCCGCTCCGGTGCTCAGATTGATCATTAATGACGAACCTGTTGAAATAGGTAAAGCGTTCCCGGTCCACAACGACGGTGACGAAGGCTACTTTTCAATACCCGACCATTTCAAACTAAGCTCCGAAATCAAGCGCCTCGAGCAACTTAGAAACCTAAAGGAGAACAGCCCTTACCGCCTAAAGATAGAGGGCAGGATCAACCCCAACTACCAAAACGCCAATCCACCTACCTATCGCGGCTTGCTCGAAGCCGATGGCACTCTGGCAATCAGGCAGGCCATTGCGCTCTACGACTTCTTCCGCGGCACGCCCTAAGGCGAACAAAGTCGTCAACAGGCCAACGGGTCAACCAACGGCACCCCACCGGTCAACCGAGCCTCTAAGCCTCCGGGCCTCTCGTGTCCGCCCCTTGCCCCCGCGTCCCCTCGCGGCCACGTCGCGCTCTGCCTCGTTCTTGCCAAAAGGCCAACTGGTCAACCGGTCAACTAGTCTAGCATCTTCCACATTTGCACCTTTGCACGCGGCGAAGCCGCATTTGCACCTTTGCACTTCCCGTCGCTATCCCCATTCATAAGCGCGCATGCCCACCCCCACCCTCTCGAAATCTCTCTTCAAACTGGGGCTGGAGTGTCCGCTGAGGCTGAAACATTCGCTCGCACGTCCGGCTTTGCCGCGGCAGGCTGATGAGGACAGCTACATGCAGCAGCTCGCCCGGGGAGGCTACATGTTCGAGAAGCTGGTAAAGGTCTACCATCCCGGGGACGACATGTATGTGCCGAAGGAAAGCCATGCGGACGCCTCCGCCCGCA
>JACCDP010231130.1_pt1 | contig 12732 bp, 18 predicted proteins | sample 7445841 | NCBI WGS metagenome assembly JACCDP01 (sample SAMN15323441, study PRJNA562643) | freshwater metagenome | isolation source: river surface water | place: USA:Blue River Watershed | collected 2017-08-17
ATGTAGTTAAGGTAAAAGGTAAAAAAGGGGAATTGAGTCAAATAATGGAAGATTCAGTTGCTCTACATTTAGAAGATAATGTAATTACTTTCACACGAAAGAGTGATGCTCCAGCAGATCGTTCAAAACATGGACTTTACAGGGCACTTGTTCAAAATATGATTACAGGTGTTTCTGAAGGGTTCAAAAAGGAAATGGAAATAATTGGTGTAGGATACAGGGCAAATGCAGTTGGTCAGCAGTTGGAATTGGCTCTTGGGTTTTCGCATGCAATTATTTTGGAAATTCCTTCTGAAGTGAAGGTTTCATCCAATACGGAGAAAGGTAAGGCCCCTGTTGTTACTCTTGAATCTCACGACAAGCAATTGTTGGGTCAAGTAGCAGCTAAAATTAAATCTTTAAGAAAGCCTGAACCATACAAAGGAAAAGGTATTCGATTTGTTGGCGAAGAAATAAGAAGAAAAGCAGGAAAATCTGCAGGTAAAAAATAGTAATTAAGTTATGGCACTAAATAAAGTTTTAAGGAGAGCTAAAATTAAGCGCAGAATTCGTAAGAAAGTGTTTGGCACATCAGCTATTCCTAGATTGTCAGTTTTTAGAAGTAACAAGCAAATATATGCGCAAGTTATTGATGATTTATCGGGTAAAACGATTGTATCCATTGGTTCATTGAAAATTGATGAAGCTCAAAGGGTGAATAAAATCGAACAGGCTTCAATCGTAGGTAAAAAAATTGCAGAGAAAGCAATTTCAGCTGGAGTACAAGCTGTAGTTTTCGATAGAAATGGTTATTTATATCACGGTAGAATTAAATCGTTAGCTGACTCCGCGAGAGAAGGTGGACTTAAATTTTAAAAAAATGGCAGCTCAAGTAGTAAATAGAGTAAAATCGGCAGATATCGAGTTGAAAGACAAACTCGTTGCTGTTAATCGTGTAACTAAAGTAACCAAAGGAGGTAGAACCTTTAGTTTTTCAGCAATAGTTGTTGTAGGTGATGAAAATGGTGTAGTGGGTCATGGTCTTGGTAAAGCCAAAGAAGTTACTGAGGCGATAACCAAGGGTATTGATGATGCTAAGAAGAATTTGATAAAAGTTCCAATTTTAAAAGGTACAGTTCCTCACTCTCAAAAAGGGAAATATGGTGGTGCTGAAGTACTTTTAAAGCCAGCCACGAATGGTACAGGTGTAATTGCAGGTGGTGCAATGCGCGCAGTATTGGAAAGTGTTGGAGTTCACAACGTTTTGGCAAAATCTCAGGGTTCTTCAAATCCTCACAATGTTGTTAAAGCAACGATGGATGCATTGTCAAAAATGAGGGATGCAGTTGCCGTGGCACGGCAAAGAGGAATCTCAATTGATAAAGTGTTTAACGGATAAAATGCATAAGAAATGAGCATAATAAAAATCAAACAAGTTAAAAGTGCAATTAAGCGACCTGCTGATCAAAAGGCTACGATAAAGGCGCTAGGTTTTAGGAAGTTAAACCAAACTTTAGAAAAAGAAGCTACTCCTCAAATTTTAGGAATGGTAAAGAAAGTTCAACACCTTATTAAAATTGTTGATTAATTAAAACTACAGTAATGAATTTAAATAATCTTACTCCTGCAGCGGGATCAATCAAGAAAGAGAAAAGAATAGCGCGTGGTCAAGGTTCTGGTCATGGCGGTACTTCAACACGAGGCCACAAAGGAGCTAAATCACGTTCCGGTTACAAAACTAAAATTGGATTTGAAGGAGGTCAAATGCCACTTCAAAGAAGAGTTCCGAAATTTGGGTTTAAAAACATTAACCGCGTTTCTTATAAAGCAATCAATTTAGATTTAATTGAAAACCTAGCGTCAAAGGGAATAAACGAAATCAACCCAGAAGTCTTAAAAGAAAACGGTTTAATTTCAAATAATGACCTTGTTAAAATATTAAACAGAGGTGAATTAAAGTCAAAAGTTTCAATTTCAGCACATGGATTTTCTGGTGCCGCTGTAAAGGCAATTGAAGATTTGGGTGGAACTTGTATAAAAATCTAACTATCTTTGCAAACTTTTAAATGAAACGTTTCATACAGAATATACAAAACATTTGGAAAGTTGAGGAGCTCAGAAAAAGAATTCTCTTGACTCTAGGTTTGATTTTGGTTTATAGAGTTGGATCTTTTATAATTATTCCAGGTGTTAATTACTACGCTTTAGCTTCTAAACAATCTAGTCAGAATACACTAGAAACGTTGCTTTCATTGTTTTCAGGAGGTGGATTTTCAAATGCGTCCATAATGGCTCTTGGTATTATGCCTTACATCAGCGCTTCCATTATTATGCAATTATTGGGCATGGCTGTACCGGCCGTTCAAAAAATGCAAAATGAAGGGGAGTCGGGTAGAAAACAAATAAATAACTACACTAGAATATTGACAATAGTTATTTGTATGCTTCAGGCGCCAAGCTATTTGTCTTTATACGTTGAACAAAAGGGTGCCATGCCTGCTGATGCAACTACATTTTGGTGGGTGCAAACAATTTTGTTGCTAATTTCAGGATCTATGTTTGCTGTATGGTTGGGTGAACGAATTACTGAAAAAGGTATTGGAAATGGCATATCTTTATTAATTACTGTTGGAATTCTTTCTAGACTTCCGGGAGCGTTCTTCGCTGAATTCGGAAAATCAATTGAAGCAGGTAATTTGATTAAATTAGTACTTGAAGTAATTGGATTTATGCTAGTAGTGCTTGCTACAATATTAATAGTGCAGGGTGTAAGAAGGATTCCTTTGAATACAGCCAAGAAAATTGTAGGTTCAAGAGGAGCTGATGCATCTGGAGCAAGAAGTTATCTTCCGATTAAAGTAAATGCAAGTGGGGTAATGCCTATTATTTTTGCGCAAGCTATTATGACGATTCCTTTAATGATTTATTCCAGTGCAACTGGTTCTGGTAATTCAGGATTTATTCAAAGAACTTTAGGTGACGTTTACGGTTTAAGCTACAACCTTTTATTATGTGTATTGATAATAGTCTTCACTTATTTTTACACAGCTATAATGATTAACCCAAATAAAATCGCTGATGATTTGAAGAGAAGTGGTGGTTTTATACCAGGAGTTAAACCAGGTGAAGAGACTGCTTCACATATTGATAATGTTGTTTCGCGAATTACATTTCCAGGATCCTTATTTCTTGCCCTGATCGCTATTTTGCCATCAATTGCTAAATTGGTGGGAATTAATGATGGATTCGCAATGTTTTTTGGAGGTACATCAATTTTAATCATGGTAGGTGTTGTTTTGGATACACTACAGCAAATTGAAACCTATCAATTAAATCAACATATGGACGGATTGATGGAAGGAACGAGGGTTAAAGGAAGAAGGCAATCAAACGAACTATCAGGATTTTAATTATGGCAAAACAATCCTCAATAGAACAAGACGGAGTTATCATAGAGGCATTGCCTAATGCAATGTTTCGCGTTGAGTTGGAAAATGGACATGTAATAACCGCACATATTTCCGGGAAAATGAGGATGTTTTACATCAAAATATTACCAGGAGATAGAGTAAAAGTGGAAATGTCACCATATGATTTAACAAAAGGAAGGATATCTTTCAGATATAAATAAAAATCAAAAAAATGAAAGTAAGAGCATCAGTTAAGAAAAGAACAGCGGATTGCAAAATCGTTAAACGTAAAGGTAGAGTTTACGTTATTAATAAGAAGAATCCAAAATTAAAACAACGTCAAGGTTAATTAGTTAGAATATGGCACGTATTGCAGGTATTGATTTACCAAAAAACAAAAGAGGGATAATTGGTCTAACATACATATATGGTATAGGACGAAGCACATCCAAAATGATTTTAAACACGAACGGAATTGATGAAAACATCAAGGTTCAAGACTGGAATGATGATCAGCTTGCAGCTATTCGAAATTCAATAAACGAAATTAAAACGGAAGGACAACTTCGTTCCGAGGTTCAGTTGAATATTAAGCGCTTGATGGATATTGGTTGTACACGTGGAATTCGTCACAGAGCTGGTTTACCACTTCGAGGACAAAGAACAAAAAACAATTCGCGAACTCGAAAAGGTAAGAGAAAAACAGTTGCTAACAAGAAAAAAGTGACTAAATAATAAATATAATATGGCAAAATCAAACCAAAAGAAGAAGAAAAATGTTAAAGTAGATGCCGCTGGAGAAGCTCACATTCAAGCGAGTTTTAATAACGTAATCATCTCTTTAACAAATAACGCCGGCCAAGTCATTTCATGGTCATCTGCCGGTAAAATGGGTTTTAAAGGTTCTAAAAAGAATACACCTTATGCCGCACAGGTAGCTGCAGAGGATGCTTCAAAGGAAGCCCATGACTTCGGATTACGTAGAGTAAAAGTATTTGTGAAAGGTCCTGGTGCAGGAAGAGAATCTGCCATTAGAGCAATTCACAATTCAGGAATAGAGGTTACAGAAATTGTTGATGTTACACCACTTCCGCACAATGGTTGTCGTCCACCAAAAAGAAGAAGAGTTTAATTAGAAATGTTTAATCAGGGAACCCAATCATCGAAGGAATGCCTTAATTCATGATTCCCAAAATAATTTAATATATGGCAAGATACAGAGGTCCAAAGTCGAAAATTGCGAGAAGGTTTCGAGATCCAATTTTTGGCCCAGATAAGTCATTGGACAGAAGAAATTACGGTCCCGGTCAACACGGTCCGTCGAAACGAAGAGGTGGAAAGCAATCTGAATATGCTATCCAGTTAGGCGAAAAACAAAAAGCCAAATATACGTATGGTATTTTGGAGCGTCAGTTTGCTAATCTATTTGAGAAAGCTTCTCGAATGAAAGGTATTACTGGTGAGAATTTACTTCAACTTTGCGAGGCACGTCTAGACAATACAGTTTATCGTTTAGGTGTTGCCCCAAGTAGAAGAGCCGCACGCCAGTTGGTTTCTCACAGACACATTACAGTGAATGGTGAACTAGTTAATATTCCATCTTACACATTGCGTCCTGGCGATGTAATCGGAGTTCGTGAAAAATCTAAATCTCTTGAGGCAATTACGTCTTCTTTAACATCAAGTAATAAAAAATACGATTGGTTGGATTGGGACAACTCTACAATGTCTGGTAAGATTTTGAATCTGCCAGGAAGAGAGTTGATACCTGAAAATATAAAGGAACAATTAATCGTCGAATTATACTCTAAATAACATATCATCTAAAAATGGCTATACTAGATTTTCAAAAACCTGACAAGGTAATAATGATTCACTCCGACGAGTTCAACGGGGAGTTTGAATTTCGTCCTCTTGAGCCCGGTTATGGGATTACCGTAGGAAATTCATTGAGAAGAATACTTCTTTCTTCATTAGAAGGTTTTGCAATTTCCTCTGTGAAAATTCAAGGTGTTGATCATGAGTTTTCAACGATAAAAGGCGTTGTTGAAGACGTTACTGAAATTGTTTTGAACTTAAAACAAGTTCGTTTTAAAAGACAAATCGAGGGAACCGATTCAGAGACAGTAGTTGTTTCCGTAGGGGGGCAAAATAAATTGACCGCCGGTGATATCGGTAAACACACAAGTGCTTTCCAAGTTTTAAATCCAGATTTGGTGATTTGCAACATGGAGGCATCGGTAAAAATTGAAATGGAACTTACCATTGTCAAAGGACGTGGCTATGTACCCGCAGAGGAAAATAAAACATCTTCTGCCCCTTTCGGAACAATTTTTATTGATTCTATTTTCACACCCATAGTGAATGTGCAGTTCGCCATTGAAAACTTTCGTGTTGAACAAAAAACAGATTATGAAAAATTAATCTTCAACATTAAAACTGATGGATCAATTCATCCAAAGGATGCATTAAAAGAAGCAGCAAAGATTTTAATTCATCACTTTATGCTTTTCTCTGATGAGCGAATAACATTAGACAGTGAGATCAAGGCAGAAACCGAAGAATTTGACGAAACGTCTCTTCACATGCGTCAATTGTTGAAATCAAAATTAGTTGACCTTGATCTTTCAGTGCGTGCATTGAATTGTTTGAAAGCAGCTGATGTAGAAACTCTTGGTGATTTAGTTTCTTATGCAAAATCTGATTTGTTGAAGTTCAGAAACTTTGGTAAGAAATCATTAACCGAACTAGAAGATTTAGTGGACAACAAAGGTCTGACATTTGGTATGAATGTCGCGAAATATAAATTAGACAAAGATTAAGATATAAATCATGAGACACGGAAATAAAGTAAATCACTTAGGTAAAAAAACGGGTCATAGAAAAGCTATGCTTTCTAATATGGCCTGCTCCCTAATCGAGCATAAGCGAATTACAACTACTTTAGCGAAGGCAAAAACGTTACGTGTTTTTGTTGAACCAATTTTGACAAAATCAAAAACGGATTCCACTCATTCCCGAAGAGTTGTTTTTTCATACTTACAAAACAAGGAAGTTGTTTCTGAATTATTTCGAGATGTAGCTCCTAAAATTGCAGAAAGAAATGGAGGTTACACACGGATCATTAGAACTGGTCATAGATTAGGAGATAACGCGGAAATGTGTTTAATTGAATTGGTTGATTTCAATGAACTATACTCTAATGACGGATCTAAGAAAACAACTAGAAGATCCAGACGTGGTGGCGCTAAAAAATCAGACTCTGTTCAAAGTTCAGAAGCTGTTGTTGAAGAAACCACCTCAGAGAATGTTGTAGAAGACGCAGTCGTTGTAGAAGAAATTCCATTGGCAGTAATAGATACTGAGGTTGAAGAATCCTCTGAAGTAACTAATGAAAAGAGCACTTCTGAATCTGATTCTCCAGAATCTTCTGAGGACTCATCAGATGAAGATAAGAAAGAAGAATAATCACAATCAACAATGTGTTAATAAAAAGGCAGTTAATTACTGCCTTTTTTTGTTTCATGTAGATCAATTGTTTAACCTTAGTTCATATTTTTGCAAATAAAATTGATGATTTCAGACAAAACCGCACTTTTAGTCCTCGAAGATGGAACAATTTTCAGAGGCTTAGCTATTGGTAAAATTGGAACTACCGAAGGAGAAATAGCTTTTAATACTGGAATGACAGGTTATCAAGAAGTTTTTACAGACCCTTCATATCTTGGTCAGATTCTTATAATGACAACATCTCATATAGGAAATTACGGCATACATCCAAAAGAAATTGAGTCTGAAGGTATAAAAATAGCTGGTTTGGTTGTTAAGAAATTTTCCAAAGTATATTCGAGACCCTCTGGGAATAAATCACTTCAAGATTTAATGGAAGATAATAACACAGTTGGTATTTCAGATATTGATACAAGAGCATTGGTTCGTCATATTCGAAATAAAGGAGCAATGAATGCTATAATATCCTCTGAAATATTAGATGAAAATGTTTTATTAGAACAAGTAAAGCAAATTCCTTCCATGAGTGGTATGGAGTTGTCATCAAAGGTTTCAACAGAAACGGCTTATTTAGCTGGAGATGAATCAGCTTCAATTAAAGTAGCCTTGATTGATTTTGGTGTAAAAAAGAATATAATTAGATGTTTAACAGAAAGAGGCTGTCAGGTCAAAGTGTTTCCTATGGAGGCTAGTATTGAAGAAATAAATTCATTTCAGCCAGATGGCTATATGCTTTCAAATGGACCAGGTGATCCTTCCGCAATGCCAAAGAGTATTCAATTAGTAAAGCAAATTGTTGAAACTAAAAAGCCTGTATTTGGTATATGTTTAGGTCATCAAATTCTTGGATTAAGTCAAGGTTTGAAAACTGAAAAAATGTTCAATGGTCACAGAGGTATAAATCATCCAATAAAAAACTTAAAAACAGGAAAAGGCGAGATAACTTCTCAAAATCATGGTTTTGTGATTTCCTCAGAAAGTGTTGAAAATCATTCTGAAATAAAAGTAACACATATTCATTTGAATGATAATACAATTGCAGGAATCGAATTGATTCATAAGCCTGTTTTTTCAGTTCAATATCATCCTGAAGCTTCAGCTGGTCCGCATGATTCTCGTTACCTATTTGATCAATTTATTGATAATATGAATTACTACAAAAATTAATTATGAGTTACATTTCGAAAGTTCACGCTAGACAAATTTTGGATTCTCGTGGAAATCCTACAATTGAAGTTGATGTTATTACAACCAATGGAATTTTAGGTAGAGCAGCCGTTCCATCAGGTGCATCGACCGGTGTGCATGAAGCCGTTGAATTAAGAGATGGAGACAAGACCTTCTATCTTGGAAAAGGAGTTTTGAAAGCAGTTCAAAATGTAAATACGATTATAAACGACGCATTACATGGAATGGATATTTTCGAGCAGAAAAAAATCGATTATACCATGTTGCATTTAGATGGAACCGAAAATAAATCGAAGTTAGGTGCTAATGCAATTCTTGGAACTTCTTTGGCGGTAGCCAGGGCAGCTGCGCAGGAAACTAATTTGAGTCTATACCAATATATTGGTGGCGTTGGAGCCGTAACCATGCCTGTTCCTATGATGAATATCTTGAATGGTGGTTCACATGCGGATAACTTAATTGATATTCAGGAATTTATGGTAATGCCCTTTGGAGCAAGTTCTTTTTCTGAAGGCTTGCGTTGGGGAACTGAAGTGTTTCATCACTTGAAAAGCGTATTGAAGTCAAAAGGAATGTCAACTAATGTTGGTGATGAAGGCGGTTTTGCACCAAATTTAGGTTCTAATGAGGAGGCTATTCAAGTTGTCATCGAGGCGGTCGAAAAAGCGGGATTTAATCCAGGTCATGACATGTACATCGCATTGGATGCGGCATCTTCTGAGTTTTATAAATCCGATAAAGGAGTTTATCACTTTGAGTCAACAGGAGAAGACCGAAGTTCAGCGGAAATGGTGGCATATTGGGAGGATTGGTGTAAGAAATACCCGATTATTTCAATAGAAGATGGTCTTGCCGAAGATGATTGGACAGGATGGAAGTTGGCAACCGAAAAGCTTGGTTCAAAAGTGCAATTAGTTGGAGATGATTTGTTTGTAACGAACTCAAAACGATTATCTAAAGGGATAAACGAAGGAATTGCAAATTCAATTTTAGTTAAGGTGAATCAAATTGGTTCTTTAACAGAAACTATTGAAGCGGTTAACCTTGCGACTAGAAATAAATATACTTCTGTAATGAGTCATCGAAGCGGTGAAACTGAGGATAGTACGATTGCCGATTTGGCTGTTGCTTTGAACACGGGTCAAATAAAAACGGGTTCTGCATCCCGAAGTGATCGCATGGCAAAATATAATCAATTGCTTCGAATTGAGGAGGAACTTGGAGAATCTGCCGTATATTTGGGTAGAGATTTCCGTTTTATTAAAGAATAAGTTTATGAGATTTTTAGGAATCGTTTTTTTTCTTTCGCTTTCGGTGCAGGTTTTTTCACAGTCAAGGAAACAGTACTTTGGTCAAGCTACAATTGATTTACATGATAAGAATGTTGTTGCTTCGTTACAAGATGAAATTAGAAAAAATCCTTCGGTTAGAGTTGTTCGAATCGATGCGTTAAGTGGACAGGTTTTCTTGATTACAAATGAATTGACATCTTGGAATGAAACTGATTTTATTTCTATTTTCGGGGAGAATTCCTCAAAACTAAATTGCACGTATATTGGAATCTACGGCAAAGATCAAATTAAGAAATTCCCCTTTATAGATTGTGAATGAAAGCGTTTAATCTGCGGGTTTATGCTTTGATAATCAATGATAATAATGAAATTTTACTTTCCGACGAGTGTCGTTTTGGAAAGTTCTTTACAAAATTTCCCGGAGGTGGAGTAGAATTTGGTGAAGGAATTTTAGATGCACTTCACCGTGAAATGGAGGAAGAATTAAATCTTAAAATTGATGAGGCGATTCCATTTTATTTTAACGATTTCCATCAAAAGTCTGCATTTCACTCCAATCATCAGATTGTTTCTTTTTACTATAAAGTAAAGTGTGATTTTCAGGAAATTGTGATTCAAGATTATTCAATACCTTCTCAGGAAGAACGTGAAAAGCAGAGATGGTGCGAAATTAAATTACTTGAAACTGACCATTTGACTTTCCCAATTGATCGAATAGTTTTGGATAAATTAAAGAACGAGTAAGATCAAACTTTCATTAAAGGCCTTCAATATTTGTAAAAACGATTCCTATCTTTGTATAAATGCCTACAAACATACTATACCTTTCCTACGACGGTATGACAGATCCGCTTGGACAATCTCAAGTGTTACCTTACTTGGTGGGATTGACTAAAAAAGGGTTTCGATTTCATTTAATTAGTTTCGAAAAAGTTGAACGTTTTTCGAGGTATAAGCAAGAAATTCAGTCGATTTGTGATCAACATGATATTATTTGGCATCCGTTTTCTTACACTAAAAAACCACCACTACTTTCTACACTTTGGGATGTTCGTCGAATGCAAAAGTTAGCATTTAATTTACATCATGAATTTAATTTTAAAATTGTTCATTGTCGTAGTTATTTGTCTGCTTTGGTTGGACAAAATATGCAAAGAAAATTAGGTGTTAAGTTTTTATTTGATATGCGTGGCTTTTGGGCAGATGAGCGCATTGATGGAAAAATCTGGAATTTGAAAAATCCCATTTTTAAGATGGTTTATAGTTTTTTCAAAAAAAAGGAGAAAGAGTTTTTTTTGGAGTCTGATCACATCATTTCGTTGACTTATAATGGGAAAGATGAAATTATTTCTTGGAAAGGGTTTGAGCATTTGAAATATAAAATTAAAGTAATTCCTTGTTGTGCAGATTTAGATAAGTTCAATTCTGATAAAATTGATTTAGACAAAAAGCAAGCTTTTAAAACGGAGTTGAATTTGAACAAAAACGATTTTGTGCTTGGATATGTCGGTTCTATTGGAACCTGGTATATGCTTGATGAAATGCTCGATTTTTTCAAAGTTTTACTTACATCGAAACCAAATGCTGTTTTTTTATTTATTTCAGGTGAAAATCCGGAAGTAATTTACGAGAAGGCTGACGAATTTAAAATTCCAAAAGAACACATTCGTATTAAATCCGTGTTGCATCATGAGGTAGCTACATGCATTTCTCTCTTTACGGTTTCTATTTTTTTTATTCGTCCAACATTTTCTAAAAAAGCGTCTTCTCCAACAAAACAAGGAGAGTTGATGGCAATGGGCGTTCCTGTGATTTGTAACGGTGGAGTAGGGGATACCGAACGTGTTGTTCGTGAATATCATTCAGGAATTGTAATTGATGAGTTTAACGATAAATCGTATCAATTAGCGGATTTGAGTTTTAGTGATTTTGATCGAACCCGAACGATGAAAGGCGCAGCTGAATTTTATGGATTGAACGAAGGTGTTGATAGATATTTTAGTGTTTATCAAAAATTGATCGGATAAATGAAAAAAAAGAAAATTCTTTTTATCGCGCCTTATCCATTTGATGAAGCACCCTCGCAACGATTTCGATTTGAGCAGTATTTCAATTTCTTAAGAGAAAATAATTTTGAAATTCATTTTTCTCCTTTTTTGGATCAAAAAACCTGGAAAACACTTTACTCAGAGGGAAAAGTACTGCTAAAAATGTTGGGTGTGGTTAGAAGTTTCTTGAAACGATTTGTGCTTCTATTTACACTTTATAAATACGATTTCGTTTTCATTCACCGCGAGGCATCTCATATTGGTCCGCCAGTATTTGAGTTTTTGATTACAAAGATTTTTAGAAAGAAATATAATTATGATTTTGACGATGCGATTTGGTTACCTAATTACAGCGAAACAAACGCACGTTTTCATAGGTTGAAAGCTTATTGGAAAGTACATTATTGCATCAAATGGGCAGAGAGTATTACCGCTGGTAATGATTATTTGGCAAACTATGCTCGAAAATTTAATCCAAATGTTCTCGTAATACCAACCACGATTGACACCGAAAATCATCACAACTTACAGACGGATTATCATCAAGAAAAATTGGTGATTGGTTGGACAGGAACCCATACGACCATGCGATATTTGGATTATATCGTACCTATAATTAAGGAATTGGAGCAAAAATATGATTTTGAGTTTTTAGTAATTTCAAATGAAGCACCTGCTTATCACCTTAAGTCACTGCGTTTTTTAAAATGGAAAAGAGAAACGGAAATTGAAGATTTAGCGCGAATTTCAATTGGAGTTATGCCTTTAGAAATGGATATATGGTCAGAAGGAAAGTGTGGTTTTAAAGGGTTGCAATACATGTCCCTTGGAATTCCTGCATTAATGTCCCCAGTTGGCGTTAATACACAAATTGTTTCGCATGGTGAAAATGGGTTTTTACTTATAAAATTGGAGGATTGGAAAAATCAATTAGAAATATTGCTAACCGATGTTGATTTAAGAAAGAAAATTGGAGAAGCAGGAAAAAAAACAATAAATGAACGGTATTCGGTTGTATCAAATCGATCAAACTATTTAAGTTTATTTCAATGAAGTTAATTTTCGCAACACATAATTCGAATAAGTCTTTTGAAATTCAGAAATTGTTACCTGAGCATTTCCAAATTTTGACACTCAACGATATAGATTTTCAAGAGGAAATTCCAGAAAACGAACCGACGATTGAGGCTAATTCAGCTTTTAAAGTTCAATTTATTTTTAATAAATTCAATTTGAATTGTTTTGCTGATGATACCGGATTAGAAATTGAATCATTGAACGGTAATCCTGGTGTTCATTCCGCAC
>JACCDP010161741.1_pt1 | contig 12730 bp, 13 predicted proteins | sample 7445841 | NCBI WGS metagenome assembly JACCDP01 (sample SAMN15323441, study PRJNA562643) | freshwater metagenome | isolation source: river surface water | place: USA:Blue River Watershed | collected 2017-08-17
AGGCATTTCGGCGTACACTTTTTTGATCATTTCAATGTCAAAAGCCATAACATTAGGTATTTAAAGTGGTTGAATTGATTTTTAAAAATCTGCTGCAAAATTACGAAAAAAAGAGGGGTGCTCAAAAGAGTTTCTTTACAATAAATGCGTTAAATTGCCCTATACTTCTTAAAAAAGCACCGTTATGATTCAAAAATTGAGGGAATTTGTAGAATTAAGGGCTTTTGGCGTGTGTAGTGCCATAGGGGAAAGGCTAGGTATAGCCACATCCCGTATTAGAATGTGGTTTATTTATATCAGCTTTTTAACCCTCGGATCACCGGTAATTATTTATATGGTACTCGCTTTTTGGATGAACATCAAGCGCTACATTTTGGCGGGCAAAAGAAACCCATTAAATAACTGGTAAACGTTTTCGTAGTTAAATAACAGCCTCTCTTAATCTCACTAACTTTTCGAGTAACGGTTCCAATAAATGGAGTGGTAGCATATTGGCGCCATCACTTTTTGCAACTGCTGGGTTAGGATGCGTTTCTATAAATAATCCATCAGCACCAGTTGCGATTGCCGCTTTTGCTATTGTTTCAATTAAATGTGGGTTGCCACCTGTTACGCCACTCGTTTGATTGGGTTGTTGAAGTGAGTGGGTACAATCCATAATAACTGGTACGTTATTTTCTTTCATGGCCGGAATGTTTCTGTAATCCACCACCAAGTCTTGGTAACCAAATGTGTTACCGCGCTCTGTTAACATGATATTGTTGTTGCCTGCTAATTTAATTTTATCAACTGCAAATTTCATGGAAGCGCCACTTAAAAACTGACCCTTTTTAACGTTTACAATTTTACCTGTTTGTGCAGCAGCAATCAACAAATCTGTTTGGCGGCAAAGGAATGCAGGGATTTGTAAAATGTCTATGTACTGCGCTGCCATGGCAGCTTCGTCATGTGCATGAATATCTGATGTAGTTGGTAGGTTATAGGTAGTGCCTACTTTTTTTATCAGTTCAAGCCCATTGTCATCGCCAATGCCGGTAAATGAATTGGCACTGGTACGGTTGGCTTTGCGGTAACTGGCTTTAAACACATAGGCAATGCCAAGGTTTTTACAAATGCCACTTACTTTATCCGCAATTTCCATCACCAGTTCTTCACTTTCTACCACGCATGGTCCAGCAATTAAAAAAAACTGATTTTTATTGTATGATTGATCTTTAAATAATGTTGTTAAGAAGGGCTGATTCATGTGTATGTATTTATAGTCCTAAAACTTCTTTCATTGAAAAAATTCCTTTGTGTGTAGCTGCAAATTCGGCAGCAAGTACTGCGCCACCTGCAAATCCTTTTCGGTTGTGCGCGGTATGTGTAATTTCTATGGTATCAATTGCAGATGCATAGGTAGTAGTGTGCGTACCAGGTGCTGGATCTATGCGCTCCGAACTGATCACTAAATCTGATGCAACACCAGACGCTTCATTCACCCACTTTGTTTTATGCGGAATCGCTTCAAGCACCTGCTCTGCAAGGGTTATAGCTGTTCCACTAGGGGCATCTTTTTTTTGTGTGTGGTGAATTTCATGTAAGCTTACTTCGTAATTAGTATGCTTTGCCATAAGCGCAGCAAGTGTTTTATTGACCTCGAAAAATAAGTTAACACCAATACTAAAATTACTTGCATAAATAAGGGTGCCGTTTTGGGCCTCGCAAAATGTTTTTGCTTCCTCGTATTTTTCTAGCCAACCAGTAGAACCGCATACCACAGGTACACCTAATGCTAAACATTTCATGACATTGTCAAATGCACTATGGGGTCCGGTAAATTCGATAGCTACATCAATACCTGCTACTTTATCTGCGCATAAATCGGCGGCATTATCTAGGTCTATTTTTAATCCAATGGTATGACCGTTTGCTACTGCAATTTCTTCTATGGCTTTACCCATTTTTCCGTATCCAACGAGTGCAATATTCATGCTTGCTTTATTTTGTAGTAAATATTTTTTTTGATGGTTCTTTAAAATTAAAAACGAGTCCTAATCCAGGTGTTCTGGTGTTAGGATTGAACTGTGGTTTTACTTGTAAAGATAGATCATCAGAAACATCAAATTGTTTGAGGTGCGCAAAAACAGTCGCATCGGCTACTTGAAGCCCCCAAGCCAATATGAAATATAAAATCGAATAGTCCCTATCTCTTCTAAATGTGTTGCGGTATGATTGTAAAGAAGCGAGGCCTAAATTTTTTAATTGCGGATCAATGCCTGCAAGGCCCGAACTATCTAGGGTAGGGGCTTGTGCCTTAAATTTTGCTTCGTAGGCATATTTTGTTTTACTGTACCAGCTGTCATTGTAAAAATACAAGGCACCGGGTATTGCCAAAACGCCATATACAATAGGAATTTTCCAATATTCTTTGTTGGTAGCTTGTCCCCAGCCTGGTAAAATTGCGGCTCTACGAGTAGCTACTTGTGGACGGAATTTTAATTTGACAACTGTATCACTTTTTAGGAGTGCGCTGTCCTTTTTTATAACGGCGCTATTTTTTTGGGCACTCGTATCTTTTTTTTGAGCACTCAACTCCGAGCAGCAAAAAAGAATGCAGCCAATAAAAAAAAAGCTCAACTTTTTTGCACCTGTCATTTTAATTTACCGTTACGTTCATGGCATCTAGTATTTTATTGAGTTCGTCTAACGAAAAATACTCGATGGTAATACTGCCGCTTCCTTTTTTGGAATGGGTCATTTTAACTTTTGTAGAAAAATGTGAAGATAAATTGTCTTCAATTTTTTTATAGGCAGTAGGAAGGCTAGATTTATTGTCTTTTGCACCAGCGGGTTTTTGCGCGAGGTACATTTTGCGCACCAACTCTTCGGTTTGTCTAACGCTTAAACTTTTTTGAATGATTTCTTTGAAAACAAAAAGTTGTCTGTCAATGGTATCAATATTTACCAGTGCTCTTGCATGACCCATTGATATTTTACCACTTCTAATAGCAAGTTGTAAATCGGGTGGTAATTTTAAAAGACGGATATAATTGGATACAGTGCTTCTTTCTTTGCCCATGCGCTCTGCTACCTGCTCTTGGGTGTAAGAAAGTTCATCCATCATGCGCTTATAGCTGATACCAATTTCAATGGCATTTAAATTTTCTCTTTGTAAATTTTCAAGTAAAGCCCACTCTAATAATTGCTGATCGTTTGCTTGTCTAACATATACCGGCACTTCTTTAAGCCCCGCCATTTTAGAGGCTCTAAACCTACGCTCACCTGCAATGAGTTGGTATTTACCAGATGCTAATTTAGAAACCGTTAATGGTTGAATAACATCATGAATTTTTATAGACTCGGCAAGTTCATGTAGGGCTTGCTCATCAAAATCGCGGCGTGGTTGCTTGGGATTGATTTGAATATCGGCAAGTGCAATTTTGCTGGTGGCAACGGCTTGTTGAGCAAGTGCAGGCTCTACCTGTCCCTTAGGGGTTTTGTATTCTGCGTCTATATTTGAAAGCAGGGACCTAAGTCCTTTGCCAATCATGTCTTTGTTATTTTTAGCGCTACTCATGTTATTCAATAATTCTTTCTTCGTTAGAAATTTTTGTCATACCGTTGTTTTGTAAAATTTCTTTAGCAAGGTTCAAGTAATTGATGGTACCCTTACTATCGGCGTCGTATAAAATAACCGGCTTTCCAACACTTGGTGATTCACTCAGTCTAGTATTGCGGTGAATAATGGTATCAAAAACCATTTCATCAAAATGTCTTCTCACTTCGCTTACTACTTGATTGCTTAAGCGTAAACGGCCATCATACATGGTCATTAAAATACCTTCTATTTGAAGTGCGGGATTTAACCTGCTTTGTACAATTTTTATCGTATTTAATAATTTGCCCAATCCTTCTAGTGCAAAAAATTCACACTGCACAGGAACGATAACACTATCTGCTGCAACGAGTGAGTTAACAGTAATAAGTCCAAGCGATGGTGAACAATCGATAATGATAAAATCATACTTATCACGTACGGCATCTAAAATACCTTTCATCACATTTTCTCTGTTCGGGTAATTGATCATTTCAATTTCGGCACCTACTAAATCGATATGAGAAGGAATTAAATCTAGGTTGGGTACTTCCGATTTTAAAATCACATCGTTAGCTGTTGCATTGTTAACCATGCAATCATACAAACTGTTTGTAATGTTGTGCAAATCAAATCCTACACCCGTGGTGCTATTTGCCTGCGGGTCGGCATCTACAAGTAGTGTTTTAAATTCTAAAACAGCCAAACTTGCCGCTACGTTGATAGCGGTGGTTGTTTTGCCCACGCCTCCTTTCTGATTGGCTACGCCTATAATTCTCGCCATAATATTTATTGCTTGTAAGTTGCCAAAAATAAGCTTTCAGCTACATCTTTTGAAACAATCTTATCCATACTTTGTTGTAGCAGTAACCCCTTGTCAAATTTCCCTTAAAACGGCAAAAAAAGGGGTAATTTTGCCTTTTTCCAATTGATTTTGGCCAAAAATCACTCAAATAACTCAAATCTATGCGTAGTGCAACAAGCTGGTGGATCATTGCTCTTGTCATTTTTATCCTCGATTTATATGTTTTTCAGGCGCTAAAAACAGTTAGCCAGCAGGGGTCCGATAGGGGGCGCCAGGCCATATATGTGACTTATTGGCTGGTTTCTTTTTTTACGATTGCCACAATGCTTTCATTTCCGTACCTCCAATTTTTGCAAACCTCTAAAATTTTTAGAAATTATGTGTTTGCCATTTTGATCGGACTTTTTTTAGCAAAATTTATTGGCTCTCTATTTTTTGTAGCCGATGATATTCGAAGAGGCGCTTTGTTACTCATGAATAAAATTTTTCCATTATCAGGTGCACAGTATATGGGTCCAGAAGGTCAGGGCATTCCAAGATCAACTTTTTTAAGTTGGCTGGGTCTTGGACTTGGGGGTACTTTATTTGGAACCCTATTATTTGGATTCAGTAACAAATACAATTACCAGGTTAAAAAAATCAAACTCTCTTTTAAAAATTTACCAGGCGCGTTTAAAGGAATGCGTATGGTGCATATTAGTGATATCCATAGTGGAAGTTTTCAGGATATTAGAGCGGTCAATAAGGGTATCGATTTAATTTTAAAGCAACAGCCAGATCTTATTGTATTTACCGGCGATTTGGTAAATGACAGAGCTACCGAAATGGAGCCGTATCAAAATTCGTTTGGCAGGTTAACTGCACCACTTGGTGTTTTTTCTACACTGGGTAATCACGATTATGGTGATTATGTGCAGTGGCCTACTGCGCAGGCTAAAATGGATAATTTAGAGGCGCTAAAAAAAGTACATGCTAACATGGGATGGCGATTACTTATGAACGAGCATGTTGTGCTTGAAAAGAAGGGTGAAAAAATTGCATTATTAGGTATCGAAAACTGGGGTGCCAAAGCTAGGTTTCCGAAGTATGGAAAAATGGATCTTGCACATGTAGGTACTGAAAATATTCCGTTCAAAATTTTATTAAGTCACGATCCTAGCCACTGGGATGCTCAAATTTTACCTGAATATAACAGTATTGATTTGATGCTTTCTGGTCATACCCATGGTATGCAGTTTGGCCTCGAAAATCCTTATTTTAAATGGAGCCCGGTGCAGTGGATGTATAAGCAGTGGGCGGGTTTATATGAGCAAGGATCCCAAAAATTGTATGTGAACCGTGGCTATGGATTTATTGGATACCCCGGTAGAGTGGGTATACTTCCTGAAATCACGGTGATAGAATTTGTTTAGATATGTTATTGTTAAGCTATTTAACAATTAGTTGGAGTTTTTTTCGTTTTAAATACTAGAACTTACTGTTATAAACTTTCTATTATGAAAAAGACATTTATTTTACTTGGACTCGTTGTTTTTTTATCAGTTGGTGCTGCAGCGCAAGCAGGTTTTAAGCTCGGTGTAAAAGGTGGGCTTAATTTAAACAGGGTCAATGGCCAATCTTTTAACGACGCATTTGATATGGGTTATATGGCTGGTGCTTTTGCAGAAATTGACATCAATAAATTTATTGGTATTCAACCAGAACTATTGTACAGCCAAACCATGACCAAGCGATCTAGTTTTTCTACCTTATACAATTCAAGATTTAGTCAGGCGTTTTTAATTGACAATGCCTATACAAGACTTAATTATTTAAGCATTCCTGTTTTACTACGCCTTAATTTAGGTAAGCTCATTACTTTTAATGCAGGTCCTCAATATGGCATACTTATTGGTCAGGATAAAAACGTTTTAAATAACGCCCAAAACGCTTTTAAGTCAGGCGATATATCGGCAGTAGTGGGTGCGCAATTAAATTTGAGTTCTTTTAGAATCTATGGAAGATACGTTGCAGGCTTACAAAATATTAATGCCATTGATGACCAAGAAACATGGAAAACCGCTTCATTGCAACTTGGTATTGGACTTAAATTTTAATCTGTAATAAGATTGATTTATAAAAGCAGCCCTTGCAGGAATAAATAGGCAAAGCTAAAATAGATGATAAGCCCTGTTACATCAACCATGGTGGCCACAAATGGTGCCGAAGAAACAGCAGGGTCAAATCCTAGACGCTTTAAAAATATAGGCAGCATGGAACCTGATAAAGTACCCCATAGCACAACGCCAATAAGTGAAAATCCAACGGTAAATCCAATCATCATCCAGTGTTCACCATAAATATTGGGGAAGATAGAATGCCATACACCAACGCGTATAAATCCAATGATACCAAGTACGGTGCCTAATAACATGCCGCTCGTAATTTCTCGACGTAGCACGCGCCACCAATCGGTAATGGTAATTTCACCAACAGCCATCGCCTGAATAATAAGGGTAGAAGCTTGTGATCCACTATTACCACCACTAGAAATAATAAGTGGTACAAATAATGCAAGTACAATGGCTTTTGCAATTTCATCTTGGAAATAACCCATGGCAGTAGCCGTGAGCATTTCACCAATAAATAATACCACCAACCAGCCTACTCTTTTTTTGAAGAGTTTTAATAATGGAATATCTAAATAGGGTTCGTTTAAAGCTTCGGTACCACCCATTTTTTGCATGTCTTCGCTGAACTCCTCGTTAGCTACCCAAAGCATATCATCGATGGTTACAATGCCTAATAAAATATTATTGTCATCCACCACCGGAAGTGCCACTCGGTTATTCATTTTAAACACCTGATTGGCATGCTCCTGATCGTCATGTACATTTAAAGAAACGATACGACCATCAATAATTTCATCCACTCTTTTATTAGGTGCTGCTAATATAACGTCTCTAATTCTGATGTCATCTACCAGTTCGCCCTTTTGATCAATGATATAAATAACATCGATTGTTTCTGAATTTTTTCCAAATTTTCGGATGGTATCAAAAACTTCGGTAACGGTATTGTGTGCGTAAATGTATACGTAATCGGGGGTCATTAAACGGCCCACACTATCCTCGGGATACCCAAGCATGGCAAGGGTAATTTTTCTTTCTTCGGGGTCCAGTAATTTAATTAAATCACGAATGGCCGCTTTTGGAAGTTCCTCCAAAAAGTCAGTTCTATCATCGGCAGGGAGTTCATTTAATAACTCGGCAGTTTTGGAAGAAGGCAGTTCTTTTACAATGTCTTTTTGCTGGGCAATATCTAAAATTTTGAATACGCTAGCCGCCCTATGAATAGCCATGTTGGCAATAATTTGGGCTTCGTACTCAGGATATTCATTGATAAGCTCCGCCACATCGCTAATGTTTTGATCGTCTAGAAATTCTTTAATTTCTAGTTTATCTTCCTTAGCGATGAGCAGTTCAAACTGTTCATTGATATTTAATTGGTCTAGCTCCAAAGACATGGGCGCAATTTAGTCATCATTTGTGATTCGTCCATAATAAATGATATGGAAAGAGGCCGTATCTTCATATCTGACATTGATTTATATGATATTACCCATTTTAACCATTGCCCCATCTGATCAGCGCGGAAGGGGCGTGTTTGCCACCGAAAGTATTGAGGTTGGCACCATAATAGAAATTTCGCCGGTGCTCGTGGTGAATCCAGAAGAGCGTGCGCATCTTGAAAAGACGGTTTTGTATGATTATATTTTTGAGTGGGGAGACGATTTATTGAGTGCCTGTGTGGCGCTTGGTTACCTCTCTATTTACAATCATTCCTATGCAGCCAACTGCGTATATGAAATGGATTTTGATAACGCCACTATTTCTATTACAACCGTAAAGCCAGTTGCTGCTGGCGACGAATTATTTATTAATTATAATGCTGAGCCTGATAACACAAAACCCATTTGGTTTGAGGCTACTTAATTACATGACTATGAAAAAAAATATTTTTAGTGTTATTGCTTTTTTAATATTGAGTGTTAGCGTTTTTGCGCAGCGTGATAGTGTGGTGCCTGTAACAACCGCTTACATAACACCGCTACATACAGGGCTTCCATTGCAAGATGAAGAAGAGGAAGATGAGTTTGTAAAAGGAAATCCTGATTATTTCAAATGGCATCAAGCAAAAAAGCAAATTCATTTTTTTGTAAAAGTGAGAAAGGCCGGTGAATTACGCGTTCAGTTACAGTTTGCTAATAAATGGGCCCTGCCTATTCAGGTAAGTGTAGGAGCTACTGTATTAAAAGCAGTGCTTCCTGCAACGAGTAAATTTACAACCCTTAAATTAGGTAAGGTTGTGATAGCGGATACAGGGTTTCTTCAAATTACATTATCAGTACCAAAAAATACGGCGCGCATGCAGGCCTCTATTGCAGGAATTTTGCTGGGCGGCACAGCGGTGGAGCAAATGCATTACAATCATAAATCTAGACGCAATGCAGCATCGGTGCATTTAAAATATCCGGTTTCAGATAGTGTTAAAACGGTTTCATTTTACAATGAAATAACCGTCCCTGCTGGCTTTGATCCAGTGCATACCTATTATATGGCCTGTGGTTTTGCGCGTGGTTATTTTGGTATTCAGGTAAATAGTGAAAAGGAAAGACGCGTTATATTTTCGGTGTGGGATGCAGGGAACGAAGCTGTAGACCGTAATAAAGTGGGCGCCGAAAATCGAGTGGTGTTACTTGCAAAAGGAGATAGTGTTATCACCAATGATTTTGGTAACGAAGGCACAGGAGGGCATAGCCATTTTGTATACCCTTGGAAAACCCAAACTACGTATAAATTTTTAGTAACTGCATTAGCAGATTCTGCTTCTCAAACAACTATATATGCTGGTTATTTTTATGTACCTGAAAAACAAAGATGGAAATTAATCGCGAGTTTTTTGGCACCAAAAGATGGTAAGCCTTTCCGCGGTTTATATTCATTTAGTGAAAATTTTGTTGGCATTAATGGGCAACTAGAAAGAAAAGCTTTGTTTGGAAATCAGTGGATCCAAAATGGAGCGAATGGCCAGTGGCAGGAGTTAACAGAAGCGCGTTTTTCTTATGACGTTACTGGTAAAATGGGGGATAGAATCGATTATGGTGCTAGTGTTACTAGTAATGGTGCATTTGAACTTTGGCATGGTGGCTTTAAAAATGCCACAGCAAATTATGGTCAAATCTTTAATAGACCAGCTAGGCAAAATAAACCAATGATTGACTTTACCAAAGACGCCGACTCTTTGAGTTTGGCACAAAAAGATATTGCGCAAATTAATGCGGCTATCACTGCGCGCGCAATTGACACTTCTGGAATAGTTGCTGGTGTTTATTACCAAATTTTAAAAGAAGGGACTGGTAGTTTTGTAAACGTAACGGATACCGTAACTGTTTTTTATAAAGGAACACTTTTAAAAGACGGCTCTATTTTTGATCAAACAAAAGACAAGCCCGCACGTTTTCCTTTGCAGCGTTTAATTAAAGGTTGGCAAATAGGGGTGCCAAAATGTAGGGTAGGTGGCACCATAAAAATTATTATTCCGGCCGGTATTGCTTATGGTATGCGTACCAGAAGTAAAGCCATACCACCCAATAGTGTGTTGGTATTTGAGATTGAAGTGCTAAAAGCAGAGCCAGCAATTGGTAAATAGAGCGGTGGGTAAAGCACAAGATGCTGCTCTGTTGAAGGGTTTGCAGGTTTTTTTGGCTCAACATTAAAAATTATTTGCCTGCTCCTGTAATTGAGCCTATTTTTGCATTCTAATGAAGCAATTTACACACATCCACCATCATCATTTCTTACCAAAGGGGTAGGCTGTTGGTGTTTGTGCTATTATAAAACATTGAAGAGGCTTACCATTTGGTAGGCCTCTTTTATTTTAAACCAAGTATATGAAATTAAGGTTAGCGATTCAAAAAAGTGGAAGGTTACATGACGATTCTATCAAGCTTTTAAAAGAGTGTGGGATTGATATTAGTAATGGCCTCAACAAGTTAAAGGCAGAAGCTTCTAATTTTCCAATAGAGGTTTATTTTTTGCGTGACGATGATATTCCTCAATACGTAGAAGATGGTGTTGCGGATATTGGTATTGTGGGAGAAAATGTAGTGTATGAAAAAAACAAGCCGCTAACAGTGCTTAATAAGTTAGGTTTTGGGAAGTGTAGGTTAAGTATAGCAGTGCGTAAATCTGATAACTATACCGGTATTTCATTTTTAGAAGGTAAAAAAGTAGCGACCAGTTACCCCGTTATTTTAACTAAATATTTAATAGATAATGGTGTGGCTGCGGATGTACATGAGATTAGCGGAAGTGTAGAAATTGCGCCAAGTATTGGACTTGCAGATGCTATTTGCGATTTGGTAAGTAGTGGATCTACTTTGTTTTCGAATGGATTAAAAGAAGCAGAAACCATTTTAGTTTCTGAAGCAGTACTCGTTGCAACCAATTCAATTAGTGCCGAAAAGCAGGCGATTATTGACCGTTTATTATTTAGAATAGAAGCTGTAAAAAAGGCACGCAATACCAAATACATTTTATTAAATGCACCCAATGATAAACTAGCAGAAATCATAGCTTTATTGCCGGGTATGAAAAGCCCTACCGTATTACCTTTGGCAGAACCAGGTTGGAGTAGCGTTCATAGCGTACTCAATGAAAATGATTTTTGGGAAATTATTGAGCAGCTAAAAGCTGCTGGTGCACAAGGAATTTTAGTAGTACCCATCGAAAAAATGGTGATATAAAAATATTGTATGAAAATAATTGAAAACCCTTTATTAGAAGCGCTTCCAACATTACTCCAAAGGCCTTCTATGGATCATGCTGGACTCTATGCAGTGGTGCAGGATGTTTTGGATGCTGTAAAAAAGGAGGGTGATAAAGCGGTAGCTGCTTACACCCAAAAATTTGATGGGGTTACAATAGATTATGCCATTGTTTCCGAAGCAGCAATAAATGAAGCGGCACTAGAACTAGCACCTGCATTAAAAGAAGCGGTACAACTTGCTGCAAAAAACATTCGTTGTTTTCATGAAGCGCAGGTAAATAATCCAGTGTCAATCGAAACGATGCCGGGGGTACGTTGCTGGCGCAAAAGTGTGGGGATAGATAAAGTGGGGCTTTATATACCGGGCGGATCGGCACCTTTATTTAGCACTGTTTTAATGCTTGGTATTCCTGCCGTAATTGCAGGCTGTAAAGAAATTATTTTATGTACGCCTCCAGCAAAAGACGGATCCGTGCACCCTGCTATTTTGTATGCAGCATCGGTGGTGGGTATCAAGCGTATCTATAAAATTGGTGGGGTACAGGCTATTGCAGCTATGGCATACGGTACCGAAACAGTGCCACAAGTATATAAAATTTTTGGTCCAGGCAATCAGTATGTAACAGCGGCAAAGCAACTAGTGCAAGAGTCAGGTGTAGCAATTGATATGCCTGCTGGCCCAAGTGAAGTATGTGTATTAGCGGATGAATCTTGTAATCCTGCATTTGTGGCTTCGGATTTATTGTCTCAAGCGGAGCACGGACCGGATAGTCAGGTATTACTTGTTAGTACGAGTCGTAGAGTAGTAGATCAAATAAACGACGCCTTAATGTCGCAATTAGCAGAACTCCCAAGAAAGGATATAGCGGAGCAGGCATTAGAAAATAGTAAAGCGATAGTGGTTGGCTCCATGGAGCAGGCTATTTTTATTGTAAATAGTTACGCCGCAGAGCACCTAATTATTGCCTGCAAAAATGATGAAGCGGTGGCTGAGCAAATAACCAATGCAGGTTCCGTATTTTTAGGAAATTATAGTCCAGAATCGGTGGGAGATTATGCGAGCGGTACCAACCATACATTACCTACAAGTGGTTATGCAAGGGCGTATAGTGGCGTGAGTGTAGATAGTTTTGTAAAAAAAATAACCTATCAAAAATTAACGCCTGCTGGATTACAAGCAATTGGTGCAGCAGTAGAAACCATGGCAGCAGCAGAAGGGTTAGAGGCACATAAAAATGCAATCACCATTCGTTTGCAAACATTATAAATACTTGAAAGCATAAATACAGTAGCATGTTTGATGTTCAAAAATTAGTGAGAGAAAATATTAAAAACCTAGCACCGTATTCGTCGGCAAGAGATGAATTTAGCGGTACAGCGAAAGTGTTTTTAGACGCCAATGAAAACAGTTTTGGTTCACCACTTACAAAGTGGTTCAACCGCTATCCTGATCCGCATCAAGTGGCTATTAAGGCTGCTTTATCTGTGATTAAATCGGTTCCGGCAGGGCAAATATTTATTGGAAACGGAAGTGATGA
>JACCDP010620349.1_pt1 | contig 12730 bp, 13 predicted proteins | sample 7445841 | NCBI WGS metagenome assembly JACCDP01 (sample SAMN15323441, study PRJNA562643) | freshwater metagenome | isolation source: river surface water | place: USA:Blue River Watershed | collected 2017-08-17
CCTTCCTGGCCCACGTTCTCCACGTTGGTGAAGCCCACCACATGCGCTGCGGCCTCGCCCTCGGGGTACTTGCGCTTGTACTCGCGGCGCTCGTAGATGCCGGGAATCTTCATCTCGGCGATCTGCTGCCACACCGCGTCGTCCACCTGGCGCTTGAGCCACACAAAGGTGCGCTCGTCGTCGGCGAGCTTCTTCTTCAGCTCGGGCAGCGGCATGTCCAAGAGCCTGGCCAGCCGCGCCATCTGCTCGGGCGTGGCGTTCACGTCCTCGGGGATGGCCCAGACGCTGGGCACCGGCACCGAGGTGGCCAGCAGCAGGCCGTTGCGGTCGAGCACGCGACCGCGGTTGGCCGGCAGCTCCAGGGTGCGCGCAAAGCGCACCTCGCCCTGGCGCTGGAAGAAGTCGTTGCCGATCACCTGGATCCACAGCGCGCGGCCAGCCAGCGCCAGAAAGCCCAGCGCGATCATCGCGATCACGAAGCGGCTGCGCCACATCGGCGTCTTGCTGGCCAGCAGCGGGCTGGAGGCGTAAAGCACCGAGCGCGTCATGGCGCAGCCCCTGTGGCGGCGCCGGACTTCGTACCGCTCGGAACGCTCGTACCAGGCGTACCAGGCGTACCGGCCACACCATTCGCGCCCTGCGCCGTTGCTGCATCGGCCTTGCCGCCGTGCTGCACGTACTGGGTGATGGCCGGCGTCGGCATGCGCATCTGCAGCTGCTCGCGCGCGATGCGCTCCACCCGAGAGGGCGAAGCCTGCGCGCGCTTTTCTGCGGTCAGCCGCTCGCGCTCGATCTCGATGCGGCGCGCCTCGCCCTCGGCGCGGTGCATCTCGCTGACCAGCTTGCGCGACTGGTACTGCAGATTGATCAGCCAGAAGGCCGAGCCGATGATCGCCAGCAGCAGCAACAGGTTGATGCGCAGCATGGCCTTCAGGCTCCGGTGCGCTGCGCCACGCGCAGGATGGCGCTGCGCGCGCGCGGGTTGGCCGCCACTTCGGCGTCGGACGGGCGGATGCGGCCCAGCGCCTCGAGCTGCGGTGCGGCCGCCGGCGCAAAAGGCGCGCGGCGGTCATACGCCTCGCGCGAATGCCGTGCGATGAACTGCTTGACGATGCGGTCCTCCAGCGAGTGGAAGCTGATCACGGCGAGGCGTCCTCCGGGCCGCAATACGGCAAGACTGGCGTCAAGCGCCTGTTGCAGCTCTTCAAGCTCGGCGTTGACGAAAATCCGAAGAGCCTGAAATGTGCGCGTTGCAGGGTCCTGGCCCGGCTCGCGGGTTTTGACCGCGCCAGCCACGAGCTGGGCCAGCTCGGCGGTGGTTGCAACAGGGCGCCCTGCCTGTCGGCGAGCATCAATCGCCTTTGCAACCTGAACAGCAAACCGTTCTTCGCCATAGTCACGGATCACCTGCGCAATCTGCCGAACGTCGGCACTGGCCAGCCACTGCGCCGCGCTCTGCCCCCGCGTGGGGTCCATGCGCATGTCCAGCGGCCCGTCGAAGCGAAACGAAAAGCCCCGCGCGGGGTCGTCGATCTGCGGCGAGCTCACGCCCAGGTCCATCAGCACGCCGGCCACGCTTTGAGCAGGCAGCTCGGACAACTGGCAAAAGCCCTCGTGACGGATCGAGAAGCGTGCGTCGCCGATCGACTGCGCCGCAGCGATGGCCTGCGGGACCTTGTCGAAGGCGATCAGCCGTTGCTGCGGCCCCATGCGCGAGAGCAGCAGCCGCGAGTGGCCACCGCGACCGAAGGTGGCGTCGACCCAGGTGGCCTGCCCGCCCATCGCTTCGGCGTTGCCCAGCAGGGCCTCCACCGCTTCGTTCAACAGGACGGTGACGTGTTGCCATTCGCTCACGTGCGCCTTCAGAACGAGAAGTCCCGGAACACGTCGGGCATGTCGCCGCTCATCGCCTCGGCTTCCTTCGCCTCGTAGGTGGCCTTGTCCCAGAGCTCGAAGTGGTTGCCCATGCCCAGCAGCATCACGTCGCGCGAGATACCGGCAGCGTCGCGCAGTTCGGGCGAGACCAGCACGCGGCCGGTGCCGTCCATCTCGACATCCATCGCGTTGCCGAGGAACACGCGCTTCCACCACTGCGCCGACATCGGCAGCGCGGCGATGCGCTCGCGAAAGCGCTCCCACTCGGGGCGCGGGAACACCATCAGGCAGCCGTGCGGATGCTTGGTGATCGTGAGTGCGCCCTGCGCAGTGGCGCCCAGCACCTCGCGATGCCGGGTCGGCACCGACAGGCGCCCCTTGGCATCAAGGCTCAGCGACGACGCACCCTGGAACACGATCGACCTTTCCTACGATTTCCCACGAAATACCACTTTTTTGCACTGTAGCAGGAATCGCGCAGGTCGCAAGAGGTCAGAAGGTGAATTTTTGCAATGAAATCAAGGACTTAGGCCGGATTTTGACAGCCAATCTGCGCACGAAAGGCCTTTGAAATGAAGCACTTAGCAGAGGGTGTGAAGGTGGCGCGTGAACAAGCAGGGGCATTGCCACTGGTAACTACCCTGATTCGGATTCTTTGCCCCCTTCGGCAGCGACGCCACGGCGTGGCTGCAGCCGGGCGTCGCCCGCGGGAATAGCGCGGGCCTGCGCCGTCAGTCGGCGCGCCGCTGCACGCTGGCCTGGTCGGCGATGCCCACGACGGTGAAGAAGGCCGCCACCAGCCGATGCACATCGATCAGGCTGAGCTCGCGACCGGCAGCCTTGTGGGCCAGCGCCCAGTTGAGCAGGCAGCCTGCAGCGATGAAGTCCATGCGCTGCAGCGTGCTGCACGACACCACGATCGGCCCGCTGGCGGGCAGCTGTGCGTCCAGCGCCTGCAGCATCGCGCTGATGTCGCCGCTGAGCGTGCCGCTCAGCGCGGGCTGCGCAGGCGAAGCGGCCTCGGTAGCGGCGGCCTGCTCGACCAGGTCGACCCACGACGGCGGCGACTTGCGCAGGATCGCCCGGTACTGCGCCGACAGCGCATCGAAGGCCTTGCGCTGCCCCACCGCGCGGTGCAGGTCGAACAGCGCGAGCCAGGCCGAGTCGTCGCGCGCACAGGGCGCACCGGGTGCGATCGCCGCCTGCAGGCCGGTCTGCGCTGCGGCGCGGTCGCCATTGGCAAACAGGATGGCCGCCGACTCGACCTGCGCGCCCTGCCCCGCTGCAACAGGCAGGGGTTGCATGTGGGTGCTGCCGCGCTGCAGTTCGCCGGTCAGGCTGGCGGTGGTGGTCGGATAGTCGTGCGGCACCAGCACGGCCCGTGCGAGCGGGCCCGAGGCCGCACCCGAGACCGCACCCGAGCCAGCCGTGCTGCCGGCAGACGCCGGTGGCACAGGCGTGCGTGCGCTGCGCGTCGCCGCGTCGGGCGGCGCATTGCGCCACTGCTGGTCGAGCTCCTGCTCGATCGAGTCGATCTTGCGCAGCGTGGCCGCGCGCGTGTCGGGCGGCTGCGTGAGGAAGGCGCTGTTGACCAGCGCGCCATGCTCCGAGCCGATGGGCTGCGCACCCGGCTCGTTGCGGCGCAGCTTGCGCAGGGCGTCGAATTCGCGCTTGCGGATGATGTCGTTGCGCCGGCGGCGCTCGAGCATCTCCTTCATCGCCTCGCGCGACAGGCCCGGGGCATCCTCCTGGCTGCCCGGCGCCCCCGCAGCCGGCGCCGCCGCGCCCGGGCGCATCAGCCGCGCCACACGCGACAGCAGGCCTTCGGGCGGGGTGTCCTGGGGCATGGCCGGGCGTGGCGTGCAACGCCTTGGCGCGTCAGTTGCCGAACATCTTCTGCTTGAGCTCGCGCCGCTGCTGGGCCTCCAGCGACAGCGTGGCCGTCGGACGCGCGAGCAGGCGGGCCACACCGATCGGCTCGCCGGTTTCGTCGCAGTAGCCGTAGTCACCGGCGTCGATGCGTGCAATCGACTGCTCGATCTTCTTGAGCAGCTTGCGCTCGCGGTCGCGGGTGCGCAGCTCCAGCGCGTGCTCTTCCTCGATGGTCGCGCGATCGGCCGGGTCGGGCACGATCACCGTGTCTTCGCGCAGGTGCTCGGTGGTCTCGCCGGCGTTGGCCAGGATGTCGCGCTTGAGCTGCTGCAGGCGCAGCCGGAAGAACGCCATCTGCTTGTCGTTCATGTACTCGGCCTCGGGCATGGCCAGCACTTCGGCATCGCTCAGTTGCTCGGGCGTCTTGGTCTTCCAGTTGTTGGCCAGCTTGGGGTCGCGCTTGATGGCGGCGGGCGCCACGGGCGCCACGGAAACAGGGGTCATGGAGGGCAGATAACTGGCCTTGGCCGCGTTGGATGCGACAGCCTGGGCCATGGAGGGAACGGTGATCTGGGCCAGCCGCGAAGACGGCTTGGCCGAGCGCTGGATGCCACTGGCATCGACCGCAGGCACAGCGGAGGGAGTGGCCGGCCCCTTGGCCGCAGGCACGGCCTTGCCGGCCTTGGCGGGGGCTGCCACGGGGGCGTTTACGGCCGCCTTGGCGGCAAAGGCCTTGACGGGGGCTTTGGCAGGCGCCTTGGCGGACGCCTTCGAAGCAGGGGCCTTCGCCGCGACCTTTGCCGCCTTGACCGGGGCCTTGGCAGGCGCCTTGGCGGTCTTGGCAGCCGGCTTCACGGCCGGCTTGTTCGCGGGTTTGGCCGCGGACTTCACCGGCTTTGCGGCGGTCTTGGAAGAGGTCTTGGCAGGCAAGGAGGCTTTCTTGGCGGAGGGCTTGGCGGCCTTCGCCGACTTGACGGGTTTCGCAGGCTTGGCGAGCTTGGCTGCCGGTTTGCCCTTGGCCACGGGCTTGGCTGCGGGCTTGGCTGCCGGTTTGGCTTTGGTGGCGGGCTTGGCCAGCGGCTTCTTCGCCGCAGCGGCCTTGACCGCGCCTTTGCCCTTGCCAGCGGCCTTGGCGGCAGGTTTGGTGGCTTTCGCCGGCTTGGCCTTGGCTGCGCCCTTGGCAGGCGCGTTCTTTTTCTTGACTGCGGATGTCACGGTCGGTCTCCTGCCGAGGTCGTTCGGCCCGGGCTTTATACCCGGTTTGCCTTGCGATTCCGCCTGCTGTCGGGGTTTTCCTTCACCTGCGGCAGCCGACGGCGTTGCGGCCGGCCAGCCCATGAGTTGCAAAAGAGAGACAAACATCCTGCCAAACCACCCGCCCGAAGGCGGCGGCGCTCAGATCTCGCACTGCTTCAGGCCCTGCAGCAGGATGTCGCGCGGCAGGTCGATACCGATGAACACCATCTTGCTGACGCGCGCCTCGCCCTCGGCCCAGGCCGGCCCGAGGTCGCTGCCCATCAGCTGGTGCACGCCCTGGAAGATCACCTTGCGCTCGGTGCCGCGCATGTTCAGCACGCCCTTGTAGCGCAGCATGCGCGGGCCGTAGACGTTGACGATGGCGCCAAGGAAGTCCTCGAGCTTCGCCGGGTCGAGCGGGCGCTCGGTGCGAAAGACGAAGCTCTTGACGTCGTCGTCGTGGTGATGGTGGTGGCCGTGCGACGCGCCATGCGCATGGTCGTGGCCGTGGCCGTGCTGGTGCGATGGATGGTCGCAGTGCTCGCCATGCGCATGGTCGTGATGGTGGTGTTCGTCCTCGTCCTTCAGGAAGTCCGGGTCGATCTCGAGCTTGGAATTGAGGTTGAAGCCGCGCAGGTCGAACACGTCCTTGATCGCCACCTCGCCGAAGTGCGCCTTGTGCTGCGGCGCGCGCGGGTTCATGTGCTTGAGGCGGTGCACCAGCGCATCCACCGCGCCCTCGTCCACCAGGTCGGTCTTGCTGATGAAGATCTGGTCGGCAAAGCCCACCTGGCGGCGCGCCTCCTGGCGGTCGTTGAGCTGTTGCGCCGCATGCTTGGCGTCGACCAGCGTCAGGATCTAATCGAGCAGGAAGGTCTCGGCGATCTCGTCATCCATGTAGAAGGTCTGCGCCACCGGGCCGGGGTCGGCCAGGCCGGTGGTCTCGATCACCACGCGCTCGAAGTCGAGCTCGCCCTTGCGCTTTTTCTGCGCCAGGTCCGACAGGGTGGAGCGCAGGTCTTCGCGGATGGTGCAGCAGATGCAGCCGTTGCTCATCTGGATGATCTGCTCGTTGGTGTCGTTGACGAGGATGTCGCTGTCGATGTTCTCCTCGCCGAACTCGTTCTCGATCACCGCGATCTTCTGGCCGTGCGCCTCGGTCAGCACGCGCTTGAGCAGCGTGGTCTTGCCCGAGCCGAGAAAGCCGGTGAGGATGGTGGCGGGGATGAGCGACATGAGGGACTCCCGAGGGGTGGCCGATGCCCCGGATTCGGGGGTGGCTGCGCGCGAAAGGTGGGGAGTGTAGCGGCGAAATCAAGCCGCGAATCACGCCGCCTTCATCACCACCAGCCCCTTGAGGTACTCGCCCTCGGGGAAGGCCAGCGTCATCGGGTGGTCGGGCGCCGCGCCCAGCCGCTCGGTGATGTAGCCGTCCACGCCTGCGTCGGCGCCGGCCGAGGCCACGATCTTGTGGAACAGGTCGGCGCTGACTCCGCCGGAACACGAGAAGGTGAACAGCACGCCGCCCGGCTCCAGCAGCTTGAGCGCCAGGCGGTTGATGTCCTTGTAGGCGCGCGCCGCGCGCTCGGCATGCGCCACCGTGGGCGCCAGCTTCGGCGGGTCAAGCACGATGGCATCGAACGTGCGGCCTTCGTCCAGAAAGCGGCGCAGCGAGCCATTGACGTCGGCGTCGATGAAGTCGGCGCGCGACGCGTCCAGCCCGTTGAGCGCCACATGCGCGCGCGCCCGCTCGCGCGCCGGGCCCGATGAGTCGATCGATGTCACCGCGCCCGCGCCGCCAGCCAGCGCTGCCACGCTGAAGCCGCCGGTGTAGCAGTAGCAGTTGAGCACGCGCTGCAGCTTGAGTCGCTGCACCGTCTCGAAGAACTTGCGCCGGTTGTCGCGCTGGTCGAGGTAGTAGCCGGTCTTGTGGCCGCTGGCCACATCGAGCGTCAGGCGCCAGCCATGCTCGCGCAGGGTGAGTTCGGTGGCGCCCTCGCCGCGCAGCCAGCCGGTGGCCGGGCTCAGGCCTTCGAGCTCGCGTGCGCTGGCATCCGATCGCTCGTACAGGCGCGCCAGGCCGGTGTGCGCCAGCAGCGCATCGGCGATCACGCCCTTGAAGCGCTCCGCGCCGGCGCTGCCGAACTGCGCCACCAGCGTGTCGCCGTAGCGGTCGACCACCAGGCCGGGCAGGCCGTCGGCTTCGGCATGCACCAGCCGCAGCGCGTCGCTGTCGATCGCACAGCGGCTGCGTGCGGCGACGGCACGCGCGATGCGCCGCGCAAAGAAGGCCGCGTCGATGCGCTCGGATTCGTCGAAGCTCCACACCCGTGCGCGGATGCGCGACTTCGGGCTGAACGCGGCCCAGCCCAGGAAGCGGCCTTCGGCCGATTCGACGCGCACCGTCTCGCCGCTGTCGCCACCGCCCTTGGCAATGGCGCCGTCGAACACCCACGGGTGGTGGCGCAGCAAGGCGCGGTCCTTGCCTTCGCGCAGGCGAATCACTTTCATCGGTTCAGGACTTCTTGTTCGGCGGCTTGGCGCGCGGATGCGCCGCGTCGTAGGCCTGCGCCAGGTGCTGGAAGTCCAGCCGGGTGTAGACCTGCGTGGTGGTGATGTTGGCGTGGCCCAGCAGCTCCTGCACCGCGCGCAGGTCGCCGCTGGACTGCAGCACGTGGCTGGCAAACGAATGACGCAGCATGTGCGGATGCACCGGCGTGGCCAGGCCGCTTTGCAGGCTGCGCTGGCGCAGGCGCGCCCACACCGCCTGCGCGCTGATGCGCGCGCCGCGCGCGCCGATGAACAGGGCCGGCTCGTCGCTTGCCGAGGGCTTGAGCGCCATCGGGCGCACCGCCAGCCACGCCTGCAGTGCCGCAAGCGCCTTGCGGCCCACCGGCACCGTGCGCCGCTTGCTGCCCTTGCCCAGCACATGTGCTTCGGCCGCATCGGTGTCGATCCAGCCGCGCGCCTGATCGCTCGCACGCACGTCCAGCCCCACCAGCTCGCCCACGCGCAGGCCGCTGCCGTACAGCAGTTCGACCAGCGCCACGTCGCGCGCCTCGGTCCACGGGTCGGCTGCGTCGTCGTGGTGTTCGGCCAGCCGCACCGCGTCGTCCACCGACAGCGCCTTGGGCAGCGGCTTGGGCGCCTTGGGCGCACGCACGTCCTGCACAGGGTTGCTGGCAATCCGGCCCTCGCGGCCCAGCCAGGCGTAAAAGCCGCGCCAGCCCGACAGGATCAGCGCAATGCCGCGGCCGCTGCGGCCCCTGGAATGCATCTGCGCCACCCAGCGCCGGACGTGCGCGTTGTGCACCCGCAAGAGCTCCACGCCCGCATCGTGCGCAAACGCCTCGAGCTTGCGCAGGTCTTCGGCATACAGCGCCACGGTGCGCTCGGCCAGGCGCTTCTCGACGCGCACATGCTCGAGGTAGCGCTCGGCCAGCGGGTCCATGGACGCTTGCGGCCGGCTCAGGCCTCGCGCAGGCGCGACAGCGCCGCGCTGGCGAGTTCGGCAATGCGCTCAAGAAAGTCGGTGCCCATGCCGCTATGAAAGCGCTGCGAATCGGGCGAGGCGAGCACCAGCATGCCGAAGGCCGCGCCCGGGCTGTTGATCGCGCCGGCGCGCAGCGGCAGCAGCGCCACCGAGGCCGCCACCGAGGGATCGGCCAGCCACTGCACCGCCTCAAAGCCGTTGTTCACGCCGCAGTACGGCGCCGTCAGCGACGAGGCAAAGGCCTGCGCGTCTTCGCTCACGCCGCTGGCAAAGGCCTCGTCGGCATAGGCGTCGTCCACACCCCACACGCGGATCGCCACCTGCGGCACGATGAACTGGCGCGCCAGCTCGTCGGCAAGGCGCTGCGGCAGCTCGCGCGACTCGCTCACCCGCAGCAGCGTCAGCACCCAGCGCTGCATGCGGTCGGCGATCACCATGTTGTCGTTGCCGTGGCGCACCATCTCCATGATGCGCTGCTCAAGCGCCTTGATCTTCTCGCGCAGCATCTCGGCCTGCCGCTCCTGCAGGCTGACCGCGCGGTTGCCGTGCGGGCTGGTGAGCTGCACCGACGCCAGCAGCTGTGCATGCCGCTCGAAGAAGTCGGGCGAGTTGATGAGGAAGTTGGCGATGTCCTGTTCGGTGATCGGTTCCATGGTCTCGCTTCGGGTTGGGTTCAACGCAGTTCAGGTCAACGGGGTTCGGGCGAGCGGCCTTCAGGCATCCGGCAGGTCCGTCGCATCCGGCAGGTCGATCTCGCCTTCAAAGACGGTGACCGCCGGGCCGGTCATGCGCACCGGCGTGCCGGCACCGCCCCACTCGATCGTCAGCAGGCCGCCGCGGGTGTGCACATCCACCCGCGCGTCCAGCCAGCCCAGCCGGATGCCGGCAGCCACGGCCGCGCAGGCGCCGGTGCCGCAGGCCAGGGTTTCGCCGGCGCCGCGCTCGTACACCCGCAGCCGGATCGCGCTGCGCGAAAGCACCTGCATGAAGCCGGCATTGACCCGGCGCGCAAAGGCCGCGTGCGATTCGATCTGCGGCCCGAGGGTGGGCACCGGCGCACGGTCCACGTCGTCCACCCGCAGCACCGCATGCGGGTTGCCCATCGACAGCACGCCCACCTGCACTGTCGTGCCATCGGCTTGACGCAGCCCGGCCAGCGGCCAGAGCTGCCAGCCGTTGGCAGCGACCGGCTGCATGCCGCTGCCATCGAAGGGCACATGCGCGACATCAAACACCGGCTCGCCCATGTCCACCGTCACCCGTCCGTCGTCACCCATGTGCAGGTCCAGCACCCGGTTGACGGTCTGCACCCGCACGCTGCGCTTGTCGCTCAGGCCGTGCTCGCGCACATAGCGCACAAAGCAACGTGCGCCGTTGCCGCAATGCTCGACCTCGGCACCATCGGCGTTGTGGATGGCGTAGGCGAAGTCGATGCCCGGCGCAGGCGACGGCCGCACGCAAAGGATCTGGTCGGCGCCCACACCGAAGTGCCGGTCGGCCAGCAAGCGGTACTGCGCCGTGGTGAGGTTCAGGCGGCCGCGGGTTTCGTCGAGCACCACGAAGTCGTTGCCCGCGCCCTGCATCTTGGTGAAGCGGATCCGCATGGCGCCGATTATCACGCCCGATCCCTCGCGCGACAGCCGCCGTCGCGCCAGCGGCTATCCTCGCCACCTTCAACCGGAGAACCCGATGCGCATCCCCGAGTGGACCCCCGAAGCCAAGCCCCAGCCGCAGGATCTGGTGGACGCGATCCTCAAGCGCCGCGGCGGCCAGCTGATCAACCTGGACCGCGTGTTGCTGTGGAGCGAGCCGATCGCGCGCGGCTGGAACCACTACCTCGGCAACGTGCGGGCCGGCCTGCCCACCAGCCGCAAGCTGCGCGAGCTGGGCATCTGCACCGTGGCGCTGTTGACCGGCGCGCAGTACGAATACCACCACCATGCGCCCGATTTCATTGCCGCCGGCGGCACGCAGGCCGAACTGGATGCGCTGCAGGCCTTTTGCCGCAACACGCGCGGCGCGGTGCCGGCCGGCCTGGACGCCGACGGCGCGCTGATTGCCCGCTTTGCCGCGCAGATCACGCAGGACGTGAAGGTGGACGACGCGCTGTTCGCGCAGATGCAGCAGCGCTTTGACACCACCGAAATCGTCGAGCTGACCACCGCGATCGCCACCTACAACATGGTCGCGCGCATCCTGGTCACGCTGGGCGTGACGCCCGAGGGGCACTGACGATGGTGCGCGCAAGCCAGTTGCTGCATGCGCAGCGCGAACCCGCCACGCCGCGCCCGGCCGCCACGGTGCTGCTGCTGCGCGACACGCCGGCCGGCTTCGAGGTGCTGATGACGCGCCGCTCGGCGACGGCCAGCTTTGCGCCGGGGGCGTATGTGTTCCCGGGTGGTGGCATCGACGCAGCCGACGCCACCGCGCATGCGCAGGCGGCGCGCCGCCCCACGCAGAGCGATCTGCACCTGACGCAGGCGATCGCCGCCATCCGCGAGAGCTTCGAAGAGCTGGGCATCCTGCTGGCGCGCCACGCCGATGGCAGCGCTGCCACGCAAGCCGACATTGCCGCGCTCGACCGCAAGGCACCCTTTGTTGCGCAGTGCGCCGCGCGCAGCCTGACGCTGAGCGCTGACCGGGTGTATGTGCTGGCGCACTGGATCACCGACCGCGACCTGCCGCGCCGCTTTGATGTGCCCTTCCTCGTGGCGCGCATGCCCGAGGGACAGGTGCCCGACGCCGACGAGTCCGAGCAGTTCGAGCCGGTGTGGGTGCGCCCGGCCGATGCGCTCAAGCGCCATGCGGACGGCAGCTTCTTCATGATCTACCCGACCATCCGCACGCTCGAGCGGCTGCAGCACTACCCCACGGTGGATGCAGTGCTGCAGGCCTGCGCCAGCGAGCAGCCGCTGTGGACCAGCTGCCCGCGCGGCGGCCTGCTGGGCGGCAAGGACACGCGCTACATGGAGCACGACGCGCCCTTCGGCGAGCTGGAGCTGGTCAGCCCGGACGGGCAGATCGTGCATCACCTCGACTGGCGCACCAACGAGCCGGTGGCACTGCTCAAGAACGTGCAGCGCATCACTGCGCCCAACCCCGGCGTGATGACCGGCCCCGGCACCAACAGCTACCTGGTGGGCGACCCGGACAGCGGCTACATCGCGATTGACCCCGGCCCGGCCGATGAGGAGCATCTGCAGCGCATCTGGCGCGCCGCAGGGGGGCAGATCCGCCAGATCGTCTGCACCCACTCGCACCCTGACCATTCACCCGGCGCGAAGCCGCTGCAGGCGATGTGCGCCGAGCCCCCGCCCATCCTCGGTCTGGCCTCGCACCCCACCGCGCGCGCGGCCAGCGCCTTCACGCCCGACCGCGAACTGGCCGACGGCGAGACGCTCGTTCTCAGCGGCCGCGCTGGCCAGAAGGGCACGCACACCCTGCGTGTCGTCCACACGCCCGGCCACGCGGCCAACCACCTGTGCCTGGTGCTCGAAGAAGACGGCCTGCTGTTCAGCGGCGACCACATCCTGAACGGCAGCACCACGATGATCGACCCGCCCGACGGCAACATGGGCGACTACATCGATTCGCTGGACAAGCTGACCGCCGCCTGCGAAGCCGGCGACATCCGCTTCATCCTGCCGGCGCACGGCTACGTGCTGGGCTTTGCGACGCAGGCGATCGCGCAGCTGAAGGCGCACCGCCTCAAGCGCGAAGCCAAGGTGGTGGCCGCCATGCGCGCCCGGCCCGACGGCGGCCCCGAGGACTGGGTGCCGCTGGCCTACGACGACGTGCCGCCGCGCATGTGGCCACTGGCGCAGCGCTCGCTGATCGCGCATGTGCAGCGCATCGAGGCGCTGGGGTTGGCGAACCTGTAGTCGCCTTCTTTCGCCCGCGCTTTTCGCCTGCGGCACCCGCTTGCCTTCCCCGGGTGCGCAGGTCGCTGCGCGACTGCCCTGCGGTGCGCCCGCCGAGCGGGGTCGGGCGGAAACTCGCCGCTGCGCGGCTCAGACAACCGCCCGCCCTGATCCGCTCGTCGCTGCGCGCCTCGGCTGCGCACACGGGTACCCCTTGCGAACGGGTGCCGCAGCCGCTTGGCGCTGGAGGTGATTGGGGCGATGAGGGCGCAACCGGGTCCTTTCGCACAAGTTCAGGCGCAGGGTCGCTGGCATCCGGGCGCCGGGCCAATTTGCGCTTGTGACCATGCAGCGCACCCCAACCCAGAGGCAACGACGCACCGTCAGCCGGGCC
>JACCDP010135783.1_pt1 | contig 12729 bp, 15 predicted proteins | sample 7445841 | NCBI WGS metagenome assembly JACCDP01 (sample SAMN15323441, study PRJNA562643) | freshwater metagenome | isolation source: river surface water | place: USA:Blue River Watershed | collected 2017-08-17
GCGGGCTGGTCTGAGGCTGGGGGGCTGAAGGGGCCTGAGAAAACTGAACCGCGATCGGCATGGGCGGTGGGGGCTCAGTCGGAAAAAGCGCCTCGATAATCCGAGCGAGCCCGACGAGCAGCACCAGATGCGCCAGGGTCACCACCAGGGCCACGCCGATGATGCTGCGGTCCCGCGACCTCTTAGAGGAAACTTGTTTCAAGATTCCGTGCGTCACGAGGTTCCCTGATGCGTTCATTGCGATATTCTAAAAACCGCTTCCACGATTAACGCTAAAACTAACATGGAAAAACACCCCTTTAACCCATTTGAGTTTCTCACCACCCCTTGGGCCGGCCTTGCCTCTGGACAAGGACTACCCCCCGGGGGGTCGTTCAACCCTACAGATGTCCAAGATCTAGATCGACGAATCCAGGAACTCAAAGCGGTTGAACAATGGCTGTCGCTCAACCTTAACCTGCTCAAGACAACGATCCAGACCATGGAAGTCCAACGTGGGACCATCGCCGCCATCCAATCGTTCACTGCTGGAATGACCCAGCCAACATCGGCCTCTGGTTTAGGGACAAGCGCCGCGGGGGGAGGCGCCGCAGCATCCGATCCCACAGCGGCGGCCGCAGCAAGCACAGGTCAATGGTGGGAAACGATGCAAGGGCAGTTCGGGCAGATGATGCAGGCCGCTCAGGCAAGTGCCGAGTCACTGACCAAACCCAGTCAGAAGCCGGCTAAAAAGCCGGGCGCAAAAAAGAACGGCGCCTAAACAACAAGGGGCCCATCGGGCCCTCGTTTACTCGACGGTCTCGCGACCCGTGCGATGACGCCAGTCTGCCAGCGCCTGAGCAAGATCGGAGAGTTCGGTAATCACTCGAATGTCTGCAGGGGGACGACGCTGCAATACCGGGCACCTGCCCCCGGCCCAGATCTCGACTGACTTCGGCAACTTTGCCCGCAGTTCATTCAGACCATCCAACACCTGGTTCGGATTCATCACCGGGGAGAAGGACAGGGCAACAATATCAATATGCTGCGATGTCGCCGCCAGAACAATGTCCCAGACCGGGGTCTGAGTCCCCAGAGAGACACAGCGACAGCCCTCAAGCGCTAACAAGGCCTCCACCATCAACAGGCCCATTCCATGAGGCTCAGAAGGGAATGTCGTGAGCAGCACACGTGGACGATCGCCCGGCTGAGGAATAGTGCTGATCGCGTTTCGAAGCACCACCTGCATCGATTCGGTGTAGAGGTGTTCTTCGTAGATCTCCATCTGACCTCGGGACCAGGCATCCCCAATTCTCTGGGTCAAGGGGGCAACCACCTCGGTCACAAACCGAGCCAGTCCAAGGCGCAGCAGCCGCTGACCAAGCTGACGACGAAGTTCGTCGACATCATGGGATTTCGCAGTTTCCACCAGAAATTGAACGTCGGGATGATGGTCTTGCGCGGCATCGTGACGGTTTCCGCTCGAAGACGCAGACATATCGGATAACGCCTGGAGCTCGCGTAAATCCAGGCCAATAATCTTTCCAGGGCGATGGCCAACGTCCATAAGACGACGAATAGCCCGTAGTCGGTCAACCTGATCCAGGGGGTAGATCCGTTCACCAAAGGCGTCTCGAAGCGGAGTCGGGAAGCCATAGCGGCGCTCCCAGACGCGCAAAGTGTCCTTTGAGAGCCCGGTGTCCCGCTCTACGGCGGAGATGCTGAGGTGAACCACAGTCGAATCAGGCAGATCCATTAAATCCCTTTTTGTCATAGACAAAACATTGACGCACGGGGTTTCGGAGCCTAGTATAAACCTCCAATCCCCCTCTGACCAAGACAAATATGGCCTCGATCCTACCGACCGCACTGGTTTCGATTCTGACAGCGAAGCACTGGCGTTATCGCGTGCTTGGTATCTTGAGTCTTGCATTTTTGATTCTGGTGCCACAGGCCTGGGCGTCAACAGACGCTTGCCCGAAGCTGCTCAATCACACATTCCCCCGACTTCAAGATGATGCGCCACAGAACCTGTGTCAGTACAGTGGTCACGTTATTCTAATCGTGAATACGGCAAGTTACTGTGGCTTTACCCAACAATATGAAGGGCTTGAGAAGCTCTATGCTCGATTTAAAGATCGAGGACTGGTCGTGTTGGGGTTTCCGTCAAACGATTTTGGAAACCAGGAACCGGGATCGAACCAGCAGATTGCGGAATTCTGTACAAACACCTTTGGCGTGAAGTTCCCCATGCTGGCGAAGACCGCCGTCAAGGGCCAGAAGGCAAACCCACTCTTTAAGACACTGGCGCAGCAGTCCGAGGCGCCCGGCTGGAATTTTCACAAATACCTGATTGGCCGCGATGGGAAGCTGGTCTCAAGCTTCTCGAGCCAAGTGTCCCCACTAGACCGTCGCCTGTTATCTGATCTCGAGCGCGCCCTTAACAACACCCGCTCATAACCGAATTCTTGCAAGGAACCTCTATGAACGCCCCCGATACCCTTTTTGCCGCCGGCATTCTTCCTGACGTTCAGTCACATGCCGACACCCGTCAGCTTGCCATTCAGCGCGTGGGCGTGAAGTCACTCGTTCATCCTGTGATGGTACAGACCGCAAAAGGCGTCTGCCCTTCCGTTGCAACCGTTGATATGACAGTGGGACTTCCCCCCGAGGTTAAGGGTACCCACATGTCACGATTCCTAGAAGTTTTTCAGGCCAATGAAGAGCCCCTAAGCTTTCATGCGATTCAAGGTCTGATGCAAAAGATGCTCGCGCGCCTGGAATCAGATCGCGGCTATATCAAGGCGGCCCTTCCTTATTTCGTCAACAAAGCCGCACCGGTCTCGGGCGTTGAGAGCCTGATGGATTATCAGGTCACCTGGGAGTGCGAGGTCGCAGGCGGTGCGCCAGTTACCACGTTGGCCGTCGTCGTTCCGGTAACGAGTCTCTGCCCGTGCTCGAAAAAGATCTCTGAATACGGCGCACACAATCAGCGTTCGCACGTCACGATCACCGCCCAGTTAAGGGGGCCAGTCGAGGTCGAAGAACTGATTCGTATCGCTGAACAGGCCGCTTCCTGCGAACTCTGGGGACTGTTAAAGCGCCCCGACGAAAAGTACGTGACGGAACGTGCCTACGACAATCCTAAGTTTGTTGAAGATCTTGTCCGAGATATTGCGCTCGCCCTGGCCAAGCATTCTCAGATTAAAGGGTATTCTGTTGAGTCTGAGAACTTCGAGTCCATCCACAACCATTCGGCATACGCCAAGATCGATCACCTTTGTCACCACTAAACATCGCTATCGTCGGCAGCGGCATCTCCGGATGCGCGGCAGCCTGGCAACTCTCCCGTTGGGCCAACGTCACGGTCTTTGAATCTGCGGACCGCCTTGGTGGCCACACGCATACCCAGACAATCCAGGTCGATGACACAGAAGTCTCTGTCGACACCGGCTTTATTGTGTTTAATCACCGCACCTATCCTGGGCTGCGCGCCTGGTTCGATCTCTTAGGGGTTGAGACCGCGAAAAGTGATATGTCGTTTTCGGCAAGCCTGAATGATGGCGCGCTCGAATGGTGTGGTACTGATCTCAACAGCGTCTTCGCGCAGCGTAAGAATCTTCTATCGCCACGCTTCTGGGGCATGCTTGCCGACATCGTTCGCTTTAATCGACAGGCTCCCAGAGATGCGGCGAGATATCGAACATTGTCTGGAAACGGTCCCTCGCTTGGGGACTACCTTGACCAAGAACGCTACGGCAAACTATTTCTTGATGCCTATCTGCTGCCGATGGCCGGCGCAATATGGTCGTGCCCAACGGAGCAAATGCGAGCGTTTCCATTAACCACGTTCGTACAGTTCTGCGAAAACCATGGGCTGCTGCAGATTGCAGATCGTCCGCAGTGGTACACCGTTCGCAATGGATCGAAAAACTATCTTGCCAAAATGCAGCAGGCCTTAGCCCGCGAAGGGCGACAGGTCCAGTGGCGTACTGGTTTTGCTGTGAAAGAAGTACAGCCGGGTGTCAGGCCCGATGGGCGTCAACAAGTAACCCTTGCAGGTCTCGCACACGACAGCGACGAGCCCCAGCTTTTTTCCGAAACATTCGATGCCGTAGTGCTCGCCTGTCATTCCGATCAGGCCGCAGCCATGTTGCCCAAACGATCGCCTGCGCGGTCCATCGTGACGGACATCCATTACCAGCACAACCGTGCCATTCTTCACACCGATCTGCGTCTCATGCCCAAACGTCAATCCGCCTGGGCATCCTGGAATTACATGCATCAGAATCAGACAGGACTGACCAATCCTGTCAGCGTGACCTACTGGATGAATCGGCTTCAGCCGCTTCCCGTATCCACACCGATTCTGGTCAGTCTGAATCCCTTATGCGAGCCGGACCCCAGCAAAGTCTTCAATACAATGGACTATGAGCATCCCATTTTCGATGCCCGCGCAGTGCTCGCCCAGAAACGACTGCCCGCTGTGCAAGGCCAGGATGGTATTTGGCTGGCGGGGGCCTGGACGCGGTACGGATTCCATGAGGATGGCTTTCAGTCAGGCGTGCAGGCGGCCGAACTGATGCAATCCGCGCTGCAACGAGCAGGCCATGGTGAATCTCTTGCCAAAGCCGCATGAACCTCGACTGGTTCGAGGTCAGGTGCACCACGCACGACTGAGTCCGTTTCGCCACGCGTTTGCCTATCGCGCGTTTTATGTGCAAATGCCCATCCGAAGTCTGGCAAGACGCAATGCGGTCCGCGCTGGTAACGGCGTCTGGGGGATCAACCAAGGCAGTCTGCTGCGCGTGGATGACCGTGATCACGGAGATGGACGCCCCCTGCTAGAGTGGGCTGAGCTAACCCTTAGCCAGGCGAATGTCACAGACGCTGACGGTGAGATCTGGCTGCAGACGTTTCCCAAAATGTTGGGATATGTATTCAAGCCAGTGAGCTTCTGGTTTTGTGAAAACCAGGCGGGTCAGATTCGTGCCGTCATCGCAGAAGTCAACAACACCTTTGGTGATCGACACGTCTATGTGTTGACGCCCCCTAAAGGAGCAGCCGGCATCACCAATGGATCCACCCTTGAAACTGGCAAGGCGTTTTACGTCTCACCATTTTTCGAGGTTCGCGGACGCTATCAATTTCGTTTCTTCAAGTCTGATCTTGGGGGGCATGATGTCGCTCGAATCGAATACTCAGATCAAGAAGGCGCCCTGCTGCTGACCTCTATGAGCGGTCAGTCCGAGCCGCTCACGCGCACCAGCGCCTGTCTGGCCTGGCTGCGCTATCCGCTGTTCTCCTTTGGGGTAATTGCCAGAATCCACTGGCAGGCCCTTCGACTGTGGATCAAAGGCGCGAAATTTGTACAAAGACCCAGGCCGGTCCAATAGAATTTCGGCTGAAGACCTAGACGCTGCCATGACTCACACTGCCTCCTCTACTGATCCTGTTCAGGATGACCAAAACCGCAAGCCCCTTCGACTGGGGTTGCGCACCAAGATGCTGTTACGTCTGCTCGACAAGATTGAAGTCGGTGAACTTGAGCTGACGCTGCCGGATGGATCAGTCCGTCACTTTCGCAGCAAAGATGCCAAGTCACATCCTTCAGGGCCAAGGGCGCAGCTGATTGTTCACGATCTTGCAGCGATCTCCATCGCGGTCTCTCGTGGGGATATCGGATTTGGTGAAGGCTATATGCAAGGGCTCTGGTCCACACCGGATCTGACGGGGCTCTTACGTTTCTTTATCTCGAATCGTCGAGTGATGGAACAGGTGATCTATGGACAGTGGTGGTCGTTGATCATCGACCAGATCCGCCACCTGCTTCGGGCTAATCGAAAACAGCAGGCAAAGAAAAACATCGCTGCCCATTACGATCTTGGCAACGACTTTTATTCGCTCTGGCTCGATCCCACAATGACCTATTCGAGTGCCCTATGGGATGGCACAGGCGCTTGGGGTCGGCCGGTAGATCTTCAGAAAGGGCAACACCAGAAGATTGATCGTGCAATTACCGCACTTGGTCTTTCTGCCACGGGCTCTGGCCAGCGCGTATTAGAAATCGGCTGTGGCTGGGCAGGGTTTGCCGATCGGTTACTGGATCAACATCCTGTCGACTATGTTGGGCTGACCTTGTCGACTGAGCAGAAACGATGGGGCGATGAGCGACTCGCTCCGTACACCCCATCCCGATTTGAAATTCGCCTGCAGGACTATCGTGATGAGCAGCAGCAGTACGACGGGATCATTTCAATCGAAATGTTTGAAGCCGTCGGTGAACACTATTGGAACGACTATTTCCAGACTCTCTATCGCTGCCTAAAACCGGGGGCTCGAGCAGTCATTCAGACCATCACCATTGATGAAGCGCTATTCGATCGCTATCGCCAGAGCACCGACTTTATTCAGCAGTATATTTTCCCGGGTGGGATGCTCCCATCGAAAACTGCATTCCGCGAACGTGCAGTCGCCGCAGGTCTTCAGGTACAAGAAGCGTTTTGTTTTGGTCAGGACTACAGCAGAACACTTGCCGAATGGGCGAAACGATTTGATGCCTGCAGCCAAGAGATCGACGCGCTTGGTTTTAACGACTCTTTTCAGCGGATGTGGCGCTTTTATCTGTCCTACTGTGAAGCGGGATTTGCCGAAGGTAATCTCGACGTTGTCCAGTTTTCGCTGCAACGACCCCAGTCATGAATCGACCGCTCTCGACACTCATTACAACAGTAGGACTCCTTGCGACGGCCCCCGCAGAGGCCGAACAGTTTCGCGTGCAAGGAGGCGGAAGCCTGAAGTGGTTTGGACTCAAGATATACGACGCCAAGCTACTCACCCCCCAGCCGGTCGGATCCCCCGAGATCTTTCAGTCGCCGTTCGCACTTGAGCTCACCTATGCCCGTGCCTTTACGCGCGACAAGATTGCGGAACGCAGCATTGAAGAGATTCGACGTCTGGGTCTGGGATCCTCGAGTCAGCAGCAGCAATGGCTTGCCCAGATGAATGCAGTCTTTCCAAATGTTCAGGCCAATGATCGGCTGCGTGGTGTTCATCGCCCTGGTCAAGGAGCGCAGTTCTACCTGAACGATCGTCGTATTGGCAGTATTGACGACCCAGAATTCTCGCGCGCGTTTTTCTCCATCTGGTTTGATCCTAAAACGGCAGAGCCCAGTCTTCGCGCCTCGCTCTTTGGCGCCCAGGCCAGCCGCGCCCCTTAATGCCCAGCCAGTCTCAAGCGCTGCGGTATGGGCTGCCAGGGTTTGCGCTCGCATTCGCCGCGCTTCCGCTCTATCTTTTAACGCCGAGTCTTTACGCAGAGCAGCTCGGGCTTCACCTTGCCGCGGTTGGCGTGCTGCTAATGGCCACCCGACTGGTGGATGCCTTTGCGGATCCGATCCTTGGTCGACTGATTGATCGCAGCAGTCGTCATGTCTGGGTCTGGCTGGCCAGTGGTTTGTCTGTGATGGCCATCAGCCTTGCGCTACTGGTGAACCCACCGGTGGAATGGCTACAACAGCAGTCACACCCACAGACGGCCAGCCTTGTCTGGATGGGGGTCACGGCGTTGTGTGTCTCGTTAAGCAATAGCGTTGCCACACTGGCCCATCAGAGCTGGGCCGTGTCTTGGACTGCCAAACCCGATGCCCAGCGAAAACTTGTCGCGTCTCGCGAGGTCTGGTCACTCGTCGGGGTGATCACTGCGGCAGTGATTGCCGCGCAGCGTTCAGGTCCCGCGCTTGCCATCGTCTTAATCAGCATGGGTGCCATTGGACTCTGGCTTACCCAAAGTCTTCAGTTGTTTGGGGCGAAACATCATGATCTGGTGAAAGACCGGAGCGATTCATGGCGAACGCTACTTGACGATGTGGCATTTCAAAAGCTTCTTGGATCCTTTGCGATCAATGCCTTGGCCAATGCCATTCCGGCCACGCTGTTTCTCTTCTTTGTGCAGGATCGACTCAAGCTGTCATCCGAGACAGCGGGGCTGCTGCTTGCGCTCTACTTTATCGCCGCCGCAGCCAGTGTTCGGGCATGGACTGGGATCATGGTCCGACTGGGGGCACGTCGTACCTGGCAGATGGCCATGGCCATTGCCATCGTGTCATTTGTCTGGGCGTTAACCCTCGATAAAGGCGATCTAACAGCCTTCGGCATCATCTGCCTGGCAACCGGCTTCGCGCTCGGTGCGGAACTGGTCTGTCCGCCCATCTTGCTTGGGGCACTGATTGATCGAGCAGGACAACGGGGCAAAAGCGAGGCGAGTTACTTCGGCATTTGGAACCTGGTCGCAAAGCTTGCCCTGGCAGCGGCTGCAGGACTGGTCCTTCCCGCATTAAGTGGGCTGGGCTACCAGCCGAGCAACGCAACGGGGACCCATGAACTCCAGGCACTGCAGTGGGTCTATGCTGGACTACCTTGTATGCTCAAATTGTTTGCCCTGGTGATGCTCAGCCGAGTCCAGGATGTCGTGTCTGTCTCTGAAAGGACGCCCTCATGAATCTTTTTTCTTTTGCTCCCCGCCTGTTGAATAAGGCGCGACTTGGGTTAGTCATGCTTGTGGGAACGCTTATGTTCGTTACAGGGTGCGCTGGGCCAGACCCAATGACCTATCAGTCACAGAAACCGGCACTCGATCTCAAGCAATATTTCAACGGAGAGATTACGGGCTGGGGCATGGTCCAGAACCGAAGTGGCCAGGTCGACCGTCGATTTGTCGTCAAGATCAAGGCGAGCTGGCAGGGTGACGAAGGCGTTCTGGATGAATCATTTGAGTGGTCTGACGGAGAAAAACAGCGTCGCGTCTGGAAGCTAAAGGCCGTGGGACCAAATCGTTATGTTGGCCGTGCCGATGATGTCCGTGGCGAGGCCATCGGTGAGATCTATGGCAATGCCCTGCGCTGGCGCTACACCATGGATCTTCCCTATCGCGGAGGCACCATCGGACTGGATTTTGATGACTGGATGTTTCTTATCGATCAGGAAGTGATGATCAATCGCGCCGTATTCAGTAAGTTTGGCATTCGACTTGGCGAGGTTACCCTGTCATTTCGTCGCACCGCTGGCTAGTCATTCACCATGGCCCAGCTCAACCCCCCTATTCGCGACTGGACGGATCAGGTCGTCTGGGTGGTCGGTGCCTCGTCAGGAATTGGCGAAGCGCTCACGGCCCTGCTGATTCAAAAAGGGGCGCGCGTCATCGCCAGCGCAAGACGTCAACCGGTCTTGGATCAACTTTCTCCCAAGCCTGCACGAACCATTGCAGTCGATGTCTCTGATCCCACATCGATTGATCGTGCGATGGTGATCATGCGCAACGAAGGGCTAGTCCCAGATGTCGTCTTTTGGGTTGCGGGGGTCTATCACCCCATGACCAGCAATGCGATTGATCTTGACGGTGTCCGCGAGACATTTGAGATCAACCTGATCGCGGCCTACAAAGGGCTGGCTGCAGTCCTGGCGCTATGGAAAGAGTCGCCAGCCAAGCCACGGCACTGGAGCTGGGTCTCCAGCGTTGCGGGTTATCGGGGTCTTCCACAGGCCGCCGCTTATGGTGCAAGCAAAGCCGCACTCACCTATCTTGCTGAAACAAACTACCTTGAGCTGAAGGCAAAGGGCATTGCCGTGTCGGTGGTCTGTCCGGGGTTCGTTCAGACGCGGCTCACGGATGTCAACGACTTCAAAATGCCCGCAATAATCCGCCCAGAGGAAGCCGCCCGACTGACGCTGCAAGGACTCGCCCGTGGCGAATTTGAAATTCATTATCCAAAGCGATTCACACGATGGCTCAAGCTGCTGCGACTTGTACCTTATCGGCTCTACTTTGCACTTATTGGTAAAACTGTGAAGCCTTCCGATGGACACTAACGCTTTCATTAAAGCTGCGGCCACGTTATCCGCTGAGACAGTCGATCAGCTCGCGGCGTTTTACGCACCTGATGCGACATTCACAGATCCGTTTCAGACAGTCAAAGGTCGCACCAAAATTGCGCAGGTGTACAGGTCAATGTTTGAGCAGCTCGACGGCCCACGGTTCGTCAACGTCCGTGTGCTGGGTGCAGCAGCATCAACCGAAGTCATGATTGGCTGGGATTTTGAATTTTCTTTTCAATCAGGGGGGGCCCGGCAGTGCATCCCCGGCACAAGCCGTTTAACCCTAGACGAACAGGGGATGATCCAAGAACACCTGGACTATTGGGACGCATCTCGGCTCATGCAGGCACTCCCCGTCGTCGGCCGGTTGATTGCTTGGCTTAGACAAAAAATTGGGCACGCAGACGGCGGTTGACCTTAAAATACGGCGGCTTCCTTACGAGACGACTATGCGAACACCACAGGCCACCGAGATGCTCTACCCAGAACTCTTTCGAGCGTTTGAGCGCGTGCGCTGGGATCTGGAAAAGGATATTGACTGGAGTCGCTTCGATGCCTCGCGCCTGACCGATGAGCAGGCCCAGACCATCAAGATGAATGCGATCACCGAGTGGGCCGCCCTGCCGGCAACCGAGATGTTTCTGCGAGACAACCGTCATGACAGCGACTTCTCTGCGTTTATGTCGATCTGGTTCTATGAAGAACAGAAGCACTCACTCGTGCTAATGGAATACCTGCGTCGGTTTCGACCCGACCTGTTGCCCACCGAAAAAGAACTTCACGCTGTACGGTTTGAATTCGATCCAGCGCCCGCACTCGAAACCTTAATGCTGCACTTCTGCGGCGAGATTCGACTGAATCATTGGTACCGATGTGCGGCCCAGTGGCACACCGAACCTGTGATCCAGCAGATCTACGAGACCATTGCGAAGGATGAGGCACGACATGGCGGTGCCTATCTGCGATACATGAAGAAAGCCTTGGTCACCACTGGCGATGCCGCGAAGGCCGCTTTTGCAAAAATTGGCGTGCTCATGGCGAGTGCCCGAAGAACGTCACAGGCCTTGCACCCGACGAATCTGCATGTGAACCAGGCGCTGTTTCCGAATGACACCGTACAGAGCAGAACCCCAGAACCTGGCTGGCTTGAGCGTTGGCTAGATCAGCAGATTAACTTTAATGCCGACTGGGAAAAGAAGGTCGCGGAACGAATTCTGCACAACCTATCGCTCTTGTTTGAGCAGTCTTTTGCAACGGTTCAAGAGCTCAACCGTTACCGCAAATCCGTCACAGGGTAAGTCGCCTTGGCCACAACTCCGGCGTTCGAATCAAAGATTGTCTCGCCCGCCGAACTCCCTGCACGCGTTGCCACGCTCGCACGCCCCCTGGTCTTCACTAATGGTGTCTTCGACCTGCTCCATCGCGGACATGTGACCTATCTTGCGCAGGCGCGCGCAGAAGGCGCCGCGCTGATTGTTGCACTCAATGACGACGACTCAGTGCGACGCCTTGGCAAAGGATCCGATCGTCCGATCAACGCGCTAGCAGATCGACTTGCCGTGATTGCATCGCTGGAGAGCGTTTCACTGGTCACCTGGTTTTCTAAAGACACACCACTTGCACTCATTGAGTCGATCAGCCCAGATGTCTTGGTGAAAGGGGGCGACTGGACACCCGATAAGATTGTCGGCGCTGACTGGGTAAGGTCTCGCGGCGGTCGCGTACTGTCTATCGCCTTTGCACACGAGCGATCGACAACGCGAATGTTAGAGAAGATTCGTCACGCTGGTTAGCGGACTCAAGCGCGATAAAAACGCGCCAGGGTCAACAGGCCAGCAAAGATCAGCGTCGGCTGTTCGTGAACCATGACCGTCGGCCCGCTCTCTTTGTCGAGTGACGCCAGGAACTGCCGCCATTGCTGCGCCTGGCCCCCATGTAGCCAGAGCTTGGTAACACGATGATGACGAATAAGACCCGCAACAAATCCCGTCTGGGCAAGGCCAATTCCTTGAGTAATCGCGGTCTGTGAGTCCCGAGGAATATCCGTTGATGTCAGATCGTCTGCCGAGACTGCATAGTGAAGATCGCGCGTCTCTGTTCGAAGTGCGCTATTCATCAATTGAATACCAGGAAGAATCCAGCCGCCAAGAAAAGATAGTTGTGAGCGATCCGCTCCATCGACTTCGGGTAACGATTCAACCCGCACGAGATCGACAGTTGTTGCGGTTCCTGCACTCACAATCATGTGCGTCTCGTGGGATCCCATCACGCCTTGTGCGGCAAGACCAATTGCAGAAACCCATCGATCTGCGCCCAATTGACCTGGCGTGGCGTAACGGTTTTCCACTGTGTCACACGCCACACCAGAAAGCCTGATGCTCTGCGACGACTGAACCAGAGGTGGCGCCTCTTGCCCAGTCAGTCGCTTGTACGCCTGCATCACCGCCAGCTGCACAGAAACAGGTCCGACCGAACACCATGCCATCTGCCACTGTCCAGACGCAGGAAGATGAGCGCCCGTTTGGTCCAACGCCTGCCGCCAGGCAGTGATCAGCGCGTCGGTAGAGACCTCGGTGTTAGCAACGCGATAAACGGGGCTCTGGCTGACTGCCTCCAGTGCATGTTGGGCTTGCGATAAATCCGTCTGCGAGCGGTAGATCAGCTGCCACTTCAGCGCAGAGTTTCCCGCATCAATCAAGAGTAACGCCATGCAACTCATGAGATGGTCTCGTATTCGCGCAACGATAGCTCACCAATCTGAACCTCGAGCGTCTCCTGCGAGTTCTGCAGTCGCAGCGCACCCATCGCTGAGATGCCGTCGCTTTTTCCTTGCGCCACCAGACGGCCATCCATAGGATGAATCACAGCGACCCCAAC
>JACCDP010553975.1_pt1 | contig 12728 bp, 9 predicted proteins | sample 7445841 | NCBI WGS metagenome assembly JACCDP01 (sample SAMN15323441, study PRJNA562643) | freshwater metagenome | isolation source: river surface water | place: USA:Blue River Watershed | collected 2017-08-17
ACGCGGGGCAGCCGTGGGGGCTGGCCTTGAAGATCGGGCCGCTCCAGCCGAGGGCCTTCTCCAGAATCTCCTTCTCCCGGCCCTGCGGATCATGGGGCTGCTTGCAGGATTTGCAGACGCGGCGGAGCAGACGTTGGGCGCAGATGCAGATCAGGGAAGCGGAGATGTTGAAGGGCTCCACGCCCATCTCACCGATGCGGGCGACCGTCGAGGGCGCGTCGTTCGTGTGGAGGGTGGAGACGAGCAGGTGGCCGGTGAGCGCGGCCTCGACCGCGATGCCGGCGGTCTCCTCGTCGCGGATCTCGCCCACGAGGATGATGTCGGGATCCATGCGCAGGTAGCAGCGAAGGGCGCGGGCGAAGGTCAGCCCGATCTGCCGGTTCATCTGCATCTGGTTGAGCCCGGGCAGCGTGTACTCGATGGGATCCTCCGCCGTCTGGATGTTCACGTCGGGCGTGTTCACCTCGGAGAGCGCGGAGTAGAGGGTCATCGACTTGCCCGAGCCGGTCGGCCCGCAGTGCAGGATCATGCCGTAGGGCTGGCGGATGCACTCGCGGTACTTGGCGAGGTTCTCCTCGGAGAAGCCGAGCGCCGGCAGCGGCAGGGTCGTCTTCTGCTTATCGAGGATGCGCATCACGACCTTCTCGCCGTGGTTCATCGGGCCGGTGGCCACGCGCAGGTCGATGTCGATGTTCTTCTTCGTGAATTTCTTGAAGACGATGCGTCCGTCCTGCGGCAACCGGCGCTCCGAGATGTCCAGGTTGCACATGATCTTCAGGCGCGCGACCATCGCGCCCGTGACCTGCTTGGGCAGGCGCAGCTTCTCCTGGCAGAGGCCGTCGATGCGGTACCGCACCAGCAGGTCCTTCTCCATCGGCTCGATGTGGATGTCGGAGGCGCCGGAGACGTAGGCGTCCTCGATGATGCGGTTGGCCAGCTGGATGACCGGGGCCGAGTCCTCGGCCTCGAGGTCGAGCGCGGAGAGCTCCCCCTTGCCGTCCTCGTTGTAGGCCGTGCTGATGACCTGCGCCACGGAGGAGATGTCGACGTCCTCCGTCGGCGTGTTCCCCGCCTTGGCCTCCTTGAAGAACCGCTTCAGCAACGCCTCGAACAACGTAGCCGAGACCACGCGCACCTCCTCGATGGAGGACTCGGTCGCCTGCGAGAATGCCTCCCGCTTCGCGTAGTCGAGCGGGTTGGTCATCAGTACGGCGAGGGAACTGGTCCCGAGGCGCTTGTAGGGGAAGATGCCCTCGCGGCGGATGATCGCGTCGCCGGTGACCTCGATCAGCTTCTCGTCGAACTCGATGTCCTCGGCGCGCGTCACGAGCGGCAGATCGGTGAGGCGGGAGACGAAGCGCGCGGTGTCCTCCGCGCCCGGGACGAACTTCGGGTCCACCATCCGGTGGATGAGGGCGGCGGAGTACTCGGCGACCTCCTGGAGCACCTCGAGATCCTTGTCGGTGAACTCCCCGTTGGTGCCGGCCGCGGGCTCCTTGTTGAGGACCTGGATCGCACCGAGCGTGATCGTGGTCTTGAGCGGGACGGTGACCATCGACTTCACCTCGAAGCCGGTGGTCTTGGCGAGCGAGGCCATGCCCTGCGGGTCATCGCTTTGGCGGAAGAACAGCGATTGGCCGGTCTGGATGACCTTGCCAACGTTGCCGGTGCCAGCCGGCAGGCGCAGCGCGAGCAGCTTCGCCGCGGTCTCCTGGAATTTCTTCTCCTTCGCGGCGTCCCCGCTCCAGAGTGTTGGCGAGTAATAGACGTGCTTGAAGGCGATCTCGTTGCCCTCGGCGAGGTACACGGTCATCGACTGCGCCTGGAGGGTCTCGACGATCTTGGAAGCCGTCAGCTCGATCACGGAAGCCACGTCCTCGCGGCTGGGCACGGCCTTGGAAATGACCTTGATCAGCAGCGAGCGCCGGAGCGCTCCGGTGGGAGAGGGCGAGGCCATGGGAATGGCGCGAGGCTGCGGTCCGCCTGCGGGGTTGTCAAAGCCGCCGGTCTGGCGCGGACTGCGCCGGCGTCCCCGCGTTGCGGCCGGCCGCCCTTTCGTACCCGCCATGACTTCGCTTCTCCAGCGGCTCCTCGCTATCCTCGGGCGCGCGCCGCGCGGCACGGGCGCGATCGCCGAAGAGGAGGCGGCGCGTTGGCTCGAGCGGGAGTGCGGATTCCGCGTCGTCGCCCGCAACTGGCGCAACCCCGCCGACCGCCGGGAGGAGATCGACCTCGTGGCCCGCGATGGGGAGATCCTGGTGTTCGTCGAGGTGAAGTCCCGCGCCCGCGGCGCCCTCGTGCCTGGCTACCATGCCGTCGACCGGCGGAAGAAGGCCGTGCTGCGCCGCGCGATCACGGCCTATCTTCGGGCGCTCGGACCGCCGCCGCGCACCTTCCGGCTCGACATCGTCGAGGTGACGCCGCCGGCCGCGGGCGCCGGCGTCCCGGAAGTCCTGCACTTCGAGAACATCCCGCTTTTCCCGAAGCATTTCCGGCCCTGAACGCTCAGGCCGGCGGGACGGGGGCTTCTCCACCCATCACCCGCGTGCCCTCGCGGCGCCAGCGGTAGACCAAGGGCTCGCGGGTGCGCTCCAATTCCTTGAGCAGCCGTGGGTCCGCCCGCTTGGGCAGCTCCAGCTCAGCCATGCCGTCGGCGTCGCAGTTCAACCAGCGGGCGTAGGGTTTGAAATGCTCCACGCGGCCGATGACGCGTGAAAGGCCGGCGCGGTCCTCCGCCGGCGGCCGCCGGTCGAGCGCGAGGAAGGAATACGGCAGGCTGCGCAGGTCGATCCCGGCCCGCTGGCCGAACTTCACCCAGCCCGAGTCGGCGAAGATCGCCGCCGGCGGCGGCGCGAAGAAGTGGCACCAGTCGCGCTCGCGCCCCGGCGCCAGTACCGGGCAGGGGCCTTCGTGGGTGCAGGGGGCTACGACCCGGAAGTCCTCCCGCAGCCGTTCCCGGGCCGCGCCGAGCGCGCGGGACACTGCCGCCGAGCCTGACTCGACCCAGAGTACGGCGGAGGCGCGGGCGGCCAAAGCGTGCAGCGACTCGAGCGCCGCCGGCGCGAGTTCGTTGAGGACGTGGCTCACGACCAGCAGCCCGATGGGTTCGCCCGAGGCCAGCAGGCCGGCCGTCGCCTGTGACACGGGCAGGGTGGGAAATTCCCGCGCGGCGGCGGCCGCCGCAAAATCCGCGGCGAGCGGCGAATGATCCCAGACGGTGAGCCCGGTGAAGTTTCCTGAGCCGCATGCCCGCAGCACGCGGCGCGACGCGACGCCGCTGCCGCAGCCCCAGTCGAGCAGCGGGCCCGGCGGCGGGGTCCAGCCGCGCCGGTGCAGCTCGCGCAGCACCTGATCCCATTTCCAGCCAATGCGCTCGCCGTAGGTGGCGTCGTAGCCGGCAAGCTCCGCCGCGCTGGTCCAGTAGGGACCGTCGAATCCTTCCTCGCCGATGAACCGGCGGCGCAGGCGGCCGAGCGCTTCCCAGTCGAGTTCCTCCCAGTTCATGGCGCGGCCGTGAGGTCAAATCCGAGGTGCGTGGCGAGAGCGTGGCGCCGCACGCCGTAGAAGGCGGCGAGCTCCCTCGCCGCGCGCGCTCGGCCGGGGTCGCCGGGCGCATGGGACTTCACGGCTGCGATCATCAGGTTCTTGGCGGTGTGCTCGCCGGAGATGAACTCGAAGGCGCGGGTGCGGTAACCGGCCCACTCTAGAAGCAGCACGCGGAGGGCATCGGTCACGAACTCCGCGTGCCGTTCCGCGAAGATCCCGTGGCGCAGCGGCTCGGCGAGGGGAGGGGACGGCCGCAGCTGCGGCCGCAGTTCCTTCTGGCAGCACGGCGCCACGACGAGCAGCCGCGCGCCGGCCGCAAGACCGCGGGCGAGCGCGTCGTCCGTCGCGGTGTCGCACGCATGCAGCGCGATCAGGCCGTCGCAGGCTGCAGCCGGCACTTCGGCGATCCCGCCGGCGGTGAACCGCAGCCGGGCTTCCAGCCCGCAGTCGCGCGCGACGCGGTTGCAGAGCTCGACGAGTTCGGACCGGCGCTCGATGCCGGTGAGCGTCGCGCGCACCCCCAGCACCTCGGCGAGGGCGAACGTGAGGTAGCCCTTGCCGCAGCCGGCGTCGACCAGCCGGAGCGGCGCGCCCCCGGTTGTTTCCGGGAACGCCTCGTCGAGCAGCGGGGCCAGCAGTTCGGCGAAACGCTGCACCTGGCGGAATTTGTCCGACATCCCTTCCCGCGGCCGTCCCTGCGCGTTCGTGATCCCGAGTTCGTGCAGCCAGCGGGCGTCGGCTGAAACCGGGTGCCGCTTTTTCCGGTCGTGGCCCTCCGCCGCGCGGCCCGCCGCATCTTCGGCGCGCATGAGCTTCAACCGGTCCCGGCCGCCGGGCTGGCACTCGAGCTGCGCGTTACCCGAGGCGGCGAACAGGTGCGCGTCGAGGAAGTCTCCACCCAGCAGCTCCTCGATGAGGGTGAGGCCTTCGGCCGGCGGGTGATTGCGCGTGACGTCGCGGTCCTGGTGGCGCCAGACGAAGCTCAGGTGCGGGCCCGACTTCAGCGTCACGGCGCGCACGTGCAGGTTGCGGAGGGAGGCATCGGCACCGCGGTGGCGTCCGAGCGTGAGCTTGGCCAGCGTGCCGCCGGTCACGGCCTGCCGCAGCAGCTCGAGGAAACGTTCGCGGGCGGGTGCGGCGGGCATCCGGGCGAGCGAAGCGGGCGCGGCGCGGAAGTCGAGCGGCCCGCGACTTCGTCGTGCAGTTGCGGGTTGCACAAGCCCCGCGGCCCCCTTTTCTGCCGAAGCACCCCTTCCCCTCATGAAATTGAATCGTCGTCGTTTCCTCCGGAACTCAGCCATCGCCTTCGGCGTGCCCGCCATCATCCCGGGCTCGGCCCTCGGCCTCAACGGCGCGGTCGCGCCGAGCAACCGCATCGTCGTGGGCGGCGTCGGCCTCGGGCCGCGCGGCCGCGAGGTGCTGAAGTCCTTCCTCAGCCAGCCCGACGCGCAGTTCGTGATGATCGCCGACGTCCAGGAGACGCGCCGCGAGGTCATCCGCGTCATGGTCAACCGGCAGTACAACAACCAGGACTGCGTGAAGACCCGCGACATGTTTGAGGTTTTCGCGCGGAAGGACATCGATGCGGTCGTCATCGCGACCGGCGACCGCTGGCACGCGGTGGCCTCGATGCTCGCGGCCAAGGCCGGCAAGGACATCTATTGCGAAAAGCCCTGCAGCATGACGGTGCGCGAGAGCCAGGAGCTGGCCGACACCGTCAACCGTTACGGCCGCGTGTTCCAGGCGGGCACGCAGCGGCGCAACGTCGACAACTTCAAGTTCGCCGCCTCCCTCGCGCGCGGCGGCAAGCTCGGCCGCATCCACACGGTGCACGCCGGCATTCTCGCGCTGGAGGAAAGCCACAAGTGGCTGCCCGCCGAGCCGGAGCCCGGCATCGAGGCCGTCGATTGGGACCGCTGGCTCGGGCCGGCGCCGTGGCGCCCCTTCAACAAGGAGTACGTCAACGGCCGCTGGCGCGGCTACTTTGATTTCCACGGCGGTGCCGCGCTGCCCGAGTGGGGCGCGCACACCGTCGACCTCTGCCAGTGGGGCGCGAGCGCCGACGACACCGTGCCGGTCGAATACGAGGCCGAGGGCCAGACGATCCACGCCCGCTACCCCAACGGGGTGAAGCTCGTCATGCGCCGCGCCGGCTTCAAGGGCGAGGGAAGCTGGGTCGCGCCGGGAACGTGCCCGATCCGCTTTGAGGGCGACGAGGGCTGGGTCGAGGCCGCCGACACCGGCAAGGTTGCCGTCTCCAACCCGCGCCTCCTCGAGGGCGGCGCGCCGGCGGAGATGGCCGGCACCGATCCGTCGAAGCACGTGCGCGACTTCCTCGACTGCATCAAGACCCGCGCCAAGCCGGCCGCCAACGCCGATGTCACGCGCCGCGGCCACATCGTCTCCCACGTCGCGGCCATCGGCTGGCGGCTCGGCCGCAAGGTGCGTTTCGACCCGGTCAAGGAGGTCTTCCTCGATGACGTCGAGGCCAACCGCATGTGCAGCCGCGCCCGTCGCGCCCCGTGGCACTCGTGAAACCCGCCGCTCCTCACCCCATGAACAAGCTCGTCCCCTCCGTTTCCGTCCTCGCCGCACTCCTGGTCGCCCCGCTCGCGTCGGGTGCCGCCGATCCGCGCGAGGCCGCCCCGCTCGCCGTCCTCCGTTCCGACGCCTCGGTGCAGGACAAGGCGCGCGCCTGCCAGCAGCTCGCCGACTTCGCCGGCCCCGCGGCCGTGCCCGCGCTCGCCGGACTGCTCAGCCATGAGCAGCTGGGCGACTACGCCCGCAGCGGGCTGGAATCGATGACTGATCCCGCGGCCGGTGCGGCCCTGCGCTCGGCGCTCGGCAGTCTGCGCGGCCGGCAACTCGCGGGTGCGATCAACTCGCTCGGCGTCCGCCGTGATGCCGCCGCCGTCCCCGACCTGCGCCGTTTCGCGTTGGATCCCGCCGGCGGTCCGACCGCCGAGGCGGCCGTGACCGCCCTCGGTCTCGTGGGCGACGCCGCGGCCGCTCGCGCGTTGCAGGATGTGCTCGGCCAGGGCTCGCAATCCGTCCGTCTCCCGGCCGCGCATGCAGCTTTGGAGGCGGCGCATCGTCTCCGGAAATCGGGTGGTTCCGCCCCTGCTCGTTCCCTTTTGGAGGCCGCCGTCAAGGCGGTTCCCGCCGGTCCCGTCGCCGACGCCGCTCGCCGGCAGTTGGCTGCGCGTTGACGCCTCGCGTCGCCGGCCTGGGCGCGCGTCGCCGCGTGCTCAGGCCTCGTTGCGCGCCCGGTAGCGGGCGCGCCAGCGCCATACGCCGAAGGCGCCCAGCAGGATGAGGGCGATGGCCACCAGGCCGAACCACTGGGATTTCGACAGCGCCTCGTTCAATTTCTGGAAGTCCTCGTCGAACTTCGCCCACAGCCAGTGGCCGAACCAGACGAAGAGCGGCACGCTGACGACTGCGGCGAGGCCGTCGTGGAACGCGAACTTCAGGTAGGAGACACGCATCGCGCCCGCCGTGCTGAAGATCGGCGCCCTCAGCCCCGGCAGGAATCGGGCGATGAGCAGCACCGTCGCGCCGTGCTTCTGGAAAAGGGCGTGTACCTTGGCCTGCTTCTCCGGCGGGAAAAGGTGATGCGTGCCCTGCCATGCGAGCAGCTTGGCTCCGTACCTGCGCCCGAGCAGGAACATGATCGAGTCCCCGGCCAGCACGCCCACCCACATGAGGATCGCCACGGGAATCCACGAGCGGCCGTCGTCCTGCGCGAGTATCCCCGCCGTCACGAGCACGATGTCTTCCGGCAGAGGCAGCCCTAGCCCGCAGATGACGAGGATGATGAACGGTCCCCACAGGGAAAGGGGGGACTCCTTCAGCAGTTCGATCAGGGACTCCAGCATGGTGCAGCGCAGGGGAAGCCGGACAAAGATGGCTGCGCACCCGGGACGCAAGTCGCCCCTTTCTCCTCGCCTCGGCACTTGAACCGATTTCGCGGCACGACACGTTTTGTCCGTTGCCCGCGTCCCACCCCATGACTGCGCCTGAAGTCGCCCGCCGCCGTTTCCTCGGCCACATGGCCACCGGCCTCACCGGCGTCGCCCTCTCGCGGCTGCTCGCCCGAGACCTTTCGGCCGCGCCCGCGCCGGGCACCCATTTCGCGCCGAAGGCGCGGCAGGTGCTGCAGATCTTCTGTCCGGGCGCGGCCTCGCACCTCGATCTGTGGGACCACAAACCGATGCTCGAGCGGTACGACGGCACGCCGCTGCCCGGCGCCGGCGAGGAGGTCACCTTCCAAGGCAAGAACGGCAACCTGATGAAGTCGCCGTGGGCGTTCCGGCCGGCCGGCCGGAGCGGCAAGATGATCTCATCGCTCCTGCCGGAGATGGCGCGGCACGTGGACGACATCGCGTTCCTGCACGGGATGACGTCGCGCACGAACACCCACGGGCCCGGCTGCGTCGCAATGAACACCTGCTTCACGCGGGAAGGTTTCCCGAGCGCGGGTTCGTGGGTGAGCCACGCCCTCGGCTCCCTCAACGAGAACCTGCCCACCTACGTCGCGATCCAGGACATCCGCGGCGAGCCGCCCAACGGGAAGGCGAACTGGGGCAACGGCTTCCTCCCGGCCCGGCACCAGGGCGTCGCGATGTCGGCCCAGCAGGCGCTCCGCAACCTCGTGCGCCCCGGCGGGCCCGCGCCCGAGGAGGAGGCCGCCGTGCGGGAGCACATCGCGCGTATGAACGCCGCCCACGCCGCGTCCCATGCCGGTGACGGCGAACTGCAGGCGCGGATGGAGGCCTACGCGCTCGCGGCGCGGATGCAGTTGGCCGCGCCCGAGGTGAGCGACCTCGCCGGCGAGCCGGCGCACGTCCACCGCCTCTACGGGACGGCCGACGCCAACCCACTCAAGGCCGCCTACGCGCGCAATTGCCTGCTCGCCCGCCGCTTCCTCGAGAAGGGCGTGCGGTACGTGAGCCTTTACTGCGCGTCGCGCGCCAGCGCGGTCGACGGCCTGCTCAACTGGGACGCCCACAAGACGCTCAAGGCCGACTACGACCGCCACGCGCCGGTCTTTGACCAGCCCACCGCCGCGCTGCTCGCCGACCTGAAGCAGCGCGGCCTGCTCAACGACGTCCTTGTGCTCTGGTGCACCGAGTTCGGCCGCATGCCGACGCACCAGGAGGGTACCAGCGGGCGCGACCACAATCCCGACGCTTTCACGACGTGGATGATGGGGGCGGGCGTGAAGGGCGGCGTGAGTTACGGCGCGACCGACGACTTCGGCCGGCGCGCCGCGGTCGACGTGACCACGGTGTACGACTTCTACGCGACGGTGCTTCACCTCCTCGGCCTCGATCACGAACGCCTTACTTTCTACCACAACGGCGCCAACCGGCGGTTGACCGACGTCCACGGCCACGTGATTCGGCCGATCCTCGCGTGAGCATGCCTGCGCCGTACAGGTCCGCGCTTGCGCGGATCAACACCCTCCTGCGTGTGGCCGCCCTCGCGCCGTTCGCGGCCGCGGTGGCCGGTGCGGCGGAGGACGGCCTCGCGTTCTTCGAGAGCAAGGTTCGCCCCGTGCTGGTCCAGCACTGCCACGAGTGTCACAGTGCGGACGCGAAGAAGGTGAAGGGAGGGCTGCTGCTCGACACCCGCGAAGACTGGCGGCGTGGCGGCGACAGCGGGCAACCGGCCATAGTGCCGGGGAATCCGGATGAAAGCCCGCTGATCCGCGCCGTGCGGCACCTCGAGGAGGACTTCGCGATGCCGCCGAAGAAGCCGAAGCTGCCGGACGCGGTCATCGCCGATCTCGTCGCTTGGGTACGGATGGGTGCGCCGGATCCGCGCGACGGTGCCGCCACGGAGCCGCGGCGTGCGGACAAGACCTGGTGGTCTTTGCAGCCTCTCGCGCGGGAGTTTTCGCACGGCACGATCGACGGCTTCGTCGACGCGGCGCTGGCCCAGCGCGGGCTGGCGCGGAATCCTCCCGCCGACGCCCGGACCCTCATCCGGCGCATGACTTACGACGTCACCGGCCTCCCGCCGACGCCGGCCGAGGTGGCGGAATTCGTGGCGGCTCACGCGGCGGATCCCGAGGCGGCCGCGGTGGCCTTGGCCGACCGGCTGCTTGCCTCGCCGCGGTACGGTGAACGCTGGGGCCGGCACTGGCTCGACGTGGTGCGCTTCGGCGAGAGCAATGGCTTCGAGCGCAACTTCATCATCGATGACCTGTGGCCGTTCCGCGACTGGGTGATCCGCTCGCTGAACGACGACAAGCCCTTCGACCGATTCATTACCGAGCACCTGGCCGGCGACGTGATCGGCAGGAACCGGCCCGAGGTCGAGGTCGGCAGCGCGTTCCTCGTCGCGGGTCCCTACGACGACGTCGGCAACCAGGATCCCGTCGCGAAGGCCAACATCCGCGCGGCGACCGTCGACGACATGATCGTGGCGACGAGCGGCGCGTTCCTCGGCCTCACGGTGGGCTGCGCGCGCTGCCACCACCACAAGTTCGACCCGATTCCCACCGAGGATTATTACCGCCTGCGGAGCGCGTTCGAGGGCGTGACCCATGGCCGGCGTGACGTGGCGACGGCGGAGCAGCGGGCGGCGTTCACCGAGGCGACCCGCGGCCTCAATGCCCGGCTCGCGGAGCTGAACGCAGCCATCGACCGGGTGGAGCGGGCAGTCGGCGCGCGTGCGAAGGAAGCACTGCGGGCGAGGATGTTTCCGCGGCCGAAGATCGATCCCGAGCTCACCGAGGAGGCCTTCGCTCCGGTTGAGGCGAGGCACGTGCGATTCGTCGTCCTCGACAACACCGAGGCGCCCGGCCGCCCGCCGCCGCGCCAGCGTGGACGGCGGCCGACGCGGTCGGGCGGGCGGCTGACGGAGTTCGAGGTCTGGACGACCGACGGGCGCAACGTGGCGCTGGCCGCCAACGGCGGCCGGGCCGAGGGAGCGCGGGGCGCGGTGGCGGAGGATTTTCCCGAAGCGTATGGACCGCAGTTCTGCATCGACGGGCGCTTCGGCGAACAGTGGTTCATCGGCAACCCCGCCGAGCTCACGATCACGCTCGCGCGCCCCGAGGTTGTCTCCCGTATCGCGTTCAGTAACGCGAAGGGCCGCGGGTTGATGGACAAGGCGCAGGGTGCCACGCCCTGCGAGTACGAGGTGCAGGTGTCGTCCGACGGCGAGACCTGGCGCACCGTGGCGACCTCGGCCGACCGCGAGCCATGGAGCGAACGCCACGCGATCGATCGCCTGCGCGGAGAGGTGATCACCGCCGCGGAGGAGGAGGAATTGGCCGGGCTGGAGCGCGAGCGCGGCCGCGTGCAGGCGGCGCTGAACAAGGTGCCGAAGCTGCCGCAGGTGTGGGCAGGTCGGTTCGCTCAGCCCACTGAGCGTACCTTCGTCCACAAGGGCGGGGATCCGATGCGACCGGGCGAGGCGGTGCGGCCCGCGAACCTCGAGGTGCTGGCGGGCGTCGTGCCGCCGTACGCGCTACCCGAGGACGCGCCCGAAGGTGAACGGCGCCTTGCGCTGGCGCGCTGGATCACCGCGCCGGAGAACCCGCTCACGCCTCGCGTGCTGGCCAACCGTGTCTGGCAGTACCATTTCGGAACGGGGATCGTCGACACCCCAAGCGACTTCGGCTTCCTCGGCGGCCGACCGTCGCACCCCGAGCTGCTGGACTTCCTGGCTGCGCGTCTCGTCGCGCATGGCTGGCGTCTGAAGCCGTTGCATCGGGAGATCCTCCTGTCCCGCGCCTACCGGCAAGCGGGCACGTATCGAGAGGAGGCCGTCAGGATGGATCGCGACGCGCGCCTCCTATGGCGTTTCCCGCCGCGCCGCCTTTCGGCGGAGGAGGTGCGCGACACGATGCTGGCCGTCGCGGGGCGCCTGCGCTTGGAACCGATGGGAGGCCCCGGTTTCCGCCTCTACAAGTTCACCCAGAACAACGTTTCGACCTACCTGCCGCTCGATGAGCACGGGCCGGAGACTTTCCGGCGCGCGGTGTATCACCAGAACGCCCGGGCGAGCGTCGTCGACGTGCTGTCGGACTTCGACCTGCCCGACATCGCCCTCGCGGCGCCGCGGCGGGCCAACACTACCACCCCGCTGCAGGCGCTGACGCTCCTCAACCACCGCTTCACGTTCGCGATGGCGGATGCGCTCGCGGCGCGTTGTGGCGGCCGCGACACCGTGGGGGAAGCCTATTCCGTCGCGTTCCAACGTCAGCCTTCGGCGGAGGAGCGCGCGGCAGGCGAGGCGCTGATCGCCCGTCACGGTGCGGCCGCCTTTTGCCGCGCCGTGCTCAATGCCAGCGAACTGATCCACGTCGATTGACCCGCCGTCCGTTCCCGGCCGCGGCGTCGTCAACGGCCGGCTTGGGCGAAGGCACGGGCGGCGAACCGGAAGAACGCGTCCCAGTCGCCGGATGTGATCACGTGGCCGCCGGTGTGGTACAGGAAGCCGAGGTCGCTTTCGACGATTGGAACATCGAGCGGTGGGAACTCCGTCACACCGAGGTCGCGGCCGCCGAGGAGGCGCCAGACCGGTCCGGCGGCGGCTTGCGCGAGGAATTGCCCGCGTGGATCGGCCCACTGGTCCTGCGTGCCACCGGTGATGAACACGGCGCGGGGGGCGGAGAGCGCGATCAGCAGGTGCGCGTCAACCGGTAGCGCGTCCCAGCGGCCGGCGTACTTCCGGAAGTTACCGGCGAACTGCCACGGGAAGTTCGCGGCCATGTCGTCGACCGTTTCCCCGTAGTCGCGGCGCGCGAGGGCCGCGCCCATTTCGCCGCTGCAGGAGGAGAAGATCACCCGGAAGCGTTCGTCCGTGGCCCCGATCCGCAGGGTGGGAGGTTTTTCCGCGGCGCCTGACGCGCGGGGGCGGCGCGAAGGTGCGCCGGCCCACGATTCAGAGCCGGAAGAGACGCTTGGCGTTTCCGTGAAGGATCTTGCGCTCGGCGACCTTGTTCGGGGTGAGCTGGCGGATCTGCTGAAGCTGGCGGAGTCCGGAGCATTGCGCGGCCACGGCGGAGGCGTCGCTGCAGTCGCTGCCGTACAGGAGCTTGTCCTGGTGGCGCGCGAGGAACGCGGCGCCGTGCTCGGGGTCGCGGGCGAACGCGCCCAGGCCGGACCCGGCGGAGAGGTCGCCGTACATGTTGGGGTAGTCGCGCAGGTAGCGGTCGGTGAGGC
>JACCDP010342473.1_pt1 | contig 12727 bp, 6 predicted proteins | sample 7445841 | NCBI WGS metagenome assembly JACCDP01 (sample SAMN15323441, study PRJNA562643) | freshwater metagenome | isolation source: river surface water | place: USA:Blue River Watershed | collected 2017-08-17
CAGCTCCTCGCATGGGTGAACGAGCCCGCAGCGCCGGAGCCCGCGACAGTGCAAGCAGCCGGCTTCAACCCGAACCGCCTCGACACCCTTCGTTCACGCACGAGCGCCGCGTACCGCGGACTCTACGTGCTGCTCCAGCGCGAGGGAGCTCGCGACTTCTTCTGGAAGGCGCGGATGATCGACCTCGATCTCGACGATGTGAAGCTCGACATCCACCACATCTTCCCGAGGAAGTGGTGCGAGGAAAGCGACATCCCGCCGCGCGTCTTCAACGCGATCGTCAACAAGACGGCCATCTCCTTCAAGGCGAACCGCAAGATCGGTGGGAGCGCACCGTCGAAGTACCTCGCACAACTCCAAAGTGAGCCGCAGGTGAAGCTCACGAACGCGGAGATGGACGACATCCTCAAGAGTCACGTCATCGACCCGGCACTGCTACGCGGAGACTCGTTCCAAGAGTTCTACGCGGCACGAAAGGCAGCACTGCTCGCTATCGTCGAGCGCGCGATGGGCAAGGCATCTTCCGAAGCCTCGTCGAACGTTGCTGACGACGAATCGGACGACGACGAGAGCGACGACGCGTAGTCGCCGCGAGCGTCTCGTCGCGTCTCGCTCCGCGTGTTCCACCGCGCCGACATCGCCCTGGACGACTGCCGGCGCGCGCCTCTCGGATCGTGGCACCGCCCGAGGAAAATGCAGCCCCGACGTCCCACCCGCCGACGTTCACCATCGGCTCTTTGGTGTAAACCGCCTCCGAGGCGTCTCTGGGCGTCTCTGGGCTGTCCCAGAGCCCCGCAGACCTCCAGAACCGCCCGCCGGGGCTCTCCCGCGAGACGCCGCGGCTCTGGCGCAGAGCAGGGCGCACCGCGCGTCCGCGACACCACCTCGCGCAACCCCGCGTTCTCACGCGCTAAAACGGAGAAAGCCCCGGTGGGGTGACCACCGAGGCTTCCTGTTGACCGCCTAAGCCCGCGTTACGGCTTAGGGTGAAATGGCTCCTCGGGAGGGACTCGAACCCCCGACCTAGTGGTTAACAGCCACCCGCTCTGCCGGCTGAGCTACCGAGGACCGCATTATGCCGCAATTCGACGTTCACGACTTGCGAGGGGCGAGTTTATAGCGACGGGTCGCTCGGCGTGTCAAGCGCGAATCGTCACGGGCGGAAGGTCATGTGCGCGTACTTCGGCAGGTTGTGAAAATCGGGGGCCATGACGGGCGAAAGCGCCATACCGTCGTGACCGCGAGCGCCGTGGTCGAGGCGAAAGAGGTTCATCCGCCAGCGGTCGCCGGGCTTCGGCGGCACGTTCGGGACGCGCTGCAGGGCCGAGAATGGAACGGCGATTTCGGCGGTCCAGCCACGGTCGGTGTCGCCGGGCCGATTGAGCGTTCCCGACAACTTCACGCCGTGACGCATCCCCGAATTCCAGCCGACGTTCATCACGCGGCGCCGTGCGACGAAGCTCGCATCGAAGACCACGTCCCCCGGCGACAGCTCCATCTCGTCGTAGGTGGCGCCGTCGTCGTTCGCATCGACGAACAGCTCCACTGCTTCGGACTCGTAAAGCGGCTCGTCGTCTCGGGTGTAGGGGGACAGAATCTCGTCGTCCTCCACCTCGAAGGCAACGTAGAGGTTCGCGTCGTCCCAAGCGAGCTTGGCGCGGGTGCGCTGGCGCGGGGCGGCGTTCGCGAGCGAGCGCCGGAAATCGGGCGTCCACGGCACAGCCGCCCAAGCCGCATCCGACAGGTCGCCATCGATGACGGGGGCGACCGTCACACGCGAGGCCTCCACATCGGTCGGCGTCCAGACGGACGGGTCGCGGCACGCCCGTGTGTGGCATCCGAGGGCCAGCAGCGAGACGAGGAGAAGTCGGGCACGGCGCATGCGCGGGCTTGTACTACGGGCGCTCGCGCACTTCGACCCCGGCCTTGAGCGCGATGGCGGCACACAGTTCCCCGGCCCGGTCGTGCATCGAGGTGAAACGGATGGTGGTGTGGCGCGTGCGCACGACGTAGCTGCGGTGGAAGAGCAGCGATGCGACGTCGACGGCGATCACGTCGGAGAGAAGCAATTCGAGCGGCCGGACGAAACCGCGTGCGCGAAGCACCTCACCTTCGAGTTCGAGTGTCTGCGCCGAGTGGTGCCAGGCCGAGCCGCCCATGAGCAGAACGAACGCCGCCGCCTGAAGTCGCGTCACCCACGGCAACCCCAACTGAATCGTGAGGAGCAGGAGCGCGAGCCAGAGGGCCCCGGTGCAGAGCACCGTCCACCGGTAGCAGGCGGCCACGCGGAAACAACGCACCTTCGGTCGGGTCGGATCCAAGGCGCCTCCCTCGCCGCAACGCTGGGCAGGGACGGCACAGTCGGCAACCGTTTGAGCCTCGCCGAAGCGCATGCGTGGCGTAGAGTCGCAGCGTGTTCGAAGCTCCACGATGTCTGCTGGTGACCGACGCGCCCTTCCCCGCCGCGACAGGCGCCGCCACGCGCGTGGCCCAACGAATCATCGCGCTTTCCGTGGGCGGACTCGCCCTCGATGTGTTGACGCCGAAGACGCCCGAACTTCCGCATCTGAGCAAGTTCATGGATGCGCGGATTCTTCGTGTTCCCATGCCGAGCGGTCGCGCGCACACGCAGGAGGATCGGTACGCCGCGTTCGAGCGTGCCGTCCGGAGACAGCTCGCAGGGAACGAGTACGACGTCGTCCATGTCATGACGCCTTCCGTCGCGCCGGTGGTGACGAAGCTCCCCGCGCCGGGAAAGCTGATCTACGAGCCGGCCGTGAGTCGCTCCACCGAGGGCCTCGGCGCCGCGCTGATCGAGCAGATGCGCCATCGGGACGTGACGCTCCTGCGAGCAGCGGACCTCGTGCTGGCGACGTCGCAGGAGCATGCGCTCGCGCTGCGTCGTGACGGCGCGCTGCCGAGTTCTATCGGTCTCCTGCGGCCGTCGGCGGATCTCGAGCTGTTCCGTCCTCCGGCTGAGCGGAGGCGGCAGCTGGAAGATCCGACGCGCATCGCCCTCGCGGCGGCGGCGCTGTCGGATGCCGAGGTGACTTTCGTCTTCGAGGCGATGTCACGCGCAGCGCGGCTCGTGCCGCTGTCGCTCACGGTCTCTGCGGTGCTGACGAAGGGCGGTGCGGCGCTTCTCCAGTCGCTCGCGGGGATCGGATGCAAAGTTGAGCTGTGCACGCCCACGGTGTTCGACGAGCTGCCGGGCTTTTACCAGCGGGCGGAAGTGGGGCTCGTGCTCGGCCTCGGCAGAACGGCGGTCCGGCTGCAGGCCTTGGCCGAGATGATGGCCTCCGGCCTTGCGATCATCGCGCCGGATTCGCCGGAGGTCCGTGAGCTCCTGGATGGGCGCCGTCAAGCAGCGCTGGTGCCTGCCGATGACGCCGTGCGACTCGCCGAGGCGATCGTCTCGGTCGCCGGTCATCCCGCGCGGCAGCACTCGCTGGGCATGGCAGCGCGCATCCGTGCGAGCGAGCTCGTCGACGAGCGGCGTGCGGCGACGCGTCTGCTCGAGCTGTATCAGCAGCTGCGTGCAGACCGTACCGTGATGGTCAGCGCCGACGCGATTCCCGGGCTTCAGACGACGAGCGGGCTGACGCCGACGATGCAGGCGGGAGACCAGACCCAGCGCACGGATGTCTCCATGCCTGTGCCTGGCAGGATCACCTCGGGCGCCCATCCGCCTAACCCCGATGCGGCCACTGCGCCCGATGCATCGATCCACAAGCGGCGGAACGTTCAGCTGTCGTCCGGTGCCGTCACCCTGCCCGAGATCGTTCCGCCCAAGCGGCGCTGATCAGTCGCCGTCGGGCGCATCCAACGGTGAGCCCGCAGCGAGGTCGTAGAACACCTCTTCCAGGCACAGCCCTTCCGCGGGGGCCGTCCGTCCGGCCTGGGTGCGGTCGCGGCTGGCGAGAAGCGCGTCCAGTTCATTCGACGCGCGCTTGCCGTGACCGACGTCGACCAGCGTGCCGACGATGTTCCGCACCATGTGTTTGAGGAACGCCGTGCCCTCGACGGTGATGACGACCTCGTCGCCGATATTTTCGACGTCGACGCGGGACAGTTCGCGCACGGCGCTCCTCGCGTCGCAATCCGAAGCCCGGAAGGCGCTGAAATCGTGGGTGCCGAGGAGACACCGGGCGGCGTCGCGCATGGCCTGGACATCGAGCGTGCGATGGACCTGCCAGACCCTTCCTTCGCGGAGGGGCGACCGAAAGCGGCTCTGAAGGATCCGGTAGACGTAGCGCTTTCCCCGCGCCCAGCGGCGCGCATCGAAGCCGTCGGGAGCCCTTTCGACGTGGCGGACGGCGATGCCCCTCGGAAGCAGCGTGTTGAGACCGCGCTCGTAGGAGGTCTGCACGAGCTCGCGCTCGGTGCGGAAGGAGACCACCTGCCCTCGGGCATGGACACCTGCATCTGTTCGACCGGACGCCTGTGCCTTGACCACGTCGCCGGAGTGCAGGCTCCGCAGCGCCTCCTCGAGCACGCCCTGGACGCTCACGCCGTTCGGCTGCAGCTGCCATCCGCAGAAGGCGCCGCCGTCGTACTCGAGCGTGAGCTTCCAGGTCGCCACGAGGTGCGGGCTACTCCGACTTCGGCAGAACGACCGAACGGACGTGGAGCTCCTTCAGCTGTTCTGGCGAAACGCCGCCGGGGGCGTCGGTCATCAGGTCGGTGCCCTTCTGCGTCTTCGGGAACGGGATGACGTCGCGCAGGCTGGGCGAGGAGCTCATCAACATGGCGAGGCGATCCATTCCGAGCGCGATGCCGCCGTGCGGGGGCGCGCCGAAACGAAGCGCCTGAAGGAGGAATCCGAACTTCTCCTGCGCCTCGTCGTCCGAGATGCCGAGCGCCCGGAACACCTTCGCTTGAACGATGGGGTCGTGCAGCCGGATCGAGCCGCCGCCGATCTCGAAGCCGTTGAGCACGCAGTCGTAGCGGTAGCACTTCACCTTGCCCGGAGAGGTGTCGAGGAACTCGAGGCTGTCGTCGTGCGGCCGCGTGAAGGCGTGGTGCGCGGCGACCCAGCGGTTCGCGTCCTCGTCGTACTCGAAGAGCGGCGGGTTCACGACCCAGAGGAAGTTCCAACGGCCGTCGGTGCCGTACTCCGGGATCAGCTTGAGCTTCTTGCCGAGGTGCAGGCGGAGGTTCGCCATCACCGTATGGACCAGGCTCTCCCTGCCGAACTGGAAGAGCAGCAGATCGCCCGGCTGGGCCTCCGTGGCCGCATTGATGGCGCTCCGCAGTTCGGGGGTGATGGTCTTCGCCAGAGGGCTCTGGGTCCACTCGCCGCCGTCGCCGATCTTCGCGCGGGCGAGGCCACCGGCGCCCATGCCTTTGCAGAAGGTCTCGAGCTCCTCCTGATCCTTTCGGCTGAGCGCGTACTGGGCCGGAACGCGGATCGCCTTGACGATCCCGCCCTTCTCGACCGCTTCTGCGAACATCGGCAGGCCGCCGCCGGCGTGGCTGCGCACCAGCTCGCTCAGCTCGACGTGCTCGAGCCCGAAGCGGAGGTCGGGCTTGTCGTTGCCATAGCGGCGCATCGACTCGTCGAACTCCATGCGAGGGAACGGCGTCGGCACATCGATGCCGAGCAGCTCCTTCCAAAGCCGCGCGATGAGGCCCTCGATGATGGTGAAGATGTCGTCCTGCTTCACGAACGACATCTCGACGTCGATCTGCGTGAACTCGGGCTGGCGGTCGAGGCGGAGGTCCTCGTCGCGGAAGCACTTCACGATCTGGAAGTAGCGGTCGAAACCAGCCACCATGAACAGCTGCTTGAACAGCTGCGGGCTCTCGGCGAGGGCGTAGAACTTTCCGGCGTTCATGCGCGACGGTACGAGGAAGTTGCGCGCGCCGCCGGGCGTGTACTTCACGAGGAACGGCGTCTCGAGCTCCAGGAACTCGTTCGCGTTGAAATACGACCGAACGATCTGGTTCGCCTTCGAGCGGCGGATGAGCGCCTCCTGAATCGGCTTGCGGCGCAGATCGAGGTACCGGTACGCGAGCCGCTTTTCCTCGGCGGTTTCGATCGCATCCTCGAGCGGGAACGGCACCGGCTCCGAGCGGTTGAAGATCTCGAGGCGGGTGGCGACGAGCTCTATCTCGCCGGTGGCCATCTTCGGATTCACGTTCTTGCCGCGGCTGACGACGATGCCTTCGACGCCAAAGCAGAACTCGCTGCGCAGCTCGGCGTGGGCCTTCACGTGGGCCGCCTCGACGCCCGCGTGGTCGACGAGTCCGCGCAGCTCTTCCGGCACCGTGGCGAGGGACGGGTCGAAGACGACCTGCGTCAGGCCGGTCCGGTCGCGCATGTCGATGAAAACAGCGCCGCCGTGGTCGCGCCGCGACTGGACCCACCCGAAGAGCACGGCCTTCTGTCCGACGTTCTTCGACGTGAGTTCGCCGCAGCGGTGGGTGCGCGGAATGTTGGTGATGAACTGAGCCACTGGAAATGCCTTTCGCTGGAGGGAGCGCGCTGCTTGGCGGCGCCGAAAAACGGGGCGAGGAACATACCGCGGTGCGTCAACGCGCTCCAGTAAAAGCGGGGCGGTGCGAAACTTGAGCCCTCCTCGCGGCGTCAGTACAACCGGCCCCTCAAGGGGAGACGGACATGTCCGAAGAAGCACCTGCCATTGGCGACGCCGCGACGCCGTCCCCGGACGACTCGGTCACGCTGGGTACGCCCACCCGCGCGGCCGAACCATCACCCTCGATGCGGCTCGCCATGGAGGCAGAAGGGCGCCCCGACGAACTGGCAGCGCGGCTTGGCGTCCAGGCGGCGCTGCTTGCGGCCGACGAAGACGAGGCCCGGTGCCATCTGGAGCGGACCTTTGCCCGCACGCCGGGACATCGGCCGGCCATCGAACGTCTGCGGCGGTTGTCAGCGGCGACCGAACAGTGGGACGACGCGGTCCGTCAGTACGAACGTCTCGTTCCGCTGGAGTCCACGCCCGAGGCTCGACGCGAACTGCTCGTCGCGATGGCAGTCGTCCGCGGCCAGCGACAGGGTCGGTTCGACCTCGCCCAGCAGCTGTGTGACGCCGTTCTGACGATGTTTCCCGACGACCCGGTCGCACTCGGGCTCGCCGCCCACTACGCGGCGCGCCGGGGCGCTCACGCCGACGAGGCAGCCCGGTACGCCCTTCTCGTTCAGACCGCGTCTGACCCGATTCTCACGCAGCTGGGCGCCGCACGTGCCGCGCGGCTCACGGCCTTGAATTCCTCGCCGGGTGCTGTCGACTGGAACCGGACGCTGCTGTCGTTCGACGCTTCGAACGGTGCAGCGCTCAGCGCCCTCCTGGCTGCGGGACTCGCGGGCGATCTCGACGCCCTCGCGTCGTGGCGTGATGCCGAGGCGCAGGGGCCGGTGGGTCGCCTCGCCGAGCTGCTCGCGGAGTTTCGTTCGCCGACCATCGGCACACGCCACAGTCCGGACGCGTCCACCGGAACCGCTGCGGAGGCGCTGTGGAGGGCATGGGAGGCGCGGCGGCGCGGCGCGGCCGACGAATGGAGGGGATGGCTCTCGGCGGCTGCAGCGGGTTCGGGAGATGCGCTGCTGCGCTCCGAGGCACTGCTCGAGCTGGCCGCGCTGGACGAGGCCGCCGGTGACCGGAAGGAGGCCCGTCGTCGGTACCGCGAGGCGCTGGCGCTGCGCCCCGAGGCGGTCGAAGCGGAAAACGCGCTCGAGGCGCTGACGCAGCGGACGCCCGCCGAAGCCCTCTCACGGCTCGAGGCTCAACTGTCCTCGGAGGAGGATCGGCGGGAGCGCGCGCTGCTCCGGCTGCAAATCGGTTCGCTTCAGGTCGAGGAGGGACTGAACGCAGCGCACGCGGAGACCGTCGACGCGCTGCTCGCGCTGGACGACGCCGAGGCCATCGATGCGCTGCTGCTGCAACTCTTGAACGAGGGCCCTTGGGTCGCCCTCGCGGAGGTGCTGCGTCGGCTCGCCTCCTCCGAGACAAACGCTGAAGCCGCGCTGCATCTCGCGATGCTCGCCATCGTTCGCGAGTACCACCTCGGCGACCTGCCGGGCGCCATCGAGGTGCAGCGGGAGCTGGTCGCCCGCACTTCCGAAACGCCCGCACTTCTCGGCCTTCTGCGACTCCTGTTCGCCGCCAACTCGCCCCAAGAGACGGTGCGTCAGCTTCAAGCCATCGCCCTCGACGACACAACCCCGGCTCGACTCGCCGCCGCCCTCCTCGTACACGGTGCGCATGTGCAGGAGCGCGAGTTGGACGATCCGTCAGGCGCCAAGCGGTCGCTGGAATCGGCGCTCACACGCTCGGAAGGCCACCTCGGCGCGCGGCTCGCCCTGATCGGCCTCCGGCAGCGTCACGGCGCGCTCTTCCCTGAGGTTGAGTTGACGCGGCCCGGCGCTCGGGAGCGCAGGCTTCGGGCCGGTCTGTCGCAGCTGGATGCCGACCCAGCGACGCTTTGGGCAGCTGCCGGAGAGATCGCGCCGGCGACGAAACTCCTGCTCACCCTTCAGTCGGCCTTCGTCCGAGGGCAACGCTTCGGCGTCCGCGCCGCGCTCGAAGAATTGTCCGGCCGCATCGAAACGCCATCGGACAAGGGATTCTTGACCTTCCTCGCCGGTCTCGTCTGCCTCGTGGACGAGCAGAACCCGCAGTTGGCGCTAGAGCGACTCTCCGAGGCATCAGGCGCCGAGAACGGCGATGCGCTGCGCCTGCTGTCGGCGCGAATTGCCGCGGCCTCCGGCTTGTCGAGCGCCGCGGTCGGAACGCTGCGTAGCCTCCTCTCGGGCGCTTCGGGCGGCCTTCGCATCGATCTCGCCAGGCAGCTTGCGGCTCTCCTGACATCACAGGGCGATGATTCCTCTGCGGCAGGGGTCCTGCTGAGCGCGCTGGAGGAGGCCCCACGCCATGCACCCTCGCTCGTGGACGCCATCGACGCCCTCGAGCGCGCGGGCGACGGCGAGCGCGCCGCCGAACTGCGCGGACGCCTTGCGGCACTTGCCCAAGGAGCTCGGGCTGCGGTTCTCCTCCGGATGACCAATGCACTGATGCATGACGACAACAGCCGCCGAGATTCCGCGGCGGCCGAGTTTCGGCGCGTCCTCTCGATCGACGGCACCGTCCGTGCCGCACGTGACGCCTGGCTGGATGTCTCGATGCGACGGGGCGACCACGCGGGCGCCTACGAACTGCTCGAGACCATCGCTTCGACGCTCGCCCCCGAAGAGCGGGCGGCCATCGCTTTCGAACGCGCGCAGTTGCTCGGGAAGCGGTCGAATCCGGCCCTGGTCAAGAAGGCACTCGAGGAGTCGCTCGCGACGGATCCATCGCATCTGCCGGCCCTGCGCGAGCTGAGGCACCTTGCCGAAGCGTCGACTGATTGGGCATCGGTCGCAGACCATCTGGTGAAAGAGGCGACGCTCCTCGGCGGCTCACCCGACGCGCTCCCCATGCAGTTCGAGGCAGCCGCGAAGTACGAGCAGGCGGGCCGGCTCGAAACGGCCGAAGCGCTTCTGCTCAAGCTGCTCACGGCAACTCCGGGCGAGCCTGTGGCTGTCGCAGGCATCGAGCGGATGCTTTCTTCGCAGGGGCGGTATTCCGAGCTCGTCGCGATCTTCGAGCGTGAGGCGGAGTACTGCGATGCTACGCCCGTCCGCAGCGCCGAGCTCTACACATCGGCCGCCCGGATCCGGTTCGAAAAGCTGGGAGAGGATCGCCGCGCGCTGGTTCCGCTCAACCGTGCCCTGACCCGCGACCCGGCGAACGTGCGCGCCCAGGCCCTCAAGGCCAAGCTCGCGCTACTCGTCGGGACCGGAGACGAGCTGCAGGATGCGATTCATCGCGCCCTGCAGGAGCCGGGTGCCGACCGTCCGGCCTTGCTCGTCCGCCTCGCCGAGCTGCACCTGAGCGCCGGGCGCCACGACGAGGCCTTGGACGCGGCCCGCCGTGCCCAGCAGCTGGACGACTCGCGTGCGGTTCGAGAGCTGGTGTACCGAATTGCCGTCGCCTCCGGCGATCCCCACGTCGCCGACGAAGCCCTCGAGAAGCTCATCGACGTTCTGCCGGAAGCGGCTGAGGGCGCACGCCTCGCACTCGATGAAGCCCGCAGCAGAAAGAACGCCGGGGACGCTTCGGCCGCTTCGAACTGGTTCCGCAAGGCCGTGCTGCTCGCGCCCGGCGACGCCGAAGCCGTCGACGGCCTCGAGCGTCTTCACCTGGAGCGGGGCGACTTGGCCGGCCTCGCGGAAGGGTACGAGGCGCTGGCGACCGCTTCCCGAGCCGACCCCGTCAACATGCGACGCCACCTGGCGAAGGCCGCGGCCGCATGGGAGCGGAGCGGCGCGCCCGCCAAGGCGATTGGCGTCTACCAGAACGCGGTGCAGGCAGCGCCCGAGAATCCGGTCCTGAGGCTGCTGCTCGCACGCATGCTCGGCCGGCACCCGCAGAGCCGCGCCGGCGCGTTCGAAGAACTGCGTCAACTTGCTGCGCGGCCGCCGCTCTACGCCGACCTGTTTCGCGAGCTTTCGAGGCAGTTCGAGTTGGATGGCCGACGGGACGCGGCCTTCGTCGCTCTGGGCTGTCTCGTCGGTCTCGGCGCCGCGACGGACGACGAGATGTCGCGGCACGCGCAGTTGGCGGCCACGGCGCCGCATGGGCCGCGTCAGCTGACCCCCGAGGAATGCACGGTGCTCGTCCACCCGAACGAGAGCTCCTCGCAGATTCACGCGTTGCTGAAGGACCTCGGGCCGGCCCTGCCGCGACTCCTTCCGGGCGACCTGGGGAGACACGATGTGGGTCGCAGCGACCGCCTGCCCGCAGGCGAGCTTCGCAGCGCCGTCGAGCAGCTGGCGATGGCACTCGGAGTGGCCCCTGTCGAGGCGCTCGTCGCGTCGCGACATCCTCGCGACGGGGCGATCGAGGCAACCCTTCCGCCGACGCTCCTGTTCGGAAAGGAGCTCGTTTCCGGGCCGATTTCCGAATCTCGGTTCGTTGCAGGCCAGCTGCTCGGTCGACTGCGCGTCAACACCCACGCCCTCTTCGCGGCGGCCCCCATCGAGGTGGCCAGTCTGGTCGCCGAAGTCCTTCGGACGGTCGATCCTCAGTTCGACCGCTTCGGCGTGCCCAACGCATCTCTCGCGGCGTCACTTGCCAAAGAGGTCGGGCCGGCCGAGCGGGCGGCGCTGGAAAGCCTGAAGCCAAGGTTCTCGGGGGCGGTGAATTTCGGCCAATTCACCCAGGCAATGGGATACACGTCCCATAGGTTCGGGCTCGTGGCGTCGGGTGACGCCGCCGCAGCGCTGCGGGCCTTGACGAGGGACGTGGGCAAACCGACTCCGCCGGTACTGGAGCGGGCCGACGTTCGGGAACTGGTGACGTTCGCGGTGGGCGAAGAGCACCTCTCACTGCGCCAGAAGTTGAACATCGCGCTCTCGTGAGCGCCGTCCGGAGTTCGAAATGAGAATCATCCTTCCGCTCCTCCTCGCCGCCCTGGCGCTGCCGCAGACGGCCGCAGCGAAGCGAAAGAAAGAGCCCGCCGGCCCCGAGGTCGTTCGCCTGATCGCAAAGCCGATTCAGGACGAGGCCCACGCCGAGCCTGATGAACTTGCCCCCGTTCAGCAGGCGATCGAGAGCGTCATCGGCGGAGCGAACCCTACCGACGTTCCCGCCGACGCGCGCATCGTCGAGGTGGCCGTCGAGGCCAAGTACAGCGCGAACGGAGACGCAATTCGGACGCTCACCCTCACCTTCCAGAAGGGTGATGACGCGGCCTCGAAAGTTACCGTCGAGCGGCTGCTTCCCCGTGAGCAGGCCGCGCGCCTCGCCTCGAAAGCGGCCGAAGAGCTGCTCGCCCGCGTCAACAAGAAGCCGGTCGCCGAACTCGCCGTCACCAGCACGCCCGATGGGGCGCTGGTGCAGCTGGACGGCAAGCTTCTCGGCCTGACCCCCCTGCCGCGCTTCTACGTCCCTCCGGGCGAGCACCAGCTGCACGTCGAGCGCGAGGAGCACCTGTCCGCGGACCGCACCCTCCAGATGGCGGAGAACGACGCGAAGGATGAGGTGTTTGCGTTGACCGAGGACCCCGCCGTCATCGCGGCGCGTGAAGAGGCGAAGCGAGCAGCAGAGGAGGCGGAGAAGGCGCGTGCGGAGGCGAAGCGCAAGGCCGAGGAAGAGGCCCGTCGCAAAGCCGAAGAGGAGCGTGCCCGCATCGAGGAGTACGAGCGGCAGGCCCGCATCACTGCGGAGAAGCAGCGGCTTGCCGAGGAGGCCCGGCTGTCTCGCATCGCCGCGCGCAAGGGTCTGCTCGCCGCGCTGTTCCGAATTGGAATGCCGGTCCCGTCGGCCGATGCCCGCGACGGCCTCGACTTCCTCGGCGTGGGCTCGGCGCACAAGATCAGCTTTGGCGGCTCGCTGCGCGCTCCGGTCTACCTGAACCACTTCGTGGCACTCGACTTCGACTACTGGCGCGACAACTACTGGGCGCAGGACCCGCCGGTCGGCACACCCAACAAGGTGCGCGTGCTGCCGGTGAGCATGGCGACCATCGGCGTCTCGGGCGGCCGGCGCGAGCGCTTCCGCGAGCTCTTCTTCGTTGACGGCTCCATCGGTCTCGGCGCGCGCCGGACCCGCTCCGTGAAGCACCAGGAGTTCCCGGGCGGCAAGCCGCTCGACGAGCTCGAGAAGCGCTGGCTCGGCAACGCGTCGCTGGGGCTCGGAGCGGGCGTCAACTGGAAGCACATGGA
>JACCDP010381596.1_pt1 | contig 12726 bp, 18 predicted proteins | sample 7445841 | NCBI WGS metagenome assembly JACCDP01 (sample SAMN15323441, study PRJNA562643) | freshwater metagenome | isolation source: river surface water | place: USA:Blue River Watershed | collected 2017-08-17
CATTCTATTTTTTACTGAGAATTTTTTGAAACAACAAACACACCAATTCCATTCCAAAATTCACGGATGGCGATAGGCATGGGTGTGTGTTGGCCATCGTGTGTATATGTAATCTCAAACTTTTCTATGACGTTCGCCCCCACGTCTTTGAGACCATCAAAAGTGCCCTTGCGAACGTGTGGAGCATTCCAGTCATCGACTATAATTATTGCCGTATCAGCCAATGCATCCCACATATGTGTTATGCCTTTGTACTGACTGATTTCATCATGATCTCCATCGTAAAGATAAATATCAATTTTGTTTTGAATTTTAGAAATGTCAAATGAAAATACATCCTCCTCAAATACACTCACCCGATTATCAAGACCAAAATATTTTACATGATGATCAAACTCGTTCTTTGGACCGCCAAAGAGAGCCCAGTTCTCGATGACGGTTCCGTGACAATTGGAATTTTTATAGAGTGCCGAGCATAGTGTAGAACCTTTCCAAGCTCCCACTTCGAGATATTGTGTAGGACGCCCCTCAAATTCGAGTGAGCACAGTTCATTGTAAAATACACGGGTCTTGTACCCAGACATGCCCTCGAGCGCAAACACTTCATCAGAGAGTTTAGACTGCCAAGTATTTGCAATATTAAAACATTTAATAACGTGTTTTACAAGGTCCATTACTAAAACTTTTACTCATTATCTTTATCCTCCTCCGCCGCAGCCGCCTGAGCGTTAAGAGCCTCCTCGATAAGAGCCGCGCCACGGTTCACTAGGACGTCCTCCTCTGGCTCAGGCTCGGGCTCAGGCTCGGGCTCAGGCTCGGGAGCAGCCACTATTGGAGCTGAAGGAGTTGCGCCATCTGGAACACGAACCCATCGCGCCGCTTCACTAGAAATGCAAACGCATTCGCTCATTTCAGAATACTGTGCATAATATACACTGTCGGCGAGGATACCTCCGTTCTCTGTGAAAACCCACGACTTCGGTACTGGGCTCTCAACGACCTGACTTCCTGCATAGCTCACAAACAAACCTGTGACTGGGTTCTGAAGAGAACCGTCTTGATTAAGAACATAGGAGGTGCCTTTTTCGCGAAGCCGAAGATTGTACCCATCATCGACCTCCCAGAAAAGACTAGTTGCTGGATCCTGTACACGAAACGCCATTTAGTATTATAAAACATTACTTTTTATTCAAAAGTGACGAAATGTCTCCAACTGCTGCAACACCACCTTGCCTTGATTAGAGAGTCTATAAAATTTAAAAAAATAATGATCAGAATTGTATAGGAGACAAGACCCCGGGCTGGAGAAGTTATTTGTATTTGTTTAGAAATTTCCTCCACGAAGACGGAGTACTAGGTGAAGAGTCGATTCTTTCTGAATATTATAGTCTGCCATAGTTCGATCATCCTCCAGCTGCTTCCCTGCGAAAATCAAACGCTGTTGATCCGGAGGGATACCCTCCTTGTCTTGAATTTTAGCCTTTACACTGGCGATCGAGTCACTTGATTCAACCTCGAGTGTAATTGTCTTCCCCGTAAGGGTCTTTACGAAGATCTGCATTTTATTAATTTACAATTAAAATTTTTAATTGCGACGAGCAAGTGAATATGACATATTTGGCTGCATCATAAGTTTGTATTTACGCCGAGCTTCATAATTGGCGATCTCCTTCATCATCTTTTTGACACGGGCAACATCACGCTGAAGCATTGCGGCATTGTATTGACGAAAAGCAGACACGGCTTTGGTGGCCCGAGCGCGGAGACGCATCAGTGATTTCGACGTTTTGGGAGACTTGTGGCTTCCGGATGAAGGACTCGTACGCTTTTTATAATTGGCGACAGCGCGCCGCGCCTCCTCCTTTATCCAAGTTCTGTAATTCAATCCGCTCTTTGGTCGACGGGGTGGAGACATTTACTAGTGATAGCGAAAAAAAAGTGTGATGTGCCAGTTACATTTCATAAGTTTGAGGTTGGTTTCAAATCAAAACTATGGATCTTCAGAAATTGCGCCCTACGTATAGTCAGTGGAAGCAGCCGCTTCTCACAGCCGCCGAGGCGCGGGTACGTGCTGCGCCGCCTACAGATTCGGCAGCTAAGCATATAGCGCAACCACCCAAAGGCAAAGGCGGTCCTCTATGGCAAAAGTTCTACGATGATGCGGTGGCTCGGAAGCACCCCATGCCTGAAAAACTTGCCGACACGCTTCTTCGCTCACGCGAATATGCACTGGAGCTTGAAGCCAAGAGGCGCAAGGTTCTTTTGACCACTGAACCTCCCAAGCCTGTCGAGACAGCAGTGGTCAACAAGGGAACAAAAAAGCACAAGGAGGTGATTCATGATTCGCAGCGATGCAAGGCGCTGACTCTCGAGGGGCGGCGATGTGGGTTCAAGGCGACGTGCGGGGACTTTTGCAAGAAGCATACGGTGGAAAAAATCTGAGTAGAGTGTAATGGAGATGAACTGGAATTATGTCTGGGCTGCTCTCGTCATTAACTTTCTTATTGTTTGGCTCGTCCCCCGTCTCATAAAGAAGCCTACAGGTATCAAGGTGATTGATGATACGGTACTGTATCTCAATTCCACCAAGAGCTTCCTTTTGTCAAGCTCCATTGTGATTGCTCTTATCGTCTATGGCGCCCACTATTGGGTGGATTCACAGGCGGCAAGCGCAAGTCCATCATCACCAATCAAAGAATTTTAATATTTTTAAATTATAAATGAATGTTCAGCCACCCCCAAACGCGTCCAAGGTGGGTAACCTTGGCGCTCAGCTGACTGCCGCTAATAATGCTCTGACGACTGCTGCAGCGAACCAGAACATTGCACAGGGTGCCGCCGCCACCGGTAATGTTCCTGCGGCCGTGAACGTGAACAACGCCGTGACAAAGTACCAGGAGGCGGCGCGTCGTTACCGCAATATCGCAGCCTCCGCAGGTAACCTTCCAGGTGTTGCCAATGCTGCAAACAAGGCCGCCAAGGCCGCCGAGTCTGCGAGTGTGTCTCGGGCTCTGCGTCACGCCGCAAACATTGCGGCTGCTCTCGGCAAGGCATCTGCAAATAACATCCGTGCTAATGTTCCCAACATGGGTGCCGTTGCACGTCAAGCATAAGTTCACGTGTGTGTGAGTGATCCCATGAAGTCACTTTATTTTGAAAACACTCTTTGAGACACCTCTGGAGATCCTCACCTGATGGATGACCCCACTCTTGATCAGCCGTAAAGAGAAAATCATTAAACCCAATCGGGCCCTTTGTGCATTTCACAACCCATGGTGTCTGCACATACTCCTTGAGTCCCCCGTAATCGGTTATAACGACGGGTTTGGACCGCAAAGCAGCTTCGACGGCCCCCATTCCGACACCCTCGGAGTGTGAGCAATTGATATAGCAGTGACAACCCTCGTGAATTTTCTCGAGATCCTGGTTTGACAAAAGACCGTTGATAACCGTCACTCCGGGAACCCGCCAGTTTACATCCTGAACGCATGTCGCCTTGAGGACGAGATGTGCGGTATCCTTGAATTCACAACGCAAATACGCGTCGATGAGACCACGGATGTTTTTGCGAGGATCCATAACATTTCCGATGGTGTAGAAAATGTACGGTCCCTGAATTTGTTTTGGAATTGATACAGGTCCCGCCGAGGCGAATAGGCGGAGGACCTCCCATTTTACATTTGGAAATTGTTTCGAAAATACCTCCTTGCAAAAATCAGACGCCACGTAAAGCGTCTCATATTTTGCCAAGAGACTATATACTGGATTAACGGGCTCTGTCTCGCATATTGTCATATACAAGACTTTAGTGCATAGACTTGCGTACGCATCAGTCATTTTTATGTGATCTTCAGTGGGTAAAACGAACGCAAATCCACGGTCATATCTAGAACGCTTCGGTTGTTGTCCAAATTCTACGTATTCTGTATCGTTTCCAGAATCACGCAAAAGTTCGGCGTACCGGTTCGTCACTTGTCCTATCCCTGCTAGAAGCCTAGGACCTATGAAAAGCCACGTCTTCATTTACAGTCATTTTGAACCATACGTTTAACTAGTTCGCGGAAACTAATCTTTCGACGCCATCCCAGAACGTCTTCCGCCTTTCGGGCATCACCGATCAGAACATCCACTTCGGCCGGACGGTAAAATTCTGGATTTACGCGAATGATGATCTCACCGGACGCCGCGTCCATGCAAACTTCATCGGGGCCCTCGCCCGACCATCGGGTCGTGAGTCCTAGTTCAGCACACGCGAGTACTACAAACTCACGGATACTGTGGGTTTCACCTGTCGCAACGACGAAATCATCTGGTATGTTTTGTTGGAGCATAAGCCACATTGCCTCGACATAATCCTCTGCATGACCCCAGTCGCGTTTGGCGTCGAGGTTCCCAAGCTCTATGGGTTTGCGCGTCTTGAGCCACTCGGCGAGACCGAGTGTAATCTTGCGCGTCACAAACTCGGCTCCCCGACGCTCGGACTCGTGGTTAAATAGAATGCCGGTACAGGCGTACAGCCCGTATGACTCACGATAGTTTTTCGTAATCCAGTACCCAAAGAGTTTCGAGACGCCGTATGGGCTCCGTGGGTAAAATGGGGTGGTCTCGGTCTGGATTGGCTCCTGAATTTTACCAAACATCTCACTCGTACCAGCCTGGTAAAATTTGAATTTTGAATTAAAATTACACTGCCGGATAGCCTCGAGAATACGAAGGGTCCCTAGAGCATCCACGTTCGCTGTGTATTCGGGCTGGTCAAAAGACAGCTTGACGTGAGACTGTGCACCAAGGTTATATACTTCAACACTATCATATTGCTCAAATGAATTTATAATTGAATTAATTCTTGCCGTGTCCGTCAGGTCCCCTTCTATAAGATGGAACTCTGGATGAACTTTAAGATGCTCGATCCGCTCGTGTTTACGTTCAGAACAGTAACGAGCAAGACCATAAACTGAATAGTCCTTATTCAGGAGGAATTCCGCAAGGTAGCTTCCGTCCTGACCCGTCACCCCTGTAATTAAAGCAGCCTTCATGATAAACTAGGAAACATCTTCCTTATTTGGTGAGTTAAAAGAGCAACCCGAAACTCGAGGGGTTGTTTATACAAAATTGTTAAAATAACTTCACGTTGAAAACGGGGCAGAGGTCCAACTGGATACCATGAGGCTATCCAAGGAATCCAGGACTCCATCTGAATTTTATTTCGAAATTAATTATTAGAAATGTCCTTCATGTACGTGTTGGCCATGACGGCGGCTGAACTTTTGGGAAACGCCCACCTGAAATGGTTTGCTGACGAGGGTAAGCACCACAACCTATTTTTTGGTATTTTGGCCTGGACAGCTGTACTCTTCTTCCTCATCAAAACCCTTTCATCGGCTAGTATGATGTGGACATGCATCATGTGGGAGGCTATGATTGTGATTGGCGGCGCGATAACAGCCTGGCTCTTTTTTGGTGAGAAATTCACTCATTGGATCCAATGGCTGGGACTCTTGTTCGCCGTCGCTGCAGCTGTATGTATAAACTACAATTGTGGAGATAAATAAACGTCAGTGAAGCTTATAAAATAAGATGGACGAAAATTGGAAGCACGTGTTCTCGCGTCTCGATAATTTAGAAGCGGAATTAGCCGAACTACGCGAAGTTACCTGGCCTGTGTGTCAAGGGATGGTTGACAAAGAGACCGGTCCTTTTCAGAACATGAAAGAGAAGCGGAGGTTTTTTAAATTTTTGGATGTTGATGAAATTCGAAAACTTCTTCGGTCAAAAGCCAAGTTTATGGGAATTTCCCCAGATTTAGTCTACGAAGAATTGCGACAGGTGCGGGTAGAGGTACCTCGGCAGGACGAGGTATGAGTGGTGTTGATCCATCGATATGAATACCCTTCTCGATCCAATAGTCGTACGTTTGCTCATCTTCGATGCGGTGTGTTGCATCCTTTGCATGTGCATAGGTTGCCATCTTGTTTCTAATATGTCCGGCCTTTCCGAAACTACTGAGATGCCATCCCGCTTCTTTGAAAACTGGAAACTTCCAGCGATTATCCCGGAGATAGTTCGGCCCTACACGCTTGAAGAGTTCACAATTCGTGGTGACGGTACCAATCCATGCTTCACCGGTGAATATATAATCCAACGAGTACTCGAACATCCACATGTGAGCAGAACACACAACATGTGGAAGGTGTTCATAGTGAATTTTTGACAAATCTGGAATTTCATCTACATCACTAACCATTACAATTGATTCGTTTGGCACGCCATCAAGCCCTCGAACGATACATTCGCGCTGAAATTTTTCGCGAACCCAAGGGCTCTCATCCTTTGGCGATTCATCGGCAGTCACAATAATATGTGTAATTTTGTGGAGCCATTTGGCATAGCGCTCCTTATTTTCCTGAAAATAAAGTGGTTTTACATCACCCACGTGGTTCACTTCGGCCTCGACAAGGACGAACCGATCCACGTGCTTGTCGAGAACCTCTAAACGAAGTTCTAGAACATCAAATTCGTTGTAAAACATGAAAGTATCTACCAACATTTAAACTTATAATACAGCTTCCCCTTATCTTCGAAACTTTTAAGAATTTTCAAATTATTAGCCATGTGTCCACCCTCTCCTGCTACATTATGAAGCGCATCTGTCTCGAAACCATATTGGAACTGACGAAGTGCGTTCCCAAGGTTGAACTCGGGGACAAAAACCGTCTTGCGATTGATGCCATATTTTTCAAACAAATTACACAAAATCATATCATCGTGCCATGTGAGTTCGAACAGTTCTTTGAACTCGGCTGCAATTTTCTGGATCCACCCCGCCTTGACGATGACGGACCCGTATCCCTCAAGGACATCAAGTGGAACGCCATGTTGCCGAGGAAAAAACTTTTGGAAATATGTTTCAAAATTGAAACCGCTCAGACCCCATGCACTCGTCTGATCCGTCTTCCACCACTTTAGAAGATTTATTACTAGTTTTGTATCATAATTAGTATCATCATCAACGTATACGATGATATCATCGGCGTCCAGGTGATGAGCAGGTCCCAGAAACTTGGTACCCGGTCCGAGATCTTCACAGTCCCGGTTAACAACTAATTTTGGTCCAAATTTAGAAAAATCCGGAACCTGACCATCCCAATCTGGAAACCTGTTATATTTTGGAGGAATATTCAACCACACTTCATGACAGGCCTGATCCAATAAACATGGGAGGGCCACCTCGAGCTTGTCGAACCGGGTGGGTATTGTTGTGAGACTCACAATAACCTTCATAACTTAATTAAGTCTGAAAATTTTATCTGGAACTTCCATGTATTTGTCGTTTGGAAACAGGACCCTAATGGACTGCAAGAAAAATGCACCGTTATGTACCTCAATGAAAACGATGTTTCCATCTGGTACGTGAGCAAGTTTCATAATAATTTCATATGGAAATACATCGTTCTTGAAAAGTTTAAATTTGCGCGGCCATTTGGCATCCTCAATTTTATAGACAATTTCGTCCTCATTAGTCATTACCTTCTTGAGAAGCGTTTCATCTGTACCCTCCTCGAGGACAAAAGATATCGGTCTATCACATGGGTCCCAGAAGTTGAGATCAAGCTCAGCCGCATCTTTGCGGCACTTGCGATCGAGTGGACCGGGAAATTTCTCTGTACTTGGCTTCGCCGTCACGAGATCCTTTCGTACATACGTACACTCGAGGTACCTCGGCATGACGTGTACACGATCAATATAGGTCCATGGTTGGTTATGACAATTATTTCCATGAATATGCACCAAGTAAAACATCTCATTAATTTTTTTGATAACATCCGAATGGTCTTCTTGGAGTTCGTGAAACTCTACGATGAGCTGACTAACCCGCGAAAGATCAGCATTTCGAAGGACGTCCCATTCCGCCCCCTCGACATCCATTTTTAGAATAAAATTTGTTCCTTCTTGAACATATCGATTCACGTGCGTCTCGAGAGTATACAATGGGTAGTCGTCTTTGGCCCCTATACCCTCTTTGACATATGTCACCGCCTCACCAGTGGATGGAACTTCGTCAATTGTGTGATCAAAAACATGTGCTTTGATGCTCCACGCCTCCGTGAGTTGATTTTCAAACGAAACGTCCTTGTCTACTCCGTATCCTATAATATGAGTGGCTCCTAATGGAGCGTCAAGTATAACATACCCTCCGTCTTCATCTCGACCATATCGTTTTTTCGAATATCCATCAACATCGAATGGACGGAACTCCATTTCGAATTAAAAGGGCCACACCTTTAATCTTCAATGTGCGGAATTTTTGCTGTTCATGGAACGCCGAAACCGTTGAAGTTGAGCGTTCTCAAACATCGTGGCCCAGATGATTTCAACTCAAAGCGCGTCGGAAAGACGTTTTTTGAGTTTCATCGTTTGGCAATCAATGGTGCGCCGGGACCTAGTCAGCCAATTGAGTTTGGCGACTTGCATATGGTGGCCAATGCTGAAATTTACAATTATATTGAACTTGGGGGTTTCCCGGGTGAGTCTGATTGTGAGGTCGTCCCCCGACTCGTGGCTGAGCACGGTCTGTTCCGCGCGTGTAACATGATAAGCGGAGACTTTGCACTCGTCATCAGTGACGGTGATAATGTATGGGCTGCTCGTGATCGGGTCGGTGTACGGCCTCTGTTCTGGACCCGTACGAATGACAGTGTCGCCTTTGCATCAGAGGCAAAAGCTCTCACACAATTTGGAACTAAAATTGAAATTTTTCCACCAGGTCACCTCTATGATTCGAAACTCGATGCCCTCGTGTGCTGGGCTCCAAACTACTGGGATGCACCAAGACTCGATGATGACGTGGAATTTGTACGAGAGCATATCCGGGATCTCATGTTCAAGGCCGTTGATAAGCGCGTACATAACACAGAGCGCCCAGTAGGATTCTTCCTGAGTGGGGGTCTCGACTCGTCTATTGTAGCGGCTCTTGGTAAGCAGTGTCTGGGTGGAACCATTAAGACGTTCGCTGTTGGACTCAAGGACTCCCCGGATCTTCTGGCGGCGCGTCAGATGGCCGACCACCTTGGGTCTGACCATACTGAGGTGATTTTCACCGTCGAAGAGGGTCTAAAAGTTCTCAAGGATGTCATTTGGCACCTCGAGACATTTGATACAACGACTGTACGCGCCTCCGTACCAATGTACATTCTGAGCAAGTATATCAAGGAGAATACTGATATTCGGGTTGTGTTGAGCGGTGAGGGATCCGACGAGCTCTTTGGAGGGTATCTGTACTTTCACAATGCTCCAAATCCCATTGCGTTTGCCGACGAGACGACGCGCCTGGTCCGTGATGTGCATCTCTTTGATGTCCTGCGCGCAGATCGCACGACAGCGGCACATGGCCTTGAGCTTCGTGTGCCATTCTTTGACCGTGACCTCATCGACTACGTAATGGATGGATTTGATCCAGAGCTCAAGATGCCTAAGAATGGGTTCGAGAAGCATCTTCTACGCGAGGCTCTTTGTCATCTTCTACCTCATGAGATTGCCTGGCGCCAGAAGAACGGTATGAGTGATGCGGTCGGGTACTCTTGGGTGGATGCACTCAAGGCTACCGGTGAGAATTATCATAAAATTTTTCATGATCTTTTTGGAAAAAATATGGATCACCTGTCGCCGTACAAGTGGTTACCAAAGTGGTCTGACGCGACCGACCCCAGTGCTCGGAACCTTCCACAATTTAATGACAAAATTGCACCACCTCCTCCAAAAAACGAAGAGCCCCTATCTGATGATGACGTCATGTACCTCGTGGCGGCTCTGAATATGTCCAGAACTATAATGGCAATGATTTTCATTGCGAGTACAGTTGCATTTTTCTATCCAAATTCACTTTAGGGAAAGCACATCGGATTTCACTTTAGGGAAAGCATGTAAAGTGTCGAACGAATCAGGGCTACAATTTCGTCCTGAATATTCTTCAGGTACGTGTCCCCTGCTGGAAGGCGAATTGCGCGAACACGAGTCAAAAGACTTTTAAAATAGGGACGGGCTTTGCGAGGATCCTGGATAAAGCGCTTATTCAAGGTGACGCGGCGGAGGCGGCCGTACTTTCCCATGTACGCCTCGGCCCATGCGTCCAGAAGAGGGACAATGCCCTCATAATAGGCCTGGAGCGCCTTGTGCTCTGCGAATGATGGGGTTGTAAGATGGAACGCATGAGCCTGTGTGCGGGAGTTCATGAGGAGACCCACATACCGATTTGCCATTAACATGTTCCAACATTAATTTTGTTTATGAATAGTAGCATGGTATTTACGGAGACGGTCTTTCCTCCAGGGAAAATCCTGTACAAAGGTTTGGAAGGCATCACGTGTCAGACGCTTTTGCGCGATACACGATTTTTCTATCTTTCAGAAAGTCGTTCAACAGCCCGGAACTATGGGGTTCCATGTGCTTACCGCGTTAAAAAGACACTCAGACTATTTGATCTGACCCACAAAAACATAGATATATTGCTCAAGAGCGGTTATCCATTGACAAAAGAGACGAAGGGTCTCTTGCGCATTGTGCTTGGTACTGGTATAACTGTGGGTGAACAGGTGATTGCGGCTAAAATTTTGATGGGAAATGAGGCTGGAAAACTTCCAAAAGAAACGAACACTCGTAAAGGTCAGCGGCTGAGTTACAAGAAACTAAACAAACTTGTTTTTGGAAATTTGTCCAGAGAATTCTTTACTAAAGAGGGGTATGATGGGTACTATGCACCCAAGAAGAAATCAACTTTTCACGGAGGGACATTTCATCATGAAATTATGCTGACGAATGCCTATCAGAAGGTTGAACGCCTCAAGGGTCCTGCTCCCGTGGTGTCTCGCACCTCCTTCGCATCGGCTCTTCCCAGAATTTTTATGGACTTTTGTAAGAACACAACGCGTCTTGTGAGACCATATGGAGGTGGGTTGACCATCTTCTGCACTGGAGGAATGGGTGTCCGTTTGTACCTTTCACAACTTGGCAAGGATTTACCTCCTAAAATTCGCAGAACTTCAGATTTTGACTTTACATTTGCAGTTCCCCGCCTCCTTCCGTCAGAGGAAGCCGTATCTTCTTACGTATTTACAATGCGCAAGATTATGTACGATCATCTCACATCCTTTGTACGTTATCTCAACCGCAACTACAAAGGTATTAACGCTTCACTTCGTGTGAACAGATACAAGCGTTCTAATTTTGACGACCCTCGTATCCAAGTACCCGGAACCGGTCGCCGAGTGTACCAAGTTATGACATGGCAAATTCGTACGGGAAATGGGGAAGTGACGGATCTTGCGGATACTGCACTCGCTGTGTATCCTGGAGCATCGCGTAAAATGATCCACCTCCCTTTTTCATATCGTCTTGGAATTCCAATCCAAAAATTGAGATACCAGCTCAAGGACTCTCTGGCTCTACTTTCAGGGTCGTTCGTTTACAAAGGTCTTATTTCAAAGAGAAATCCTTTGACTGGTATAGTGAAGGAGAAGGGTGAGAAAAATGTCGAGCGTGTGAAGGAGCTTGTGAAGGTGGTTCGGTCCAAGCGTCGGTACTATGCAAACCTGGCACCTGCAGCAAATGCGGCGGGGCCGCTCCTTGTGAATGTGGCTCTTCAGAACAAACGAGCGGCTCGTAAAAACGCTCTAAGTGTTAATAAAGCCCTGAAAAAAATCAAGTAAGTTAATAGGATGTGGATTTATTTCGCAATTATTGGAGTTCTTTTGTTACTCATATGGGCCTTGACAACTGAAAACAAACCAAATGGTCGCGGATACACTGGACCGGAGAGTGTATGGGAACCGCCAAGAGTCGTGAACTCTGTACTGACGCGTGACGAGTGCAAGTACATAATGGACAAGGCTGATGCATTGTTCACTCGGAGTACGGTTGTTGGAACTGATGGGTATGACGCTTCCCGAACAAGTGAAACGGCATGGATATCAAAGGATGACCCAGTGGCGCGAAAGGTATTCGAGAGGGCATCGGAGCTCTCTGGGAAACCAATAGACTGTTGTGAAGATCTTCAGGTTGTACGGTACAAGCCTGGCACCTTTTATCGGGCTCATCACGACTCGTGCTGCGAGGATACTCAAGCGTGTATAGATTTTGAGAATAGAGGTGGGCAACGCGTTGCTACACTTTTAGTGTATTTAAATGAAGAATTTACTGACGGAGAGACCCATTTTCCCGATCATGACGACCTGAAGCTAAAGGCGGCTCCGGGTTCAGCCATATTTTTCAGACCTATGGGTAGCCACGAGGCCAAATGTCACCCTAAGGCTCTTCATGCGGGTCTTCCAATTTCTTCAGGCACAAAATATGTGTGCAACGCATGGGTTCGTGAGGAAAAATTCATGTGATGTATAGGTAAGATTCATCTCATGATACTCAAAAACCACTCAAACAAACTCACACAACACACGAGAAAATCGTGTGTTGTGCGAACCAAAGTTCTCAAATCCACTTCAAAAAGCACCCAAACAAACTCACACAACACACGAGAAAATCGTGTGTTGCTTGAGCCACTTAAACACCTCTAAACTTGAGAAAGCAACTCAAAACACAATGGCCAACTTCACTGCTGCCATCCTTGCCCTGACTGAGGAGCGCGACCGCCAGTTCCTTCTGCGCGTGTCTACCGATTACAACCTGCCCTTCGAGGAGCTTCAGGCAAAGTACCTGGAGACGGTCGAGAAGGCTATC
>JACCDP011067410.1_pt1 | contig 12725 bp, 11 predicted proteins | sample 7445841 | NCBI WGS metagenome assembly JACCDP01 (sample SAMN15323441, study PRJNA562643) | freshwater metagenome | isolation source: river surface water | place: USA:Blue River Watershed | collected 2017-08-17
ACACGCACCTACAAAACCAGTCTCGGCTAACAAAGAATCAATTACACGTTCACGTCCGAATTCAGTGACCAGATTTTTAGTAACACCAAATGGTCCACCCCATGCATCTAGCGCGCCCGGGATGTGATCATTTCCAGCGCCGCCTGCGACATCTTCACCGATAAGAATGACTGATGGATCGGCTCTCATTTCAAGGCGAATTGCCTCATTAACTGCATCTTTGTAGGTTAATTGACGTGTCATGCGCTTGCACCTTCCTCCAAATATACCGCGTTGTGCATATCATCAATTGTTGGAAAGGGATCCTTTGATGCTCTCGCAAAAGCATCGATGATATGTGCCTTATTTTCTGACTCAAAAATTTCAAACTCGGGTTCAACAGATGGATCGATTTCAAGAATTCGCTTCTTATAGCTTTTAAGTGGATCACGAGACTTCCAGTACTCAATCTCTTCCTGTGACTTATAGGTTTCGGTGTCACCTTCGTATTGGCCTGAAAGCTTGTACGTCATCGATTCGATGAAGGCTGGTTTTTTGTTCTTTCGAATCCAATCAATGCACTCTTTCGCTGCTGCTTCAACCGCTTCAAAGTCATTGCCATCAACCTTTATGGCTTTGATATCAAAGTGGTCGACATAGCCAATTGTTGATTCATGAAGCAAGTGATACTTGCTTGAAGTTGATTCAGCATACAAATTGTTTTCACACACAAACAGAACAGGAGCCTCAAACTTGATAGCAAACTCGAGACCCTCGTGGAAGGCGCCTTGGTGAACTGCACCTTCACCAAAGAAACACAAGGCAATTTGATCTGTGCCCTTCATCTTTGATCCCCAGGCAGCACCTGTGGCGATTGGGATTCCTCCAGCAACAATGCCCATAGAGCCAATGAAGTTAATATCCTGGTCAGCAATATGCATCGATCCACCAAGACCTTTGCAGTATCCAGTACTTTTTCCAAGAAGTTCCGCAACCATTTTGTAAACATCTAAACCTCTGGCGACACCATGGCTGTGATTTCGATATGTAGAAGTCATCCAATCATCGGATCGAAGATGCTTGATAATTCCAACTGAAGTTGCCTCTTGTCCGATTGAGGTGTGTAAATAGCCAACGGAAGCATCACTTTTGGCAAACTCTTTTACATATACATCGAACTCTCTGATCAGGGACATCATCTTCCAGTTCTCGAGCATTTCCTTGACTGACACTATGCGAGCCCTCTCTTTTCGTTTTTATTTGATAACCACTTATCAATGCCGTTTAAGATTGTTTCGCAATGGTTAGTAACAACATCTAATGAAGCACCTGCAATATGAGGTGTACAAATAACATTAGGAAGTTTCACCCATCTATTCTGATTGTCAATCGGCTCCGCCCAAAAGACATCTATCGCCGCACTTGCAATTTCTCCTTGAGTAAGAGACTGGTAAAGATCTTCTTCAACTATGAGTTTTGCCCGAGCTGAACTGATCAAAATTCCATTTGGACCTAGTCTCCTCAATAGGGAACGGTTCACTGAATTTTCAGTCTCTGGAATCACAGGCGCGTGCAAAGACACAATGTCGCTGATTTCAAAGAGTTCTTCTAAGGTATGAACCTTCTTTGCGTTCACACTTGAATCAACATAAGGATCAAAATAGAAAACTTGCGCTCCAAATCCGCTGTGCAACCGTTGTGCGACTCGAGCGCCAATTTGTCCATAACCAAACAAACCAATTTTCAATTTTCCAAGTTCTCGGCCTCTGAACTCTAGGTATGGCAATTTTCCATCAAACATCCAACCTTCTGAAGACAAATGTCTGCTGCTTGCGGTCAATTTTCTCGATAAATCCAGCATCATTGAGAGGCAATAGTCAGCGACAGAATCTGCATTTCGTCCTGGAGTGTGAACAACTGGTATTCCTCGGTCATTACAGAACTCCAGGTCAACATTGACAGGTGTACCACGAGTAACTCCAACAAATTTAAGGTTTGGTAGGGCATTGATAACTGTCTTTGTGATTTCCTCAATTTCAACGATAACAATTTCACATTCCTTGGCCTTTTCTATCAACTCCTTTTCGTTCAAAGTTGTTCCTGTTTGACCCCAACCTGTCAGTTCATAATCAATTCCCCTGTTTTTTAGGGCAAATAAGAAATCATTGGTAACTTCACAGGTAATTAAGGCTTGCATACTTTTATTGTGCATTTTCGAGAACCTTTCGAGTGCATTCAACTTGTTCATACAACAAGGCATGATTCTTCGACTGCAGCAAAAGATATTCCGATGTTTCACTATCTATTTCAGGAGTTCGCTCTTCATACTTGATTACTGCTGGGGCCTCGTCACTAAGACTTGAAAAGAGATTACTGATTGCATCTTGGCTTGAAATAATATCTACGGGGATACCTATTAAACTTTTCAAAATGGCTTGTATCTGTGGATTTGCTCCGCCACCCGTGATGATTACTTGATTGATTTCAAAATTATCTTTTATCAGTGCTGATATTTGATTGGCCAGTGCGAAGGAATAATCCAAGGTTAGGCCTAATGCAATCTCTTCTATGCTTGATTGAGAGTGATCTCCAAGAATTGAAAAGGCAGGCCGAGATTCCCATTTCTCTTCATTCCACATATTGCAAGAACCAAAAACAGTAGGCACCTTTGAAAGGGTATTCATGTTTACCTCTTGGTTTTTAATTTTCCTAGAGGCACTTTTGCTCAGCCAGCCAAAGAAGCTTCCCGGGTATCCAAGATTTCCCTCAAGAAAATAAGCAGAATCGGCGAAGGAGGTTGATTTCCAGGGTTGCAATGTGGTTGATACTCCTAATGTGGAGCTCAAAAGTGAAATTGGGGTGGATGAACCAGCAGAAACAACCACTTTTCCGGGGGTATTTCCAGATGCGCCCAAGTGCAAGAAATGTGAATCTCCCCCGCCAACAAATAACTCCGCTGAAGACCAATGCGAAGATAGTTGCGACCGTATTTCAGAAGTTAGGCCTCCAATTTGAGATCCAAAGCTTTGAGGTTCAGGTAAGAGTGTCGAGGGAAGCTCAAAGTGATTCAGTAAATTTTCATGAATCATTCGTCTAGATAAATCAGCCATCTGTCCAGCTGATACCAAGGTCATCTCAGTCAAAATCACTCCGCTTAATTTCCAAACCAACCAGTCGTGCACAAAAAGCAGATTTAATTTACTGTTCTTTAGATCTGGGTTCTTTCGAAAAAGATTTATTAACTTAGGTAAAGTTAATTGGGGAGCAAACCAGTGACCCGTTTCTTCATAAATTTTTTGAGCTCCGTAGTTTGAAATATCTGACCGTGAGAATTCTCCTGATGTGTCACTATTTAAATAAATTGGTGTCGTTTCAATATTTTCACTGATTAGGCAAAACCCTTGGCGTAGGCTCGAAATGTAAATTTCGTTGATCAAGCTCCCGGGAGGTAAATCGCGCGCAGCGGTATTCATTACTTCAATTACGGAATCAAGCAGCTGTTTTGGATTAAGCGAGATGTGTTTTCCATCTACGAAAGGGTTGAGTGTTTTTTCCTGCGAGAAAATTTCCCCAAAATTATTGTTATGGATGGTCACCTTTACAGAGGATCCACCTATATCAATAAGGGCCGAGGTGACACTCATAGGTTGTTATCTCTCAAGTGATCCCAATATGGCTGCGGCACAATGGTGGGATTTTTCCCAAGCTGATAACAACGCAAGGTGAGCTCAGCAGCCTCTTCCAAATTCAAAACCCGTGCAAAGCCAAGTTGTACAGATGAGGACAAAACCACACAACCATGATTTTCAAGAATTAGTACATTTGAATCTTGTGCGGCCTTAGCTGTTGCATCCGCAATTTCTTGGGTGCCTGAGCGAATCCAAGGAATTCTGGTGACCTTTCGGACGTAATACACATGATCTATTGTCAAAAATTGAATAGGTAGGTCTAATGCAGCGGTTAATACACTTGCTTGAGGATGCAGATGAATACAAACTTCCACATCTGGCCTAACTTTGTAACTCTCTAGATGGACCCTGAACTCTGAGGATGGTTTGATTCCATCTAGATGTTCTCCATGTGAATTCATTTGGGCAAAACTGCTTGGCGTAAGTTGATCTAATTGCGTCCCCGTACCTGTAATGAAAAATATGTCTGTTCCCGGGGCGCGAAAAGATAGATTTCCTCCTGAGCCCACGGCTAAACCTCGTTCAACAACCTTTTTGCCAACTTCAATCAGCTCATTCATGATTGTTTGTAAATCTTTGTTGTGACTAATTTCGATCTCTGAGACCATCTCATGCTCCGATCTTATGGGTAGGTTGGAACATGGTTTTGAACTCTAAAAACTTTGCATCGGAAAATGCGGAAGAAAAATTCTCAAATCCGACAACATTTGATATTAGGTATTTCAGCTGACTTTGGTTTTTTGTTAGGAATTCGACACTTAAATTAAAGGATGCGTCATCTGCCAAATGGCCACCAATGAGTGTAAGTTCCTTGAATTCACTCACTTGATTGAAATCAAATAGCATTTCATCTTGAAAGACTCCATAAATAACAGCAGTTCCTGTCGGTTTTAAAGCCAAGAGACCGGCTTTAAAATTTCCAGCAAAACCTGATGTTTCAAAGGTCACATCAAAACTATCTTTCATGGTTTCAAGCTGATCGATAGACACCCTGCCGATTCCACTTTTTTCAAGCAACTCAGCTTTAGCTGCCGAGGAAGTCAGAACGGTTAATTTCAATTCAGGAAATGTCACTCTTAAATAGTGTGCAAGACAGGCTCCAATTGAGCCCATTCCAAGTATTAGAACGGAATCAGCTGCTTGTAAAGAAACCTTCCGAGAGCAATAAATGGCGTTAGCCATTGTTTCGCTCAAACCGCCAACCAAGTCATCTATCGGCTCAGAATAGGAATGGACTCTGGCGCCCACCGGAATAGCAATCTTTTCTGCAAAACTACCCTTAAAGGTGCTGCCGAAGTGTTTTCTCACTGTGCACATATTGAATTTACTCTTCTTGCATAGTTCACATGAATAGCAGGGAACATTAACTTGAACTGCAACCTTCGAGCCGATTTCGAGATTATTTCCTTCATTTTGATTTACTTCAATAACTTCTCCGAATATTTCATGACCAGGAACTATTGGATAAGTGATATCCCACGGGTGATTACCGGACCATAAATATGAGTCTGCCGCACAAACACCACTTGAAATCACTCGCAGAATAGCCATCATAGAAAATGATTGATCGACATCCTGTTCGACGACATTTACGGATCTTGGGGCGTTGAGTGAAATTGTTTTCATTTTATGAATTTAATTCCATTACTTTATTCATATAAGTCAAACTCTCATTTAAGATACTAATTGGACCAGGGCCAGCTTCATCCACTGCAGCACCGTACAAGTCAAAATTAGCGGTTGCGGAATAGTTTATGGCATCAAGAGTTTGTAATATTTCAGTGAAGTCGTGAACTCGTCCACATGGAAGATCTGCATCGGAATCTCCAGCAATTGCATCGCCTAGATGCATAGCGCCCATAAGTTTCCTGGAATTGAGATCTTTGATAAGTGCAACTACATCCTCTTCAAGAGCAAAGGCGTGTCCTGTGTCGATTAAGACCTTTAGATGAGAGTGGCCCGAAAGTTGATTGGCTAAGGAGATCCCATCTGGAAATACGGTGTCAGCCTTATATTCGATGGAAACAATGCCTGAAAAACCCTTAGCTAGCTCGTTGAGTTCATTCAAGGTAGTCGCTGTCTCATCAGCATTGGCATCTGGCAAATCTGCACCCGTCCAAATGTTTGCATACTTAACTTCCAAGCTTTCTAGTGCTTCGAGAAAAGCGGCGCATTCTTTTAGAAAAGCAGAGTTTCTGTTAGAAAAGGCTCCAAGTGGCCATCGATCAGGGGTTATTGAGAACAAGGCAGCTGTGACGGTCAAACCGCTTGCTTGGGCAAGTTTTAGAATTCGAGCACGATTTAATGGACTTAATTCCGTGGATGGCTCATATATCCCTAATTCGAGATTAACTATTCCAGCTTTTCTAAATTCTGGAAATAATCTCTCATATTCCATACTGATTGGCCATAAATTCCAATCAGCAGATCCTAATTTCATCTTTTGTGACATTAGTTGTCACGCCCGATGACGTGGAGTCTAGAAGGATCATATGAAATATAAACCTTTTCATTAACGGTAAAGTCGGCAAAGCGATCACTTTCAACAATAACTTCTGTTGTGCCTGAATTCGACATATTAGCAACTTCGCAATTAATGGAAATTCTTGACCCAACAAACTGCCAAGATACAACTCTTACTTCAAAACTATGAGTGGATCTTTCTCGAGAAATAACTAGGTCTTCTTGTCGAGCAGCCAGCAGTGATCCTTCAGAATGTTTTGAATCTAAAGTCAATACGCCAAATTGGGTTTCAAAGGTGTTCCCAGCTAATTTCCCGCTGAAAACATTTCTGCAACCAAAGAATTTTGCTACTTTGCGACTTTCTGGAGTAGACACAAATGATTCCGGAACGTCATATTGCTCAAGAACCCCTGACTCCATGAATGCGATTTTGTCTGAAATCGCCATCGCTTCTTCTTGGTCATGAGTTACAAAAAGTGTTGTCATTTCAAAAGAGTCATGAATCTCACGAATAAAGTTACGCATTTCGACTCTGAGGTTTGCATCTAATGCACTCAGTGGTTCGTCCAAAAGAAGGACTTTTGGGTTACGCATGAGCGCACGCGCAAGTGACACACGTTGCTCTTGACCTCCAGATAGTTCCCCGGGGCGACGTGAGGCAAAGCCCGGAAGCTTTACCAACTCAAGCATCTCATCGACTTTCTTTTCAATGTCTTTAGGGGGATTTTTAGATGCTCGAAGTGAAAATGCCACATTCTCACCAATGCTCATGCTTGGAAAAAGAAGAGCTTTCTGGAACACCATAGCGATCGCTCTTTTTTCAACGGTGATCTGATCTTGAAGTTCATCTCCGAAATAGACATGTCCAGAAGTTGCTCGTTCAAGTCCAGCCACAATTCTAAGTAGAGTTGTCTTTCCACATCCAGATGAACCAAGGATGGACACTAGTTCCCCACTAGGAACATCTAAATTCACACCTTTAAGAACTGGATTGGTTCCAAAGGTTTTTTCGATGTTTTCTATTTTAATACCTGTACTCATCAGACGCTTCCCAATCCTGTGACACTAGATGACCGACCAACAAGGTGCTTGCTTGTAAATCTCAACAAAATTAGAGGGGGGATCATAAATACAATGCTGGCGGCTCCAACAAGAGTCAGATCGCTACCTCTTAAAAATGCAAATAGAACCATCGGAAGCGTTTTAACAGTTGCTCCTCCGACAAGTAAAGTAAGGATGTATTCACTCCATGAGATCACAAATGCAAATAGGAAAGAAACAGCCAACCCAGGTAAGACAATAGGTAGAGTGATTTTTCTAAGCACTGTTATACGTGAAGCTCCTAAAACTTGACCCTGTTCCTCATATGCGCGATCAAAGTTTGCAAAAGTTCCAGACATGATCATTACGACATATGGCACTGTTGGAATGAGGTGCGCCAGAATTACACCTCGTATGGTATCCGAGAGTCCGTATTTTATAAAAAGAATCTGGATACCCATGGTGACTGCAAGCCCAGGCACGATCAAAGGCGCTAAAACCAAAAACTGAAAAGCCTTTTTCATTTTAAAGTTGTACATCGCGATAGCTCTGCCGGCTGCACTACCAATTGCTGTTGAAATTACTCCCACAATCAGTGCGATAATCGTTGAAGTGATCACTCCCCGAATAATGTCTCCGTTTGGATCGAAAGAAACGGAGTAACCACGTAATGAGTACTCTTCAGGAAGAAGATCTGGAAATCTCCAACCCGCGGCTACCGACCAAATAATTATTGAAAGAAATGGAAAAAAAATCCAAAATACGAAGAGTCCTAAAAAGAAGGGTCTAAAAATTATTTTCACTTCTTTCTACCCTCCTGTTGAGTAAGTTTCGTGTATGCATAAACAAGAAGTCCAATAATTACAGATGTGATTGTTGCCAATGCCATAGCGGTCGGGCGATTGACTAAATCTCGATCCATGTAAAGCTGATATGCAACAACTGAAACTGTCGACGGATATGGCTCACCGAGTAGATAGGGCACCTCATAAGATCCAAAAGAGAATGCAAACACAATAATTGTTCCGGAAAGTATCGATGGAAAAATATACGGCAAAATAACTTTACGAAGGCGATAACTGTAGGAAGCGCCGAGAGTTTTTGCGGTCTCGTCCAAATTCGTGACCGGGCCACGTAGCGCGCTGAGAATTAATACGCAAAGGAATGGGACTTCTTTCCATAAATAGGACATGATGATGCCGTAGCCGAATGGATCATTCGTAATAATTGGAAAATCACTTGAACTATCTGTAATCCCAAAATGGTTAGTTATTCTCGAAACAATTCCTGATTGGGAGAATGTTAAAAGAATTCCAGTTGCGGCAACAACGTGTGGAATGGGAATATTGAACTGGGCAATTGCAATGAGGGTTGATTGAAACCTCTTGGTTCGACTAATCATCAAAGAAATGGCAAGTGCAATTACTGTTGATAATACGGTTGAGAGAATCGCAACTCTAAAGGTTAGGATGATTCCTGCCCGTACCGTTTCATTCTGAAAAACTGCGAGATAGGCATCAAAGCTAATCCTTTGATCAGTATCAGCTATGACCGAGAAAAACCCAACACTCTGCAGAATTCCGAAAACAAATCCTCCAAAGAAGAGAATTGTAAGGACCAACACTGTTGGCAGTACCAGCCAAATAACTTTCCGCTCTTTCACTTTATTTTTCGATATCCCAATTCTTGTATTAAAAATAGGAGTAGGGGCTGTGACACTTGATTTACTCACAGCCCCTACTCCTCTCGTATTTTTTGACTTCCTGTTGCTAGTTTGACCTAGCTAACCCTCGTATTCAGGAAGCAAATTACTTTTGCTGTACATCCTTAATCCAGCCAGCATCAATTGCTTTGAGCCATGTTCCATTTGGTTCCGGAAGAACAACAGCTTGAAGCTTTGCTATAGAGATGCCTGATGCCTTAACTGGTAACGCTCTCATCTGAGATGCATACGGAGTCTTGGACATCAAAAGTGCTGGGGAATCAAGAACAAGATTCTTCGCATTTAGATATTGAGCTAAAGGCGAATTAATAATGTTCGCAACTACATATGCTCCTGCCTTGTTAGGAGAATTGAATGGAATTGTGACGTAGTTTGTATTTCCAATTTGACCATCACTCCATGCTGCAACTCGAGTAGATTTTGGATACAGACCTTTTTCTACTTGATTTGGTGCAGTGCTAGCACCATATGAGATGTATGCCGAAATTTCACCATTTGCATAGAGCTTTTCCAACTCACCAATATTTGCTGGATAGGTGCTGCCTTTTCTCCATAACGAAGGCTTCAAATCATTTAGGAAATCAAATGCTTTCTTCGAAGCAATATTGTATTTCCCTTGATCAAATGTGCCCATAAATGGTTCAAAGCTACCATTTGCATGATATGCCCAACGACGCACTGTCATTGAACCGTTGAAATCAGGTGGAGCAGGGTAAGTGTATTGACCAGGATTTTTCTTCACCCAGTCCACAAAAGTTTGCGAACTCTTTACGGCACTTGCAGGAATTTTTGCACTGTCATAAACGAGTGCTGCGGTTGCACGTGCCCAAGGTGCCTCACAACCATCGACTGGGAGCCCAAAGTCTAGATTTATAGCGGGAGAGGTCCAATCGACATATTTAGCGTTTGGCAACTTAGTAGACCAGTCACAATGCCAAATTTTTGCTTGCTTGCCAGTCATGAAGTTCTCACCGTTGATCCAAATCATATCGACGGAACCTTTGGTGAGATTTCCAGCTTGCTTTTCACCCAAAACTTTATTTACGGCATCTGCGGTGGCATTTAGTTTCACCTGATTTAGCTTTACGCCAAATTTTGCCGCCTCGCCACCAATAACATTATTCACATAGTCATTGATCTCGGTACTTCCACCCCACATGTACCAATTAACAGTTTGACCTTTAGCTTCTTTTAGAATCTTGTTCCATTGTGGACTTGTCCATGTAGTTGTTCCGATCGCGTTAGATGGAGCTGTTGCGACTACTCCAGGAATAGTTGCAACCAACATGACAGCCATTAACTTACTTAGTAACTTGAACTTCATTATTACTCCCTTAAGTTCCGCAAGGAACTTCGATGTTGTTCCGAATAAATTAACATCGATATTCTTCGATTGTAAGAATCTACGAAATTTGGCCTCTAGACCACTTTCAAGATATTTCTATAACTTCTTGTTATACATCCTCAAAATAAGCACAAATAGAGGGTCTTGGCGGGCTAAATTTTAAACCGCTTCCAAACTGGTCTAGAGAGTTTTGAAACGGGAATCAACGAAACTTTAAGAGCGTCTGCATCAATTAAATCAACGGTGAATGGTGCTAGTGCAGCAGCCCTAGTTTTCAACCGCGATGCTGAAGTCGGTGTATTCGAAAAATAAAAGGCTTTGAACCGCCAGATCTCTAGTATCTGTAGTTGGAAGATAAAGTAGTGCAATGCAGATGTCTCAAAGAGAATGGCTGGATGCGGCTGGTATGTCATCACGTGACGTACCAGAAAAGATAATTTTAGAAGGAACTTGGTGGCATAAATCCCGCTATCCAATGCGGCTGGAGTATTTGACTAATGTTCAAGAATTAAAGTTTCCAGACATGTACTTAGGTGAATATGATGGACAAAAAATAATGTTTTGTTGTGCTTATGGTGCATCTAGAGCTGTTGAGCCAGTGCATATTTTTGGACTTCTTGGATCGAAAATGGTGGTACAAATTGGTTCTTGCGGAAGCCTACAAAAGGATATTAAGACCGGAGATGTCCTTATTCCAACCTATTCATTTATTGGAGAAGGAGCATCTAAGTACTATGGGCAAAATACAAAATCTTCTTCTACCCAATCCATTGTAAAAATTGCTCAAGAAGCCCTTTCTTCATATGGCCTTAGAACGCACTTGGGCCCACACATTTCTACATCAGCTTTATTGCAACAATCAGAAGGGCAAATAAAAGAATGGCAGGAAAAGGGTCTGTTTGGCGTAGACATGGAAACTTCAGCAGTGTTTAGCGCTGCGGAATATTTCAATATGGAACGCGTTTCACTGTTATTCGTTTGGGATGAACTACTCGAAGGGAGAACTTGGTTACATGAGTTTTCAATCGATGAGAAACATATGCAAGCAAAAGCGAACCAGTCAATTTTTGAAGTAGCTCTAAAAATATAATTTATGATGTGACTTCATGCATAAAACGGAAACTGTCCATTAGAATCTTTTGTCAATTAGCTTTCCATGGCCTTTCCTGTTGCGGATTTTTTAGCCGCCTTTTTTGCCGCTGCTTTTTTAGTTGCAGCTTTCTTTACAACGTTTTTTGTAAGTGTTGGCGCAGTGTCTCCTGGCTTTGCCTTCGCTGCAGCCTTTTTGCGTGACTTCTTTGGTGATGGTCCGTTTTCAGCTTCCCACGCACGTCGTCCCGCTAATAATTCAAGTCCACGTTCTAGTGTCATACCTTCTGCTGTGTCACCACGACGCAGCGTTGCATTTGTTTCACCATCGGTCACATACATACCGAAGCGGCCATCCTTAATGATCAATGGCTTTTGAGTTTCAGGATCAAGACCAAGTTCTTTCACCGGTGGCTTTGCGACTCCACGGCGACGTTCCTTTGGCTTTGAGTAAATTGAAAGCGCTTCTTCAAGTGTCATTGTGAATAGATGATCTTCACTTGGAAGAGTACGTGAATCTGTACCGGCCTTTAGGTATGGACCGTAGCGACCGTTTTGCACAGTGATCTCTTCACCGGCGCTGTTAACACCAAGTACTTTTGGAAAGGAAAGAAGTTGCAAGGCATCTTCATAGGTGACGGTATCTAATGTCATTGTTGACAGCAGGGATGCGGTCTTTGGCTTTGGAGCATCTGCTTTCTTCTTTTTCTTCTTTCCAGATGCGGTTAATTCAACTGGCTCTTCTGGCAGAACTTCGGTGATGTAAGGACCAAAGCGTCCGCTCTTTGCGATGATCGGCAAATTTGTTACTGGATCAATACCTAGTTCGCGCTCACCAGATGGTGCCTCTAATAGTTCAATTGCTTTCGCAAGGGTTAGCTCATCAGGTGCAAGGTTTTCTGGAATGTTTGCAAGCTTACGATCTTCACCTTCGATGTTTTGTTGCAGATAGGCACCGTAGCGACCTACACGAATTTCGATCTCTGGGGATAGGTTCATGGTGTTGGTCGCACGAGCGTCAATTACGCCTAAATCTGCTGATAATTCATTAAGTCCAGGTTGGCCATCTACTCCGTAGAAGAAGTCGGTGAGCCAATCAACGCGGCCGGCTTCACCGGCTGCGATCTTGTCGAGATCCTCCTCCATTGATGCGGTGAACTCGTAATCAACCAACTTTGTAAAGTGGGTCTCAAGTAGACCTGTTACCGAGAATGCAAGGAAGGTTGGAACTAGTGCGCGACCGCGCTTGTAGACATATCCGCGATCTTGAATTGTTTGAATAATGGATGCAAATGTTGATGGGCGACCGATGCCAAGCTCTTCTAATTTTTTAACAAGTGTTGGCTCGGTGTAACGGGCAGGAGGCTTAGTCTCGTGACCTTCGCAGGTGTACTCG
>JACCDP011315805.1_pt1 | contig 12724 bp, 8 predicted proteins | sample 7445841 | NCBI WGS metagenome assembly JACCDP01 (sample SAMN15323441, study PRJNA562643) | freshwater metagenome | isolation source: river surface water | place: USA:Blue River Watershed | collected 2017-08-17
CTCATTCCACTAGAATTAATAAGTTCAGTTAGCATCTGGCGACGCATCGCTGTGAAGTCCTGAACTGTAGAATCCATAAGCATCGTGATTGATCTTGGATCCATTGTGGTTCTAAGGTCTTGCTGTAGTTTTCCTAGTTCTCCAGAAACAATGGACGAACCACCAATAAGTGAGGCAGCCTTTACTCCATAAATATCAGGTGCTTTATCAGCCGTCGCTGCTAGGTGGGAATATTGGTAGTCTCCCTGACCAACCCTACGCGCTGCGCCCTCAAACATAATTCTTTCAGCAAGGGCCGACGGACCAGAGTTTGCTACAACCGCATTCTTGGCAACCTCGGCAGCAACCTTAGCAGCACCAGCGGTCGGTGGTGGTCCAGATGCAGCAGCAGTTTGTGCGGTTTCAAGCCCTGCCAGCGCGTTAATCATCTTATTAATTTCAGCATTAAGAACTTGCGCCGCTTCTGTCTGATCAAAGAACGAGCGTGCAAGTAGGTCTGTTGAGTTCGCCGCCGCGACGCCCTCTGCTGTCAGAAGATCGAAGTTGGTAACGCCAGACTTTCCGAATGCCTTAAATGCGGCAATACCCTTCATCAGATATCCGAGAAGGTTTCCGAGAACACCAGTGGTCATAATGACGGGACCGATAACGGCTACAAATCCACCGAATCCGCTCAGAATGTTCTTCATAAAGTCTGGCATATTTTCGAACTTATCAAAAATCCAGTTGATGGCCTGTAGACCCTTAGTTCCCATTTCTAGGAACTTATCTCCGACACTCGCCAGATTAGCCTTCAGAGTTTCCAGTGCGCGGTCGAACTGACCAGAAATTGACCCTTGCAGGGTCGCCAACTCTCGATCAGCAATTCCAGCAAGGTCTTCTGCTGATGCACCCATCAACTTCATAACCTCGATTGTCTGTGATCCAGACTTTCCTAGATTCTCAAAAAGCGCGGTCATGCGGGCAAACTGGAACTTTCCGAACATTTGCTCGATAACCTGTGAGCGCTCAAAGTCAGAAATATTCGATAGACCCTCCTGCAAAGCAAGTAGCATCGGCATCATTTCGCCATTGGCGTCGCGCTGAATCTTATCGATATCGATACCGAATCCACGGAGCATCTCACGCGCCTGACGTGTCGGGTTGATGATAGAGGCCAGACCAGACTTGATAGCGTTAGCCGCTTCTGCTGCCGGTACTCCACCCTCGCGCATAGCAACCATCATAAGCGCTAGGTCTTTGACCGAGCCGCCCAGACCCTCAACGACTGGACCGGCTTTAGGAATTGCCTCAACCAAGTCCTGTAGGCTCGTGCTTGTCTGGTTTTCGACCGCGTTCAGGAAGTTAATGGAATCGGCTAGTTCGTCTGTATTCTGCTTGAATGCGGTTTGAATAGCCAGAGTCGCCTTCATAGCCTCGGCGCGGTCTACCTCACCGAGCGTGGCTAGACGGGTTGTTTGAATTACGGACTCTGTTAGTTCTTTTCCAGTTTTTCCAGTAGCAGCAATATCAGCAGCCAGACCAAGTGTCTGCTGCATGGACTGTCCGAACGACGCCGCCAAATCCTTTCCAAGACCCTTTAGTTCGTCACGAAGTTGCGCGACCTGCGGGCCGGAAAGCATAGTATCGATACTGTTTCCGTAAACCTTGACGATACGTGTCAACTCTTTGTCAACGTCGTATGCAGCCTTTGCTGCTGCACCTCCGAGAAGGGTCAGTGGAACGGTAAGACCAACGGTCAACTGACGACCAGCCCACTGTGTATTCTTACCCCAGTTGATAAGCGCAGTAGAGCCATCCATCAGAACCTTGTTCAGAATCTGGGCTTCCTTACGGGCCAGGGCGGTCTTAGTAGCCATGCTACTATCTAGACCAGTTGGGGTAATAACATCCATGATGTTCCTACCCTGTGCATCGCGCCCACGGGAAACGACCATAGAGCGTTCAAGCATGGTCTGCTGGCGCGCCAACTCACGGATCATTCCGCCCTGAGTATTATTGAAATCACGATAAGCGCGTGTGTATTCACGGAGGCTCAACTTCTGGCGGTCGAGCATCTGGCCGAACTTCTCAGCAGCGCCAGTCATCTTTACCGTCTGCGCGGTGAACTGGCCGGACGCCATGAGCGCCTTGTTCATTTCACCAACAGCGGAATCGATGCTTCCGCGCTGCATCGCGGTGAAGTTTCTATTCAGATTATCAATTGCGAGGTTGGCTGCATTAGCCTGTGCGATCAGGTCTGAAAAGTCAGCATTAGCCCGAAACTTTACTTCTACTACAGCCATATTATTCCTCTATGACGTAATCAAGTCCGAAACCAATTCCGAATCCTTCTCTAGCGGCTAGTCCACCATCTAGATCAACGATATCGTTTGGGTCATCCTTTTTCTCGTCATCGAAATCAACATCTGCGCCTGCACTCGCAAGGATTATCTTAAAGAGCCTATCTTCCTTGGCCCGTCCCTGCTTTACTATGCTCAGAAGTTGGTCGATTGTTAGATTTTCCTCCAGTTCATCAATTGATTTCCACGCGCCGGACCACATAATCTCAGATTCGTAGTCCTCTAGTGTTACCTTGAATTCGCTCCACTTAGAGCCGCCGTCGCTGTCGCTACTGCGTTCGCTGGATTTAAATCCACGCCAGCACACTCCTTTAGAATCAAGTAAATGGAGTCGAAATCGAGAGCCTCTTCTAGCCAGTCACGGTCATCAGCCTTGTCACCGATTTCTCGTGATACACAGATAACAGCAAGGTCGATAAGATCGTCAACGCGATCATTAGGATTTTCTGTTTCTGATTCGATCATCTCTGCCCAGCGGTCCTGAAACTTGCGGTACAGTTTGATGTTCAAAGTCTTTAGTTGTAGTTCTGTTCCGTCCTGCAACGTAACAGTCGGGGTGCTTGCGGCCTTAGCCATTATTCCTCCTTGTTGTCATGGGTGAATTGTAGCAAAAGCCTCTGTAAAACGCAAAGCAAAGACCCGCACCAATCGGCACGGGTCTTGGCTTATATACTATGAAGTTATCAGTACGAGCGATCCACGATGCGACCGTATGCGTTCGAAGTCGAAGCAAGAGGTAGCAGACGGAATGTAACAGGGAACTTGGTTTCCTCGTTACGACGCAGGCTGTGTGTAACAGAGTCTACGTCCATGACGCGCGCTGCATAGTAAAGACGCTCGGAGTTCACTGCGCCCAGGATTGGACGTGGCGCTCCACCGACAGCCACAAGAGAGCGCTCTAGTGGGTACTCGCCTAGGCTACCACCCTGGATTTCCAGAGAGGCGTTGTCTGCGTCGGTACGGGTAAGACCCGTGTTCTGGTTGAATGCCATGTGCAGGTTCTCTAGCGTTGCCTCTGTCATGGTCGTACGAAGAGAAACCTTCATAGACTGCTTGAACAGGAGAACAGCGTCAAGAGTCTGGTCAACAACAACCTCGCCGTACTGAGGCTCATACATAACCTCTAGACCGTCAGTTGTGTAACCAACGTTGCGCCATGTCGAAGTCGCTGCTTCCAGGGTCACGTTTGCGGAAGTGCTACCCGAAAGTGTTGGGTATGCTGCCGCCGCCGTGCCGTCGTTCTTAGTTGCAACAGAAATGAAGATGTTTGCTGCACCGACAATGATGTTGCGTGAGTTTACTGCCATTCGTTAATTTTCACCTACCTTATCAGATTTTCTGTGCGCTGGCTAGGCGTACCCCTCGATGAATACGATAGTAGTCACAAATAGATTAAAATGCAAACTATGGGGTCTTCGGAGAATAGTTATATGAAATCTTTACCTGGCCCAGTTGACGGCCCGCTTCATCCCTGGTTGACTCGGACACTTCCGCCCAATCGAAGCAGAGTTCCTGATACCAGAAGTCCGTATCCGTGGAAAGGAATTGCTGTAGCGAGCGTGCCGACTCGTCCATCTTTTTGCAGTTGTTTCTGAACGAACGAATAATGTCATTTATCTTCTCGATGCTCGGAGCGTAGATCGTATATATTACTTCGTCTCTTTCGACCCACCACTCGTCTTGTGATCCGGTGGTGTTTGTTCCTGTGAATACATCGTAGACAATATAAGGCTTGTCATCGAGATGATTAGCCAACTCTGGAACTTCCTGTACGGGGTGGATAGGAATGATAGTAAGGTCGAGGTCTGCCGCATAGTATTCACTGGGATTCAACACTCCACTTGATGTTAGGAAATGCCAAACGTACCTATTAACATCATAGACTGCTATATCCATCAGTATTCCCTTCCGGCCTGAACGGATACTTCCGCCTCGGCCAATCTATCGATTAGTTGTTTGTCCACCCCGCGCGAGAAAGTCGCCCGCGAAATTGCAGACGGGACATTTTCTCCCGCGCGCTTGGTAATTCTTGCTGGCGTATCTAGCACGCCAGATGACTTCAATTCTTTCATGGCTAGACCAGAAGAAAAATAGCCACTGAAAGTTCTTGCGAATGACAACTTAGTATCGTTGCCACCTGGGTTCGGTATCGTCACCGGACCCTTGCTGAATATTATATTCTTTCCTGGTGAAAATACCAACATGGATTGCGCGGGAATGGCAAGCCACCTCGCACCCCGGCGACGGACAGTCACAGGTAATCCTTCCTCCATCACGAAAGCCTTGTTCCTGAAAATAGCGGAGCGCTTCACAACCTTGCCAGTCGGTCCTGGCTCACGGAGAACGGGGTGAATAGGGGCAACGCGCTTAGACTGAACAAATGTGTACCTAACGGATATTCCGTCCCGGTCCTTGTTCCGCTTCAACCTCCACAGCCTGCCGTTCTGCTGGCCGACCTGTGACCATTCGTAAACGTGGTGATACTTCTTTGGCATGGCACGAGCCTTAGCGTCCATATAGCGACCGAAGTTCTCTGAGAACACATCGTATACCTTATCGTTATATTTCTCCTGAGCGCGGTCGTCTCCAATGGCATGCCAAAACACCATCAACTGATAATACAAGGTTCCTGATACTGCGGCTACGAGATTGGTGTCAGTGGTTATCTGCCGCCCTCGGCCAAGTCCAACGCCAGTCGGTACGAAGATATCTGGCTTAGCCATTATTAGCGTTCAGACCCCAGCCGTCAGAAGAACTCTGGGCAATTGTCTGGGCCTGGACTTCGACCTTCTTCGCTAGAATCTTATAGTGCCTGATCTGCCCAAGGTGGTTAAGGATCGGTAGGCAGCCCTGTACCTCAAAGACCATCGAAATGGATGGTCGCTCGCGCTGAGGCCACAGGACCGCACCGTCAAACGAACGGATGTTCATAATTCTGTCGCGCTTTGACAACGGGGTCATAGTGAAGACGTTGATGAATTCGTATTCAGTGTATTCCTCGTTGAACTTCTTTCCAGAAGATGCGTCAGAAACGGCGTCCGTCTGAATCGACTCGGCGTAACAACTTACTGTTGAAGCGAATTCCCATACTTTTTCTATCTGGCCGGTCTTTGTATTCTGGGTAACGGTAGGTGCAAGTATGTCCGCTTTCATGTTATATGTTGCGCCGGTCAAGCAGCCGTACATTCAGATCACCCAAACTGGCTGCACTTTGTATTGCGAGAGCAGGTCGTCCGCGAGCGCATTACCTGTCCCAACCCACGCGCTCTGGTCGTAACTGAACTTCCAGTCCTTGACCTGAACGTGGTTGATGTACCTAATCCTATAAACCGCATCCTGGCACATCAAATCGTTAACCAGCAGGACAGCGGATTCGAACACTTCCTGCGGAACGCTTTCATACCCAAAGTAGCCCTGAACCTCATACCTACGGTCTGATACGAAGCGGCCATTTCTGGCTACAAGGACGTACTCATCGAACTCGTTATAGTCCCAGTATTCCCCCGAAATTCGGACACCGAAGCCGCTATCTGCGATAACGAAGTCCAATCCACGGTAGTTAAACACCGGGTCTTGCGTTGCGTCATATATAAGGGTGTCAGCCTCATAAATCTTTCTGATAGACATAACCCTGTCTGGCAGGGTGATCATATCCCTGCCAGTCCCCTTCGTTGCAATTGAACGAACGACAGGGGAGAACTTCAACTGGCAATAGTTGTTGATCATGGTGCGCGCGATGAACTCAGCAGCGACAACACGATCATAATCCTGATATCCTGGCGCGGACGGATCAGTAAATTGCCACCCAAGCCTTTCTGCGATCTGATCTGGCTTAGCATAAGGTATTACTACTGAATAATACTGGACAAAATCGAAAGCCTCGCCGCCAACCATTCCTGTCCAGTAAACCTTGAAGTCGCCAGTCTCATCAACCTCGGCAAGAGGGATGTATGCCTTCCAGCGCTCGGTAACTCCGGTAGGAGCGGGGACCACGGTTTGGACAGCGAGCGTCACATCAGTAGCACCTGTGCGAATGATTTTTGCAACTGGTGTTGTATCTGTTGGTGCTCCCGTTATATCAAGATAGACGAATCTTGACTCGTCCAGGTAGATTTCCGTCACTTATCTTCTTACCTTCCTCGGCTTCCCCGCTAAATTTGATTCCCTCAGACTGGTCGCCATCAAGAATTATACCATTTGAAATATCAGAAGCAAATGACTTCTCGGCCATCTGGATCGTGAACACGGTTAGTCCAGAAACATCTGAAACAATTATCGTGTAAGAGTCAGAAGCCTGGATAGAAACTGCTACGTCGGCAATTTCGTTGACAAGCACATTCAGTGAGTCGCTGCTGTCAGACGTCAGGTAATTCTGTGCATTCTCGACCGTTGTAACCAGCGAGCCATCGGATGCTATTACGTATACTGTAATGCTTACAGACTCAGTTATAGATAGTGTAGTGCTGTCGGCTGTTGTACCCGCCGCGCCCTGCTGCAAATCAGTTGTTTCGGTCTGAGAAACCACCAGCGAGTCGCTAGCCGTTATCTGGACAGCCAGCGCAGAAGCGTCAGCGACCGAAATTGCTGTCGAGTCGGTGCTGCTTGCAGTTGCAGATATAGATGCGGTTTCAGAAACCGTTACGGTCGCCGTGTCCGTCCTTGTCGCCGTTGCGGCGATGCTTACTGTTTCAGCAACAGTGATCGTTGCGGAATCGGATGCCCCTGGGCCTGCTGCGATAGACGCAGATTCAGTAATTACCAGAGTGTCTACGTCGGAGCCAGAAATCAGCGTCGCTATTGTGACATTCGCTGTTTCAGAAACAGCCAGCGATCCAGAGTCAGAAGCAGACACGGATATTGATTGGGCGACGGCTTCTGTTACAGAAATTGCAGTCGAGTCGGATACTGCCGCAGACACAGAAGCAGTTACAGACTCGTTTACAGTTACAGCAGAAGAATCTGATGCCGATGCATTTACCGTTATCTGAGCAGACTCGGATACGCTCAGCGCCGAAGAATCGCTAGCGGAAAGCGTATTTACAATAGATGCGTTAGCGGTTTCGGTTACCGTCAGTGCAAAGGAATCAGACGCGCTTGGCGAGTTCGTAATAGCACCAGCATCGGTTACAGACATTATAAATGTGTCTGCTACTGTCAAAGATGCCGTAATCGTCGTTGCTTCTGTAACTGTGATTGCCGCAGAATCAGATGCAGACTTGCTCACGAATGTTGGCAGGTTGGCATCTTCGGCAAGAGTCAGGGCTGTCGAATCACTTGCTGCCACTGTTCCGGCGCTTGACGCCGTTTCCGTTACAGTAATTGCAGCAGACTCTGTTCTAGAAACAGAAACATTTGGTGCTGCTGTTTCGGCTATAGACAGCGCAGCGGAATCAGTTGCGCTGGCCGAAACTGTGATTGTTGTAGTCTCGGCAAGATTTATCGCAGCAGAGTCCGACCCAGTTATTCCAGCAGATGTGGTTGTGGACTCCGTGATTGTCAGAGCAGCCGATTCTGTACGGCTCAGGCTGACATTCGCAGAACTTGTGTCTGTTACTGTAAGAGCGGCAGAATCGCTCGCTGACTTATTCGTATTAATGGCAGCAGATGTTGATTCAGACACAGAGATAGCCGCAGTATCGCCAATAGCACCAGAGCCTCCGACCCCCGGCTTTACAGCAATTCCTACAGACACATAGTTATTTGTCGATCCAGCCGTGAACGTTCTTGTTCCAGTAGAACCAGATGCTGTAAGAAGTTCTGTCGCAGCGATAGAGCGAATTGCTCCACCGCCACCGCCTGCCGCCTCGGACACTGTGGCCCGCTGCGTCATAACCCCGGTCGAAGAATATGCTGCTGTCGTACCGATAGTCGATGCGAAGCCGATGAGCAAGCAGTTGGTTTCTGGCGCGGTCACCGATGCGATTGTTTGTGACGTAGTGCCAGCACCGCTAAACGGAGACGACGATCCGACTATACTGCTGACATTGGCACCGGATACTACCAAAACAATTGCTGTGTGAGACTGACTGCCTGAAGTCCACGTATAATCAGAGTCGCCAGACTGCCAAGCGCGGACCTGGACTGTGCCAGCCCAAGCATAGAAGTCACCAGCAGAGTTGGCAGAAGCCTCAACAAACTGCCATCCCGATGCAAGTCCCGGCTGCTCGCCGCCCGAACCACTTAAATCAACGCCCGTTATGAACGCGACCAAAACATCGCCAGCAGAAGGAGCAACGTCAAAATCTGCCTGAGACACGGTTATAGAAGAAGAGTTAGACGCCTTCTGCGCGCGGCCCTTATACGCTGGTTCCGACGATCCTGCGGCATAGCCAGGATATATAGTTGACTGCTGAGATTCTGTGATAGAAATTGCCGCGCTGTCTGATGCCGTTACCGTTCCGGCAGACGAAGCCGTTTCAGTCACGGTTAGGGCGGTGGAATCGGATACCGACCTATTTACAGTTGGCTGAGAAGTATCAGTGATCGTAAGCGCAGCAGAATCGCTGACAGACACGGAAACCGTAATTGCCGTGGATTCTGCAACAGATAGCGCGGCTGTTTCAGAAGCAGATATAGGTGCCGATCCAACAGTCGATTCACCAACAGAAATAGATGTAGAGTCTACTGCTGATACTTGAACAGTTAGAGTAATTGATTCTGCAAGAGATAGGCTGTTGGTTTCCGCCCCGGCTACCGCATTGGTAATCGTCTGAGACACAGACTCAGAAATTGAGAGAGCAGAAGAATCTGATGTAGATACAGCGACCGCAGGAGTTGCTGTTTCCGTCACAGATAGCGCGGCAGAGTCGTTGACGCTTGCCTGAACCGATAGCGCAACAGACTCTGCCACCGACAGGGCGGCGGTTTCTGTGCGCGTGAACTGGTTGGCTACAGCAACAGATTCGGTGACGGAGATTGCGGCTGATTCGGTTGCTGAAACAGCACTTGTGATAGCAGCGCTTGACGTATCGGTGACCGTTATTGCTGCCGTCTCGGTCCTTGATACCTGTACCTGTGGTGCTGCTGTTTCTGTGACTGTAAGCACAGCGGAATCGGTGGCCGAAACCTGAACCGTAGGAGCACTCGTATCTGTTATGGTGATAGCGGCAGACTCGGTGCGGCTTACCTGAATCTGAGAAACACTTGTATCCGTTACCGTCAGGGCTGACGAATCTGTCACGCTGACATTTACAGCCAGGCTTGACGCATCAGCAATAGCAAGTGAGTTAGATTCGGATGCGGCTATCGCTGTTGTGATTGCCACAGACGCTGTTTCAGAAACCGTCAGAGCGGAAGAATCAGTAGCGGACGCTGAAACATTAAGAGCGGTAGTCTCAGTGACAGCAACAGAATATGCGTCGGTTACAGATACATTGACTTGCGGTGTTGCTGTTTCTGTCAGCGAAAGGGCTGTCGTATCAGAAGCGGATACTGCAATAGATACGTCTGCTGTTTCAGTCAGGGACAGCGCACCGGAATCAGAACCAGACTTGCTGATGTTAGCAAGGACCGGGATTGCGATAACGTAGTTAAATCCTGTGCGCGCGTTGCTCAGGGTCGGGTTGAATGTCTGTGTGCCAGCCCCAGTGGTTTCCTTGGTCTGAACTCGGACCGTAGCGTTGCTCGTAGCACCAGCGCCAGAAGTTCCAGACGTAGTATCAGCAGACCACGTTCCATTCGACGTATCAGCGTCGTCGGTATATGTATCTGTTGTTGGTCCGTTCCATCCCTGACCACCGATAATTGCGTCTCCGGTGGCAAGCGATCCTGATGTAACCGTTGGGGTCGTGGTGTTGGTTGTTCCAGCAGTACCAGTCGGCACCCCACCGTTTCTAACAATAACGACTACACCAGCAATTGCTGTTGAGTTTGTGGTCGTAATAGTTACGGTCAGCGACCCCGTGCTAGATGCTTCGGCATAGTAGGCATTTGTATTCGTGATAAGAGAATATGAGTTGCTCTGAGAGTCGGTGACTGTAAGACCTGCCTGGTTAATTGCATACAGCGGAACATAAATCTCATCCCCGGCCTCAACACTAATCGATCCAGAGGTTCTTGTGGTCACAGACTTAGATGCAGTAATTGCGGTTGTGGATACAATTGTTACAGGAGCAGAAATTTCTGCGTTGGCTGTTTCTGCTAGAGACAGGCTGGTGCTGTCTGACGCTGAAACATCTATAGAAATAGACCCGGTATCATTAATCGTCAGCGCCGCAGAGTCGGTCGCAGACGCCGTACCACTGCTTGATGCAGTTTCAGTAATCGTCAGGACAGCACTATCACTAGCAGTGGTTGTTCCACTAATTGACGCAGATTCCGTGATAGAAAGGACGGTCGAGTCGCTTGTTGAGCGCTGAGCAGTGGTCTGTGTTGTCTCTGTTACTGTTAGCGCAGTAGAATCAGAAGCAGAAATAGAAATCGACGGCGTTGCGGTTTCTGTAAAAGTTAGCGAATTCGTTTCGGATGCGCTGACCGTTCCAGCCGATGAAGCCGTTTCAGTTACGGTCAGCGCAGTCGAGTCAGTCACGCTGACATTGACTTGCTGGGTTTTTGCCTCGGTGACAGTAAGTGCGGTGCTATCGGAAGCCGAAATGCTGATAGCGACCGCCGCTACTTCTGTGAACGAAAGGGTTGCCGACTCAGTTCTCGACAGTTGCACGCTTGGCGAACTCGTGTCGGTTACAGTTAGAGCAGCAGTATCAGTTACGCTGGCCTGAATCTGAGATGAACTCGTGTCTGCTATAGATAGCGCTGTTGAATCAGAAGCAGATATGCTGATAGCAACAGAAGCAGTTTCAGCAAACGACAGCGCACCTGTGTCGGTCCTTGACAACTGGACCTGTGGAGCGGCTGTTTCAGTAACCGTAATGGTCGCAGACTCTGTGCGAGAAAGTTGAACCTGTGCCGTTACTGATTCAGTAACTGTTATTGCCGCAGACTCTGTTCTCGATAGTTGAACCTGCGGAGATGCAGTTTCTGTTACCGTCAATGCAGCAGAGTCTGATGCCGAAACCGATATAGATATGCTTGCAGATTCAGTAACTGTTAGAGCACCGGAATCAGAACCAGACTTCGGCGTGCTACCCGACACTAGATCGATGAATGTCAGAGACGTTCCGAGGAATGCTACCGGATAGTCAACTGTCGCAGTAAATCCATCGATAGCAGTAGTGGTTTCTGGATACGATGCAACAAGAGATATAGAGTTCGTTACTCCAGCGGCCCGGCTTCCAGCCCATCCATAATGCGTATATCCGCTCGTAGGATCAACTACTGTTTGTGTTCTACCATCAGTAGGACCAGATGCTCCGACAATTACAAGGTTTCTGACTGGTGCTACCGTCGCAGTCCAGGCACCCGGCTTTGTGATTACATACGGAGCAGAAGCAGTATCACTTCCATTAAGAGCGTCGGTAGTGTCCTCCGAGAACTCCTCGTCCTTGATTACTATAAAACCGGATGTTAGTCGCCCGCCGGTATTCCAACTAGCAGTGACCGTGGCATTCATATCTGAGTCAGATATAGATTTCCGCCAAACATAAAGGGCAATTTGACCAGTGCCGCCAGGGTTAGAGCCCTGACCCGCTACAAAAGTCCAGCCAGCGGGAGTAGTCGCTGTTGCCGGGCCGCTAGTGTTGGTAGACCAGAAAACGAGTGATCCAGTAGTCCCTGGGTTCCATTCAGGCAGGGTATTGGCAATTGTTGTAGAAGACGCCGATGTTCCAGAATCATTGAATCCAGAACCGATAATATTAGTATCAAGGACTTCTTCTACTGAGAATTCGGAAAGGGTAAAGTTCTGAAGCCCGTCCGTCGCGTTCATCGGACCCTGGGCTTCTATACCAAAGAATAGGTCTTCTGTTATGGTCGGGGTATAATCCCATATTTGCGGAGTTGTGCTGGAAGCGGGTTGCCACGCACCAGCAGTCTTGAATGCGACGGCTGGACGAATATTTATGCTGGAGCCAGTTCCATCTCCGACTATACGAAGTCGATACGTTTTACCAGCAGTTACCTGAACGAACATTCCAAAGAATGCATTTCCGGTAGCGCCAGAAGAAAAACCAGAGTTGGCATAATCAACCTTTATGCCATTAGCAACCGCACTAATTGTTCCGCCAGGAAACGCATAGCCGAAACCGGCCCACGACCACGACGCAGCGCGGGTTTTCCAATCATCGCGGATAATTCCGTCGAGGCTGAAATCCTCGTCGTACCAACCAGTTACAGTCTGGTCTGAATCAAACCAGTTCCTAGCCCTGAATTCGTCGTCTAGGAAATAACGCATCCTAGATCACATCAATACGTGTAGACGATGCAGTATCCAGCGCCACCTGCGCCACCTGCACCACCTAGACCGGGGTTCATGCCGACGCCACCGC
>JACCDP010334920.1_pt1 | contig 12723 bp, 7 predicted proteins | sample 7445841 | NCBI WGS metagenome assembly JACCDP01 (sample SAMN15323441, study PRJNA562643) | freshwater metagenome | isolation source: river surface water | place: USA:Blue River Watershed | collected 2017-08-17
AAGGATACAGGCGGATTCGCCTTTTTTTCTCTCGAACGGTTGCTACCATTTTTCTTAAACTATTGCATTACGGAAGTTATCGTTAAAAAACATCAAAATTTTGACAGCAAGTAGCCCCACCCTACGGTACCTATGACATACCTAGACACTTTGGATCGAGAGGACATTTAATAAAGAACTCTCAAAGATGTCTTAAAAATAAAAAAGTTATCACTTACAAAGTAAGACGCGCAGAAATAGTGCGCTTATAAATATATTATATATAGTAATCTAACTATTTTCAGACTTTCGCTTGTAGTTTCGTTAATTAAATTATTAATTAATTTATTTATAAAACTTACAGCAAGCAATCTAACCCCTCCTGATCTTAATCTTTTAAGAAGGAATGCATTAGATATCAATTTTCGTACAAGACCTTTTTTATTATTAAACAATTTATCGTAATATTGTAGCCTTCATCGCAAAAGATGCATTAGACAGAACAAACGGGAATACCGTGTGAGGATTAGTGCGCGTATACTGCGATCGATCGAATTCGTTGTGAAACACAGCAAACATAATGTTGTAGTAAAAGTGGCTTTCCGGGCGCTGTCCCATGCCTTTCAATGGAAAGGTTTTGGTTATTGTTATGATATTGCTCTGCTCACCATTCAATAGAGCATTCAATCATTGGATTGTTGGCTTACATATGAGACACAGCAAGCTAACAATCAGCAGTTTATTACCGTACAACAAACCTTGTTATTAGCTTTTTGAATTGAAAGATATTATTGTGATGACATTATAGGATTTAACATTATTTTCTTGGACAACAAAAAGCTTCTTTCGTGTTCAGAAGTTTATGTATTGTTCTACATAAGAAAAACGGTAACTTTCTAAAGGTATACGATCGGGTTGCGTCAAAAATCCAGATTGAGTTGAAAACAATCACGTGATCTTTTTTCAACCATTGAACACACTGGAACTGGAATTACATGATTGTTTTCAACTTAATCCGGATTGAATTTTGACGCATCCTCAGGCTGGTACTGTTTTATGTTTTCACGTTCTGCTGTCAGGAGAATTTACCAAAACACCAGTTTACAGAAGAATGGAACATAAGAACTATGTTCAATCCTAATCCTATATTCTTTGTCGTATAGTCTTTCAAATCCTTGTGTCAGCGAACGTTTTCAGATTTTTTTGGCTTATGTTTTCGTTATTTTTCCTGGCTGAATTGATAAGGACCCCAAAACATAAGAAACGAGTGCAGCAGTACCCAGTCTGGGTACGCACGTTAATGTCGAAACTATACTTCTCTACAAAATGTATGGATTAAACACACCGCATTTGCTTGTAAAAAGCTTGTTATAAAGCTTCTGCCGATCCATCCATGCAAACTCAAATTGGACATTTGCAGGGCATACGGTTGCATTCGGCTTTGCACAGGAAGCGAAGCAGAAGCTAACGTCCTTAGTGTGGGCACTGCCTACACAAAATTGCCCCGTGCACTCGTTCCCACTCATACCGCTGAGAACTGTTCAGTTACTAAACATGATATTGCCGGATATTACTTCAATAGAAGAGGAAAATATCTCCATCTTATACTTATACTTATCATCAGCTTAACATTAACAATATCAACAAGATGCTTCAGTAAATGTTGAGCATAATAAGCTGTTTACCGGTTTCAATTATCGCTAACCAGTTGGATACATGCCGAACAGAGGTCAAACTATATTGCGTCAGAGCGACCAGAGTGGCCGAGTCCGTCTCTATAGGTACGAGATGGCCGGACATTTGGCTGGATCGCTCATACGATCTATATGAGGGAGTAAATAAAATATCAGAGTCTAAGTCGAATAATACGAATTTAATATTTTGTTATGAGATTGCAAAGGAATTGAATATTGCCTCAATGGTCGGGGGATTGCAGAGGCACTCGATATCTGTACCATGGCAACTATACGTTCTACAGCGCAGTAAACGCGAACTAAAAATCGCCAGACGAAACTGAAAGTTGCCTACTAGCCGAAAGACGATATACGCCAAATGAAAATGTTGACAATTAACCCAGATTTGTCCAAGACAATAGACCTATGAGTGAAAAAGTCTGGTAATGGGTAATAGCTACCACTAGATGAAGTCGTTTGAATTTTTAATTTTCTGTAGAAAATTTATTTAGTTTTTTTGTTCGTAAAAAAATATATATTTAATTGACCCTTACTGCTCGTCATAGAATTAAAAATAAAACCCATCCCTCTTTGTAAACTCCATAAGCGGAGTATTAGTTGGTTTCGGCAGCCATCAACGCTCGATGGCTGTATAAGTCCCCGTAGTAAATGGCTGATGCTGAAACCATTTACCTATATATGTTCTTCAGGCCCACGGGCCTGAGTCGTGTACGCGTACATGACTTTGTGAAATTGACAGGCAAAGCGCAGGCGCATTAGCCAATTCACGTACATGATGAAAAAACCTGCAGCTCTATATTCGTCCGCAAATCTTTATTTAAATCAATTAAAATTCGAATCAAAGTTGGAAGAGGAATCCAGAAATAGATAAAAATGACCCGCTTACCATCCACAATGAAGTTAAGATTTTTTCTTAGAAAAAAAATGATGAAATGTACATCAAATAGCCGCCTATGCTAACGTCAAAATAAACACTCCTAGTTTTCACGCTCAAGCCAGCGCTGTATTAGTAACAATAACAAAAATTAATAACGTAGTTTTAACAACAACAAAAAACTGTTTGTAGCTAGTCTTACAATGTCCTTTGGGCCCACAAAAGAACTATAAAGCAAATGCATTTCTTTTATATTAATTTCTCTAGTCGAGATCTGTTGAATGGCCCAAAGCTAATAGGAGAATAAAATCACCGAAAAAACTTAAGCTTTTCTTTTAGTTGGTTTTCGGGTAATCCGTTTTGGCATCGCAGATAATTCCAAACATAAAACAATCGGAAATTTTTTTCAAAATTTGCTCGTATCCCCTTGCGATCATTCAAATGGAATTTAAGTGTGAAGCGTATTCTAGGTTAAATCGAGTCATTTGATTTTATTGAAATTCTATTTTTTCCCCTGTTGTTATGAATAATAGCAATGGGTTCTTGAAATTACTCCCAGAAGCAATACTATTTTGTCTTGTTGTGTGACAACAACAACAAAAAAAGAATAACAAGTGTTTAAAAAGATGATTCTTAAATGTACAGTGCATTGAAGATACACGTAGTTATCAATTCATGTGTCATAATATACGTATCAGTTATACACCAATTATACGCAGGGAAGAAAATTAACACAATACGCGCATCAAAGTATAGCCTACATAGACAAAAATCACAAAAAAGCAATTCCTTTCTAAGTATCTTAAATTATTTCTTTTGTAAGTGAAGTAATTCTGACGACACTATCGCGAGCACAGCCTAGCTGTCCCTACTAAAAAAGTACGATAGTAAACTATGGGAACTATAGTAAACTACGGGAAACTATGATGATTTCGGACAGTTTAGCATAGTCTGCTATAGTTCCTATAGTTTACTATAGTACTTTTTTAGTAGGTTGTTACAGCATCCTTTTAATCAGTTCGACGAAGTTCAATCACAAATTTGGCGTAGCAGTGGAGAGATGGAGACTCTTTCATGTTCCGTCTAGGGAGGGATGGAGTCTCGGAGATGAGACGAACCGACGACTATAGCATCTGTGGTGGTCCGACAGCGATCTCATTGTGCTAACAAGTTGCATCGGTCATTATTCCGGGAAGAGTACGTGTTGCTAGAATAATTCCTTCTCGTCATCAACATTAACACCGTGGCAACAATTTTCTTCTTTCACGCATTGTCTTATACTCTCCTTTTTCTTTTTGTTGTCACGCCCAATTTACTGCTTGGCGGTAGGTCGCTTGCTTTCCTAAAAGATAAAGTACACGACCCAGAATCCCAGATAAGTCAACTTTTAGTAGTCGGCGTTTGCGAAGGCGTTTGCCCTTTTTCCAAACTCTCCCCGTGAATAATCATTACGGAAGTTGTAAGATAGTTCTAGTTCTTACATTTGAGAAAGAGAAGCGTTTCTATGACAGGTAATCTGCAAGCGATTTGCCAACATGCCAAAAGTTCTCTCGAAGAACTCTTCGGTCTGACGAATTCATCAAAAAGTAATTTAATAGGTTTTTCGGATGGATTTTGTTAGTGTTTAACAGTTCGTTTTTAAGTTTTAACGGTTGCAAAAAAGCTGTTTTCTTTCATTCAAAATTCATTCAAGTTCTTGGAAAACTCGCTAGGTGTCAGACATCTTGTTGTAATGAAGAAAAGAGAAAAAACGAAGTCCGACAACTAAAAAAAAACTCGGGCTCTGTTCTCAGGTTTGTTTAGGAACACTCAAGGACTTGCGTATAATATCACATACCAAATACGTAACCAAACAAATGTTTGACACAGCGCAAGTTACGATGTACTGCTCCGCCTTGTTTGGTTTATTTCAACGCCTGGCTATATATATAATTGAAGGCAATGTTCTGCAAACATAAATAATTGAAAATGTCACCCTGTTTGGTCAACACCCTTCTCAGATGCATAATTTGTTGTTCTGAGAAAAGAAACGAGAAGAAAGAAACTTGTTTCGTGCCGAATCCAATAATATGTACATGCAAATTTTTGAACAGAGAACTCGAATCATAGGGAAAAAATTCAGCGTGCAAAATGTTGCCCAATAAACTAAAATTTGCAACAACAAAAAAAGAAAGAGACTGCACCGCCTAGCGCAAAGTTTGTCCAAATAACTGCAGCGCACAATTTTTAAAAGCCGAGTCTTGGGTCTTGGGGTTCATTTATAAAAAATCTTTTTTCATCTTTTTTTTCCCGGAAAGAATGCAAGATATGTTATAATAATTTTCTAGAATAATTACTTGAGACCTTTAAAGTAAGAAAGTTTTGAAAGTCATTTAATCCCTATTCTATATATATTGAATATAGCATATATTGAAATATATTGAATTATAGTTTTGCGAATTTATCAACACAGAATCAATTTACATGTTTTTAACGGTATTATACATGGTATGTCGTACTATGACGTATTCTGTTTCACCTATTTCCCAGATACCTGTCGTCAAAACGAACAATTGTGAAACCGTTGCTCCGTTGCCGGAACAACAGGGATGCCGTACTGATGCACTAGATGGATACCCTCAACGAAAGAATAGAGATAAAGAGGAACAAGGCTTCGAAGAATGTGAAGAGGTGTTGTCAATCACACGACCCTACATTGCCCCCTGTCTAGCTGTGTGAGGTCTCCATTAAGTTCGTGCCAATCACAACTTTTGAGCTCTTCATATACATAAGTGCGCGGGAAGCACGTCCCCTCCACTTCGTCTCGTGAAAGATTGCCACGCTGAGGCTGGTAGGATGGCACCGATGGCATGTAGCACTTTGTAGTCTTTTAACAGCCGGGATACAAAACAGAAATTCTTACTTGCCGTTATAAAGAAGCGGGCGCGAGTGTTTTTCGAACCTGAAACTATCCAATTCCTACGCGCACATGATATGTTATACTTATACATATTTGAATGTTTGAGCGCAAGGGTTTATCACTTGTAAATCAGTTGGAAACGCGCGCCCCGCCCGGTATGTGCGCTATTTTCATCCTCTTCTTTTTTACAGGCGGACTGCCAGGTGTCCGGCCACTAGCTCCCAGCTGACGGAATATTCAATAACCGTCATCATAAATAAACCGAGAGGCGAGAAGGAACCGAAGAAGTTCATTGTAGAAATTCGATTTCAGGAGGCGCTACCTCTTGACAAAAATGTTTCCCTCTCGGCCTCTGTCGTTGTTATGCATGAGACTAAGATATTTATCCTGAAAAAGAGTGACATAACGAGCGTGTTTACATAAGATGCCATGTAAACTATAAAAGTAATGTAGGTGGTAGCCAAATAGTCGTAAAGTCAACATTTCTATGTAGACTTTTCCAGTCTACACAGGATGTCGTTTATTCAACATGGAATGATCGATACTGTATACACAAAGACCTCCGGAAGTGACATCACGATTGCCTCGACGGTAAGAACAAGTAAGAAAACCAAAAGAAAATGAAAAAAAACAAAAAAACAATTGAGGCGGGCGTAATGTACTGTTTGGGGCACACAAACGTGCACTTCACTCAAGAGAAAAATACATGTTTTTGTGCGTCCACGTGTGAAAACCGCATCTATTCGAATATTACCCGAAGGCGGGAGTCATTGACGCGTTAATCCACCATCTTCCTGGCCGCGCCATACCTGTGCATGCAGTTTATATTTTATCGCTATTTGGAATGAGAAATTCAATGTTTGGGATTGTTGTCATTTCCCACAGTTGGCGATAGCAACGTGCTAGCCTGAAGAAAGGAACTAAAAGAAAAAATTTAGATGAAAGAAACCTCACTGGTACTCTAACCAATTGAGCTTTTATTAGATCAAGTGAATGGCTTTTTAAATCTGAAATGAATAGCAATGGCAACTCTCTTCGTATGGCTGCGTGTTGTTGAAAGAAGTAACCGACTAACAGATGTCAGTCGCTGAAGTCTAAACGATGCCTTAGTTGAGAAGGTGTTGGCTGCTTCAATCGTCGTATGTAATTAAGCGAGATAAAGGTAAAAGAGTTTCTTCAAATGCCTCTTGGAGAACATGAGGGGAGAAAAAGGAAACGAAAGCAAAAGGCAATGAAGCCTTTTCCTAGTGAATTTGTAGACGATGGATGTTGAACACAACAACATGCCGCTAGTAGAGAGCAGATTGCTACCAAGCCGCTCAATTAAAGGAGGCGGCGACCGCCTTCTTTTTTTTTACCGAGTCGTTCCCGCACTCAAAGAGACACCTTTATTTTCGTTTATTAGATTGAAAAGGAGGGGGCGCAAAAAAGAAGAAACAAAGACCAAGAATGAGAGAGAGTGTGTGCGTTTGAATGAAGAAAATGACGCTTTAAGTGGGTGTAGGAGGAGTCGGAAGGCACGATTGAAAAAAAAAATAGTTTCCCACTCCGCTTGCTTATTGCCGTTCATCCTAATGAAAAAAATGAAATAAAAAAAATGAAGAGAAGAAAGAGAACTTGGCGGTCTTGTTTCTTGCTTAGAAGGCTGCATTAATCACGGTGTGAAGCGGCTATTTTTTGTGTAGGCCGTGTATACGCTTCCGCTAATGATATCACAGCAACACCACGCCGCTTTTTGCTTACCGTCTTATTTTTAGTTAAATGTTTGTCCCCGCATGGATTCGTGTACTGTACACAGATACAGCAGGTAATCCAGATATCATAAACACTTTCTTTAACACAAAAAAAGGATGAAAAGAAAAGTAAATTATGACTGGAAACCAAAAAAAACTGACGGAAAAACCGAGAATGTCTTTAAAAAATCTAAGCGATAGAAGGAAAAAAAGGAAGGCAAGAACGGTGGAGTTATGTATGATGGCTGCCAAGAAGATGAGCGCAGAAAATATATGACCGCAACGAGGTACGAAGCGGACCTCCAATTTCATAAAGAAATGAGAAATCTCGAAAGCGGGAGGATATAGCATTTAATATAAATGGTCCGGAATGAAGACAATGTCCTCGAGGGCCACACACAGTAACCAACAACAATAATTTCTTCAAGTGGCACGTTATATGGAGGCGGTACACTCCATACCACTATACCGCTCTATATATATGTATATACAGAGAAAGAAGCACGTAGTATACAGCAGGGGGAAGGAAAGGTTTTTTTCGGAATTGTGCTGTCCACCTGTCCAGCACTGCATCATCCTTTTTTATATACGTATCCCTTTAGTTTCTTTTCTTTTTCTCTCGTTATTATTTTTTTATACCCACTACATGAAATAACTGCATGAATTATATTGCTGCTGCTGCCGCTTTGCAACACCTGTGGCCGCCAACCCTCTCCCGTTCTCTCTATTTCGTCCTCATAACACGCTACACCGATTTATATATTATTCACTGAGCGCCTTTGTGGGCTAATCAGAGAATCGTTCGCCTTTGATTATCGTCGTTGCTGCGGCCACTTTCCGTATATATAGGCTCGTCTACCGACGAGGGAGGGAAAAACCGCTCCGTTTGTTGATTTCTTACATAGTGTTCAACTATACGTGCACAAGAACCGTGTACTACAAGCTGCTTGCTACGGAAGTGTAGTTTGTTTGATTATTCTCTTGTTTTCTTCACGCTGATCACTGATGGTAACTAGCAGTCTGCGTCCGGAGAAGATCGACTAGAATAAAATGATGGTTGGCTTTTTTTTGTTTTTTGTTTTTTTAAGAAACCATCGCATTTGATTGGATGAGCCGTGTTCTTCTCTACTGCAATCGAGTTCTGTTGTATTATTTATTCGACATCGCTCACGATTGTGGGAATAAGCGCGCCGTGTCGGGATGGTAACCGCAACTTGTCGACATGGTGGATCAGAATTCAGCATGCATGTGAGCCTCGGTTTTGTGGAGAAGATATTCTTCTGTTTACACTCGATATTCATGTATTCGTAGATGAAGAGCCGAGAAATGTTAGACTCCGGCCGCAAACATCGTGTGATTCTAAAACCGTGAGCACAGTTGTCGTGTTTACACGGTCTTTTGTCATGGCGTCATAAGAAGAAGAATTCGCTTGCGAGGCTAATTTCCCATTCGTAATTCTGGAAAGAGCAGCACAACATATAAAAAGAAATGGTTGCCCTTATTCCGTAGAAAAAAAAATTTGACGGACGGTATGTTAGCACTAACAGTAACACTAACTGTAGGTAGGTGCTTTGACTCTTATATAAAACGGCCACATAACCACATACCTATTTAAAGCCAAGGAATTAAAAAAAAATAGGCCAAAAATGAGATCGTATATCAGAAGCGTGAATATTTTAAACAACAAGTTGAAATTCTCATATTGTCAGTAGTTAAAGAATTTTGTTTGGGCAGGGACGGGAAAAACAAAAAAAGATCCCACATCAACTGTTTCTTTTCTCTCGAAAACTCCGCCTTTCGAGGCTGCCTATTGGCCGGCCGAAACTCCTCCTGCTCCGCATGTCATTCTTCTCGTACACAAATACTTGCACACGTGTGCGAATGCTTCTCCAGAAGGTACCCGTGGTTCGGAATGCCACCCAAATCGTCCATGATATCTGATTTGATTATGGTGAAGTCGAGGGAAACGGGCCGGAATAATTCGTTGGAAGTAGGTACTGTATACACCGGCGAAGACAACGGCTGCTGCCGTTCAAGATTAAGGCGATGGGGGATGGATGATGATGGTTATTCGGTATACAATGGATTATAAAGAAGGTTAAAAAAAGAGCAATGAATACATTTGAGAGGGCCGAGCCAGGTTAGCATTTCGGCGAAAAACTCCCGCCTAGCGGGATAGACCCGGAGCTGTCATACTGGTTATTTCTACAGTTAAGTGACACCACCACTGGTGGTCCCGACGTAACAAATCGGCTTCAGAGGTTGTTTTTGTTGTTGTTTGATTCTTTTCTCTGTTCCTGATGATGATGAAGGATCCACGGCTTTGGTCAAGTCATTGTTCATCCCTTTGCTTTTCGGCCATTGTTATTCAATCTTCCCTTGTATAGATCTCGCATTAGCATCGGCCCCACGGTTTAACACCAGTTCCAGGATTCGGAGACTCCGACGCCATTGTTGCACTAACACTGCCGACTGCGATTGTTTGTTCCGCCACAGTGTTGTCATGCTTCGACAAACACGCGTATTACACGAATCCTCTTAAGAATCAAAGAGAGTTTCGAACCCCCCTGCTTTCTACCAGCATTTCGCGGAATAAGGCGTGAATTATCGGCCTTCGACGAACTGGGACCCGTGATCCGTGAACGCACGACGGTGCCAGGCGACTGTCGAGGTACCCGGCACCATACGGGGGCTCTATTTGGGTTCATTCAACAATTGAACAGCCTCGACAAACAATAATCGAAATAGAAACAGCATGAAAACGCAAATCATTTTTACAAGGACAGCGACAAACTGGGGAGTAGAGAGCAAGCGCATTGACACATTTCACATCGAGTGACGTGCAAAAAGGGAGGTTGTGAATAGACATCACCGAATTCAGCAAAAGTCCCAACACAATAGCTCAGAGAGTGGGCGACAGCAAAGCATCATTTGTTCAGGTGGGCACCCTGCTGCGCATCTTCAATCCAAATGTTCCAAATGTGTGAGGAACTTTGAAAATGTAGGCGATGGTGGGCGATATGGAGGAAACCATCTGTTGTTGAGGTGACATGCCATTCTACGTGGATTTGCATAGCCGAAAACGACGCCATTTATCGTGCGCTAGAAAATTCACAACGCTCTAATCTAGCGCGGCGGGGGGTCTCAACGATGTTGCCATGGGTCTATATGGGAACATCTTCATTAAACGTCAAAATTGGTCGGACTTCTATAGGACTTTTCTCTTTTCATCTCGAGCTCAGTGCGCATTGGCTGCTGTTGCTTCTACAACTATTGATTTTGTAAAGAGGAGAGAAGATTTTTAAGCCTGTCAGTAATCTTCGCAATCGACTAAGTAGATACCTATCACTTGGGAATACCTGGCATTCCGAAAGAATAGCTCCGAACTTGCTATCCTTTTTGGGGGGACGTCCTGTGGGACCGCATCTTCCTGCGCAGGTGTTCACATACCTCTCGAAGGAAGCGGGTGGGTTCTCGCGCTTGGACCGTTTGTATACCGAGTGGGATGTCAGTTTATTTTGTTCTTCGGATGTGATAAACTTAAATGAACTCGTATAGTAAACGACTGAGCGATGATGGCCTGTTAATTTGCTAGACGTTGATCCTATTATTAGGTCTTCTCGGTGTTGGCGTTTTCATCTAGTTTTGTTGTTGTTGTTGTTATTGTTGTTTTCACGATCTCTCAACCTCTGGCGTGGATCGATAAAGGCTATGATTAGTCGTGGAACACGGAGTTTAGAAACGTCTTCTTGTGTAACACTCAATTATCAAAAGAGAAATGGCCTTCCCATGACGAGTAGATCGTCTGTTAGATGACCGCTTTTGGTATGAAAGCCTGTAGGTTATGTTAAGTAGAATGAAACCTCTGGGTCGGCCGCGGTACCGTATAGACCCCGTAAAAATTTCATCTCGTCCGGGGGATATGAAACCTTCGACGAAGCAACAAAAATAGATTGGCTAGATAGACTGTTGCCTAATTCGTAACAGCCCGATTTTTTAAAGGCAGTGCGCGATCAACACGAGATCTGAACTAGATTGGACTACACAAACCAGTTCTCTATTATGTACGAAAACCATTTAGTAAAGACCACTACAGGCGGTAAAGTTCTTTCAACAAACCAATAGGCTTAGACACACTCAACGTTTTGCCAGGTTATTCTTGTTCACCGCCGATCGCTACAACATCCATTAATCTGTCCGTCAGGGAGAACACCTTGACCTTGCTCTGTTCTTCAACTTTTTTTTTCCAACGTCTTTTTAATGATTCCCTTTGAAACAACATCCATCAGTACCGCGGCTCTTTTGGGACAGCATTAGGGACACGTAAAAGTTCACTCAGTACGTGTGAAAACGCTTCAATTGGATATTTCAATGACAAGCTATTACTATTATAAGCCTACTCTTGTCATGGAAACTTTCAAATAGCCGAACAAAATTCCCTTGTTCCTGCTGTCCCTTTTTTTTCCCTCCTTCGTGTCATTCTTTTCGTAGGTTTGCTGGTTTAGGTAAAAACCCATATACATGATAGTATTGTACTATGTACCTATTGATAGTTGATGAGGCGAATAAACGAAAGAGAAAAGGACCGAGTGATCCACAAAAGGTTTGCTTTTTTATATATTTTTATGGATCTGAGAACCTTTTCTTATATGCATTTGTTGTCGACGTTTGTTTCTGTGTGTGCGCTGCGTCCTGGATGCCGATTCGATTTCAAAGGTTAGCAGAGGCGTTGAAGAGGACGGCATCCCGCCGAGAGTGACCCGCGGATCTCACTTGGCCGAACGAAAAGAGATGAAGGGAACGAGAAAGAGAGAGAACAGAGGGAGGGAAAAGATCAAGTCGGTCGGCGATGCAAAAGAGAATCAAGGTGTTGGGAAATAAATCGAGAACAAGATGGGGGAGGAGAAGATCGCAGGGCGCTGCTGGGCAGGCCAAGACACAAGAGGAGGCTGGAACGCTCTCGAGATGGTCTATAGGCAAGGATAACGAGAAGGATGAAGGAGGAGGGGTTGAATCTAGCTGGGCAAGAAGAATAGAGAAGAACTGGAGAAGAAATAGGTTCCCCGCTCCGAGGAGAGCTCCGGAGGAACCCCGAAGAGGAAGAAACCTTCTTTTTCGTTTTTTTTTTTGGGAGGAGTTAGCGTATGGACCAACGGATAACAAAGACCCCCTCGATATGCTTTTCTTCCTAGGAGAGTCCGAGTATAGGTCTCTCCTAGCACTTCTACATTTGTTCGATTTATACCAGCTATGGATTGGAAGGAGGAGATGGAGGGTGTTTCTCCTATTTTTTTTTTCTTCTTCTCCTTCTCCTTCTTTTTTTTTTTGTTTTTGTTTTATAGCGCAGTCCTCCCATTTTTAACCCCCGTCCTCTCTCTTCTCTCTTGACTTTTCCCTTTTTCGGAGACGCGCTTTTTGGAGATAAAAGAAAACTATGAGTAAACCTTTTTTTTCTCTATATCTGTCTGTTTCTTTTATTCTTCTCCATCTTCCAAGTCTTTTCTTTCTGTCACTGCGGGAGAATATGTACATATAAGAGAAGAA
>JACCDP010644740.1_pt1 | contig 12723 bp, 11 predicted proteins | sample 7445841 | NCBI WGS metagenome assembly JACCDP01 (sample SAMN15323441, study PRJNA562643) | freshwater metagenome | isolation source: river surface water | place: USA:Blue River Watershed | collected 2017-08-17
ATCTGCTGAGTATGCCAATTAAGCACCTGCAGTTTCTGTCTTAGCAACATCAGCAGTTGGTTCCTTAATTAAATCCTTCTCCCAATCAGCCAGTGGTTGATCTGCAGTTGCAGAAGCCTTTTCAGCTGCTTCCTTTGCTGCAGCATCTGCAATCTTTGCTGCTTGTTGTGAACGAAGTGATAATCCTGCTGCAATTGCATCTGTCATTACACGAGTAAGAAGTGCGATTGAGCGGATTGCATCATCATTTCCAGGAATCTTGAAATCAACCTCATCCGGATCACAGTTAGTATCAAGAATTGCAACAACTGGAATTCCCAGCTTCTTTGCCTCTGCTACTGCAAGGTGTTCCTTCTTAGTATCTACTACCCAAATTGCTGAAGGTAGCTTGGTCATGTTGCGAATACCATCAAGGTTCTTGTTTAACTTCTCGCGCTCACGGCGAAGAACAAGCAATTCCTTCTTGGTTAATAATTGATCATTAGCAGTCTCTAATGCTTCCAACTCTTTTAAGCGTTGTACACGCTTGTAAACAGTTGGGAAGTTAGTAAGCATTCCACCTAACCAGCGCTCAGTTACATATGGCATTCCCACACGTGCTGATTGTTGCTTGATTGGTTCATGTGCTTGCTTCTTTGTTCCAACAAATAGAACATGGCCACCCTTAGCAACCTCATTCTTAATAAACTCATAAGCGCTATCAATTAGGGCTAGTGATTGTTGGATATCGATGATGTAGATGCCGTTGCGCTCTGTGAAGATGTAGCGCTTCATCTTTGGATTCCAGCGACGTGTTTGGTGTCCGAAGTGAACACCGCTGTCTAGCAGCTCTCGCATTGTTACTACCGCCATGGTGGCAGACTCCTTTTCGCCATTAATTCCTAAGAATTAATCGCACTCGGTTGTTGATTAATCAATTTGATTAATCCCTAGCAATCTAAACCGACTGATTTTCATCAGACCGAACAGGTTCATTAGTTGGTAAACCAACTAGAGATTGCGTGAAGTCACAGATCTTTAACAATCTGTGCTGAGGCAAATCCTACCTGACCCACAGGGGTGCTTTTTCCACACTAATCCCATTAAACCCCCCTAGAAATTACCGATTAATTCAATCTTGGGCGATGAAATTAATCGCTGCCTTAACCTCAATTTCAATAGCGTTAATTGCAGGTGTTTTTATTGGAAAGGCGGAGCCAATTAATTGTGAGGCAATTGGCAGATGTAATTCGTTAGATATTACCTATATCCGCCGCAGCTTTTAACTTTGCAGATAATAATTTAGAAAGATAGGGCGTGACATTCCAATCCTTAACCATCTTTTCATAACGATCTTTATCTAAAGATTGCACCGCTGCCCCAGTTTTAACTGCGCGAATCATGATGTTGCGGGCTGTGTGTTCTCCGCCAATAAACTCAACAATATCTACTCGATAGCCAAGTAATTTCAAGATTTGTGCACGAAGAGAATCAGTCATTAGATCAACTAACCGCTCCTTCACCAATCCATATTTAGTCAGCATCCCCCATGGCTCAGGCGCTTCCTTTACTTGTGTTTGTAAATCATGCATGCAACATGGCGCAACCATAATTACCTTTGCATCATTACTCACCGCCCAAGCAATTGCATCATCTGTTGCGGTATCGCAGGCATGAAGTGCAATTGCAATATCTACCTTTTGCGCAGGAGTATCGGCAATTTTTGCCGCTAAAAACTTCGCATCTACCTGTAACTTCGCTGCCACCTTTTCATTGTGTTCCTTTGAATCAACTCGCTCATCAACTCCTAAAACTGAAACAGTTTTGTACTTATCCTTGAAAAACTCCTGTACACCAAAGGTCAAATAAGCATGACCACAACCTAGATCAACAACAGATAGTGAATCCTGATCTTTGATCTCACCCTCAATAGTTGGCGCAAGTAATCTTAAAAACTCCTCAACCTGCTTGTACTTATCCATCTTGGTTGGCTTTATACGCCCCAACACATCACTCATATCAAGTGCTTTAAAGATTGGATTGCTCTCTGCCAATAATCTTTGTTTCACCCGATCATGATTTAAAACTCGCTCAAGCTTCACCTTGCCTACTGCAACCAGCGCTTCATCCTTTTTGCTAATTCGGATTGAGTAACTCTCACTTGTTGAATCAGCCTGCAAATTGGCAAAGCCGCTGTGCAGCAAATCAGCAAAGTTAAAATCTAAATCAACATTTTTAGTTGTTGCCTGCCGGCCATCATTGCTAATTATTTGTAATTTAATCTCATCTTTAATCATCACCGGCTTAATATCTACTCGCTCAAACTCTGTTTGCATATTGCGCCGGCGCCCAGATAAAACAGCTCGAACAAAATCATCCTGCTTAATGCGCTTTGCTACCTCAGCAACCGCCTCATTTAAATCAATCTTCATGCTCGTGGATGTGCCTGCTTGTAAGCAGATTGCAAACGTTCAGGTGATACATGGGTGTATATCTGAGTTGTTGCCAAAGATGCATGTCCCAATATTTCTTGAACTGTTCGAAGATCAGCGCCACCCTCTAATAAATGTGTTGCTGCACTATGCCGAAGTCCATGTGGTCCCATAGTTGCACCAACTGCTTTCATCGCCTGATACACAACCTCGCGCACAGTTCGTTGATCAATTCTCTTTCCACGCGAACCTAAGAAAACTGCATCAGCTGATTTATTATTTAAAAAATCACCACGTCCATTACTTAAGTAATTTTGTAGCGCCTTCATCGCTGGAATTCCAAGTGGCACAACCCGCTGACGATCTCCCTTACCAATTACACTCAATGTATTTCTAGATGTATCAATATCGCCAAGATTTAAACCGCATAACTCTGAAACACGAATACCAGATGCATATAAAACCTCTAGCATCGCTAAGTCGCGCAGATTTATTGCTGTCGTTTCCTCACCCGCTTTAACCTCAAGTGCCTTTAATATCTGCGCCGCTTCATCAACATCTAAAACTTCGGGCAATGTTCGATGTGCTTTTGGAATAGAAAGGTTTGCACCTAAATCACTTGCCAGCCAGCCATTAGCTGCTGCCCAATTAGTAAAGGCACGTATTGAAACAATTCTTCTAGTTAAAGTACTTCTCGCTACGCCAGTTGTTTGCAGATTAGCTAGCCAGGATCGAATATGTTCCAGAGTTAAATCCTTAAACTCCAGAATATTTAACTTCTCCATATGAGCTAAGAAGGATTCAAGATCTCCTACATATCCACGGATTGAGTTCTCTGAAAGATTACGGACCATAGCCAAATGCTCTTCATACTGAGCAATTAACTGAGCGGACATGTAAAAAGATTACCGCAAAGAAAAAATGGCGGCCGAAAGCCACCCTCAGGAGGCGTTAGTTAAATCTTTTCTGCCAGATACTCCAAGTTTTGAGAAAATCAACATCGTCTCCTGTTTAACCAAGGAAGGTGAATAGCCAATCTTTTGCGCTATCTCCTCATTGGTAGAACCCAAGCGCATTAATTCAAGAATTTTCTCCTGCCTAGCTGTTAGATCTTTTCCAAACAAATCTCCAACCTCAAGGGATACTTTTCCAATTCTGTTGAAGTAAATTTGCATAAGTGATTGCAGGTTTTGATAAAAAATTTCATCACCCTCACTAATTGGGGCATATCTTCCGCACTGCATAAAGAATTGATCATTAATCGGAATGGTTACCTGCGAGCTCCATGGGTATGGAATTGGTGCATTTTTAATTGCGGGATATTTGATGTAGTACTCAGGTTTATTTATCTCCATAATAATTTTATTTTCTAAAATTGCCCTACCGGATGGTCGACCAATTTCTAATGGAAAGATCTTCCCAACGTAACAATTCTCTGGTTCAAAGCCATGTGCTGCTTCAACTCTTAACTTGTCATCCTCTAATTTCTTGCCAAAATAAACTCTAGACACCTCACCGCTTGGGCAATGTTTAAGTGAAAGAAAATTACACAATGCATCTAAGGCAGGTTTAGTCGCTAGTAATTGGGTGATTGCTAACAAGGAATTTAGATGCGAGGACATAACTTAAATTATCTTAAAGTATGCGCCGGAGATGATTAGGTTTATCTTTACTGACCGGTCAATTCAAATATCTGATTACTCTGGTTTACGGCCTTGTCGTAACAAACCATAGGTAACAGCATCATTTAAAGCCATTGCAGAGGCAGCGATGATATTTTCATGAACTCCAACTGTGCTCCACTCCCCTTCGCCATCACTTGTTTCAACTAGTACGCGAGTTACCGCACCAGTTCCAAGCCGGCCTTCCAAAATACGTACTTTGTAATCTGTTAACTCTAACTTTGAAAGCTCTGGATAAAACTTTTCTAATCCAGTGCGAAGTGCAGTATCAATTGCATTAACTGGACCATTTCCAGATCCTGATGATGTTATTTCTTCGCCATTTGCTTTTAACTTAAGTGTTGCCTTTGATGTAACTTTTCCTGATTCATTTTGATGAACTGTGGTTTGCCAATCTTCGATTGTGAAAAATGTTGGGCGCTTTCCAGCTACCTCGGTGCGAAGAAGTAAATCAAATGATGCATCTGCTGCTTCAAAAGTGAAACCTTTACCTTCTAAATCTTTTACCTTTTCAACCACACGTGTGATTAACTCTTTATCGCCACCTAAATCATGACCCAATTCTTGGGATTTCAATTCAATTGATGCACGGCCTGCCATTTCAGAGACAAGCATGCGCATGTCATTACCAACTGCTTCAGGAGATTCATGTTGATACATCATTGGATCTACCTTGATCGCAGATGCATGCAATCCCGCTTTGTGGGCAAAGGCAGATACGCCAACATATGGCTGGCGCGCACTAGGTGCCACATTGGTAATTTCAGCTACGGCGTGCGAGATACGGAAAGCCTCTTGTAATTTACCGGTTGGCAGAACTGGTTTATCTTTCTTAAGTTCTAAGTTTGCAATGATATTTACTAAATCAGCATTACCTGTGCGTTCGCCGTAACCATTTAATGTGCCTTGCACATGAGTAACACCTGCTGCAACTGCAGCAAGTGAGTTTGCAACCGCGCAACCTGTGTCATTGTGGCAGTGAATTCCAAGACGAGCAGAGGAGGCAGTTAGTACTTCGTGCACAATATTTGATAATTCATCAGGAAGCATTCCGCCATTGGTATCGCAAAGAGCTACAACATCAGCACCTGCTTCAACTGCGGTTCTAACTACTTCTAGTGCATAAGCTTTATTTGAAAGGTAACCATCAAAGAAGTGCTCTGCATCTAAAAATACGCGCTGTCCACCAGCTTTTAAAAACTCAATTGAATCTTTAATCATTGCCAGGTTTTCATCAAGATGAGTCTTTAAAGCAAGATCAACATGGCGATCATGGCTTTTTGCAACAAGTGTTACCGCTGCTGCTCTGGAATCTTGAAGTGCACGAAGCAGAACATCATCTGCCGCCTTTACATTTGGACGACGTGTTGCACCAAATGCGACAAAGGTTGCATTCTTAAGTTTTAACTCTGATTGAGCTAATTTAAAAAACTCAGTGTCTTTTGGATTAGCTCCTGGCCAACCACCTTCAATAAAACCAACACCTAAATCATCTAGGTGGCGAGCAATTGTTAACTTGTCATGGACAGAGAGATTTAAACCCTCTTGCTGCGCTCCATCACGAAGTGTGGTGTCGTAGATATGAAAGGAATCATTAACTGGCATTAGATAACTCGTTTATTCCAGCCATGTTTATCTGCGATTGTGCCATGTTGAATCCCAAGTAATGTCTCGCGAATTTGATTTGTAATTGGACCAGGCTTGCCATCTCCAGTTACCCAAGTTCCTTGGGCTGACTTAGCTGTGCCAACAGCAGAAACAACTGCAGCGGTACCGCATGCAAAGATCTCTGAGATCTCACCTGATTTAACGCCATCGCGCCAATCATCCATCGAGATCATTACCTCTTCTGTTTGGTAACCAAGATCTGCGGCAACTGAAAGAATTGAGTCACGAGTAATGCCAGCAAGCAATGTGCCGGTTAATTTGGGTGTAACGACCTTGGCATCTTTACCTTTACCTTTTACAAAGTAAAGATTCATGCCACCCATCTCTTCAATCCACTTACGCTCTTTAGCGTCGATCCAAACAACTTGATCACAACCCTCTGCAGCTGCTTGTTTTTGCGCAATTAAAGATGCTGCGTAATTTCCACCGCACTTAGCCTCACCTGTTCCGCCAATTGCAGCACGTACATACTCAGTTGAGATCCAAACAGTTACCGCATTTGCCGCATTGAAGTAAGCAGAGACTGGTGTAGCAATTAATAAGTATGTTGCCTTGTTAGATGGACGTACACCCAAGCCAACCTCTGATGCGATCATAAATGGACGAATGTAAAGTGATTCACCAATATTTTTTGGTACCCATTTGTGATCTGCTTTAACTAACTCCTCCACTGTTTGCACAAAGAAATCAACCGGCATCTCAGGAAGTGCAACGCGAGCAGCTGATTTTGCAAAACGTTTTGCATTTGCATCTGGTCTAAATAATGAAATACCGCCATCAGGTTGGCGATACGCCTTCATGCCCTCAAAGATCTCTTGGCCGTAGTGAAAAACCATAGTTGCTGGATCTAGAACTAGTGGTCCATAAGCTTTTAATTGCGCATCAGACCAGCCAGTTTTTTCATCCCATTCAGCGATCACCATGTTGTCGGTGTAGTACTTACCAAAGCCAGGAGCAGCCAAAATTTCATTGCGCTTCTCATCTGAAACTACATTTGCTGACTGATTATTTATAACCTTCATGAGACTGCCTTTGCTAGTGCATCACCGATTTCTGTTGTTGAACGCTTCTTATCACCACGAGCTAGTAGATCTGCCGCAACTGCTGCTTCTACATCTGCCGCTGCCTTGGTTTCACCTAAGTGATTTAACATCATGGCAACAGATAAAACGGTCGCAGTTGGATCAGCTAGATTCTTGCCAGCGATATCAGGTGCGCTGCCATGAACTGGCTCAAACATAGATGGATAGGCACCAGTCGGGTTTATATTTCCGCTAGCTGCCAGGCCAATTCCGCCACAAATAGCGGCTGCGATATCGGTGATGATGTCTCCAAATAGATTGTCTGTTACAACCACATCAAAGCGCTCTGGATTGGTTACAAAAAACATCGATGCTGCATCAACATGCAGGTAATCGGTAGTGATATCTGGAAACTCTTTTGCGATCTCATTAAATACCCGGGTCCAAAGTCCACCAGCACGAGTTAATACATTGTTTTTGTGAACCAAGGTTAATTTCTTACGAGGTCTGGCTTGGGCGCGATTAAATGCATCACGAATTACGCGCTCAACACCTTTATAGGTGTTGATTGATTCCTCAATTGCTAACTCTGTCTTGGTGCCCTCATCTTTAATTGATCCGGCACCAACATATAAACCTTCTGTGCCTTCGCGAACAACAACAAAATCAATACCTTTATTGTTTGTGATTGGTGAAGTAACTCCTGGAAATAACTTTGCTGGGCGCAAATTGATGTAATGCTCAAAGGCAAAACGAAGTTTTAATAACAAGCCGCGCTCTAGAACACCACTTGGCACGGTTGGGTCTCCAACCGCACCTAACAAAATAACATCAGCCTTGGCTAGCTCGGCCATCACAGAATCAGGAAGTGTCTCACCAGTTTTATGCCAGTACTTAGCACCTAACTCATATGGAGTTTTATTAAAGGTTAGATCATATTTTTTAGAGACAGCATCTAAAACCTTAAGTCCTTCATTCACGACCTCAGGTCCAATTCCATCACCGGCGATTACCGCTAAATTAAATGATTTCATTCAGTCACCAGATTTACATAGCGCACCATTGCAGCGCCAGTTTCCTTAGCAATCACATCAATTAAATCATTTGGAATTGCAGAGTCCACAGTTAATGCCATAAGTGCTTGTCCGCCAGCATCGGTACGAGCAACCTGCATATCGGCAATATTGATCTTTAACTTTCCAAGTGAGTTACCAACAACGCCAACTACACCAGGAACATCTTGGTAGCGAAGGAATAACAAATTATTGGTTGGCTTAAGATCAAGATCTAACTTATCAATTGCCACAATCTTCTCAATCTGGCGAATTCCCATAAGCGTTCCACTAACGAAAACTTGTGTGCCATCTGCACATGCCGCGCGAACAGAAACCAAGTTGCGATGATCAGGTGAATCCGCATCGGTTGTAACCACAGATGTTAATCCTCGCTCTGTTGCCAGGTTTGGTGCATTTACATATGTAACATCTTCAGCGCCCATAGCAATTAAGGCACCTTTTAATGCGCTAGTTGCAAGTACTGAAACATCTAATGATGCAATCTCACCACGAACTTCGACATCAATTGATGCGATGCGCTCCCCTGCTAATGCAGTTGCAACTTGAGCTAATTTTTCAACAAGTGGAAGTGCTGGGCGCACTGCTTGATCAATTGCGCCACCCTTAACATTTACCGCATCTGGTACTAACTCACCAGATAAGGCTTTGCGAACAGATACGGCAACAGCAATTCCAGCACGCTCTTGTGCCTCATCAGTTGATGCACCTAAGTGAGGCGTTGCAACTACATTATCTAATTCAAATAATGGTGAATCTGTGCAAGGTTCCGTTGCAAATACATCAAGGCCAGCCCCTGCAACTCTGCCCTCTTTTAATGCTTCGTAAAGTGCAGCTTCATCTAGTACGCCACCTCGTGCGGCATTAATAATGCGCACACTTGGCTTTACCTTCTTTAACGCTTCTGTGCCAATTAAATTTGCTGTCTCTTTTGTCTTTGGCAGGTGAATTGTGATGAAATCTGAAATCTTAAGTAATTCATCTAATTCAACTAACCGTACATTTAATTGCGCAGCACGTGCTGGTTGAAGATATGGATCATAAGCAACTACCTCCATACCAAAGGCTTGCATGCGAGCTGCAACCAATTGACCAATGCGACCAAAACCAACAATTCCTAAAGTTTTTTCAAATAGTTCAGCACCGGTGTATTTAGAACGTGCCCACTTGCCATTGCGAAGCGCCGCATGTGCAGGTGAAATAAATCTTGCTGATGCAAGAAGTAATCCAATTGCAAGCTCTGCAGCAGAGACAATATTTGAAGTTGGTGCATTAACCACCATTACGCCAGCAGCGGTTGCTGCTGGAATTTCAACATTATCTAAACCAACTCCGGCACGTGCAATTACCTTTAAACCCTTTGCTGCTGCAATTGCTTCAGCATCCATTTTGGTGGCAGAGCGAATTAAAACTGCATCTACGCCTTTACCAAGTGCTGCTAAAAGTTCAGCGCGATCTGCGCCATTGCAATTGCGCACCTCAAAGTCAGGCCCTAGCGCTTCCAGTGTTGCCGGGCTTAACTCTTCAGCAATTAAAACGACAGGTTTAGCCACGCGCTGCGGTACCTTCTTTGTAATCATCCTTATTTCCTGATTTAACCCAAGACATCATCTTGCGAAGGTTACGACCAACCTCTTCGATTGGATGTGCTTCACCCTTTGCGCGAAGTGCTTTGAACTCAGGTGCACCCGCATCTTGATCATCAATGAAGCGCTTAGCAAATGCACCTGATTGCACATCAGCTAAAACCTTCTTCATATTTTCCTTAACACTTGGATCAATTACGCGAGGACCAGATACATAATCTCCGTACTCGGCAGTGTCAGAAACTGACCAACGTTGCTTAGCAATTCCACCTTCATACATTAGATCAACAATTAATTTAAGCTCATGCAAGCACTCAAAGTAGGCAACCTCTGGTTGGTATCCAGCTTCAATTAATGTTTCAAAGCCGTACATCACTAATTGAGATGCGCCACCACAAAGAACTGATTGCTCACCAAATAGATCTGTCTCAGTCTCTTCAGTAAAGGTTGTAAGAATTCCACCTGCACGAAGACCACCAATTGCTTTAGCGTATGAAAGTGTTAGTGGCCAAGCATTTCCAGTTGCATCTTGCTCTACCGCAACGATAACTGGGACGCCGCGTCCCGCTGAGTACTCACGGCGAACTAAATGTCCTGGACCCTTTGGTGCAACCATACAAACATCAACATTTGCAGGTGGCTTGATGTAACCAAAGCGGATATTAAATCCGTGGCCAAAAAATAGCGCTGCCCCATCCTTCATATTTGGTGCGATTGAATCATTGTAAATATGGCGTTGTACATGGTCTGGTGCCAGCAACATAATCACATCAGCGTTTTTGACTGCATCGGCAACTGATGCAACCTTTAAACCTTCTGCTTCTGCTTTGGCGCGAGATTTAGAACCTTCAGCTAAACCAACAGTTACATCAACACCGCTATCGCGAAGTGATAGTGCATGTGCATGTCCTTGCGATCCGTAACCAATTACCGCAACCTTTTTAGATTGGATAATCGATAGATCTGCATCCTCATCGTGATACATCGTTGCCATTTGTAGCTCCTTTGATTTCCTGTTAGTTAGTTTCGTTAATTAGTTCTGGTAATCAGCTGTTTTATTATCGGGATTGGATTCATTCGCAGTGCCCATCGTAGTTAGCGTGCGATCGGCCAAAGTGTTGGCTCCTCGCTCAAGTGCTACTAACCCTGATTGAACTAGCTCACGAATTCCATGTGGTTTAAGTTCGGCAAGTAATTTTTCGATACTCGCCTTATCGCCAACGACCTCAAGCGATATTGATCCATCTTTTTCATCGGCGATAACTGCGTTAAATTTATTAGCAATCTCCTTGGTAATTGGATTTGCCGGCACCTTTACTAGCAATAACTCGCGTTGCAATGAATCACTTGGCTTCATCTCAGAGATGCCAATTACATTTACCAATTTAAATAATTGGGCACTTACCTGATCTAGGGCGTGACCCTCAAGATTTAGCACAATTGTCATACGAGATAACTTTGGATTCTCAGTAGGCCCTACAGCCAGAGAATCAATGTTGTAGCCACGTCGAGAAAATAATGATGCAACGCGAGCTAGAACACCTGGTGAGTTCTCTACTAAAACTGCCAATGTATGAAGTGCCATTACAACTCCTGTGAATCCCAGACAGGTGCCATTGAACGCACAGTTGTGATGTCATCATTTGAACTACCAGCAGCAACCATCGGCCAAACCATTGCATCGCGGTGAACACTGAAATCGACTACAACTGGGCGATCATTAATTGCCATTGCTGCCTCAATAGTTTTATCAACATCTTCTGGACGCTCACAACGAAGTCCTACGCAACCCATTGCCTCTGCCAGCATTTTAAAATCAGGTACTCGCTTAGATTCTAAGCTGGTATTTGAATAACGTTGGTTATAAAACAATGTTTGCCACTGGCGTACCATGCCAAGTGATTCATTATTAATAATTGCAACCTTGATCGGAATATTATTTAACGCACAAGTTACTAACTCTTGATTTGTCATTTGAAAACATCCATCACCATCAATTGCCCAAACAGTGGTATCTGGTGCACCAACCTTTGCACCCATTGCAGCAGGAACGGCGTAACCCATAGTTCCTAATCCGCCTGAGTTAAGCCAAGTTCTTGGTTTTTCATAACCAATAAATTGAGATGCCCACATCTGATGTTGACCAACACCAGCAGCAAAGATTGTGTCCGGGCCAGAAATTTTTCCAATGCGTTCAATTACATATTGTGGAGATACTGAACCATCAGATGGTTTGTCATAACCCAATGGAAACTTTTTACGCCAGCTATAAACCTCATTTTGCCAAGCAGTAATATCTGGTTGCTTCTTTGCAAACTCAGTTTTAACTGCAGGGTTTAACTTAACTAAAATATTTTTTAGATCACCAATTAATGCAACATCAGCATGTCGATTCTTACCAATCTCTGCTGGATCAATATCGGCATGGATCACCTTGGCATTTGGTGCAAAGGATGAAAGCTTTCCAGTTACGCGATCATCAAAGCGCGCACCTAATGTTATTAATAGATCCGCCTTTTGTAATGCTGTTACCGCAGCAACCGTTCCATGCATACCTGGCATACCAAGATGTTGTGGATGTGAATCTGGGAAGGCACCACGTGCCATAAGTGTTGTTACAACCGGTGCGCCAGTTATCTCAGCCAAAATCAATAACTCTTTAGCGGCATTTGCTTTGATGATTCCGCCACCAACATAAAGAACTGGCTTCTTTGATTGCGCAATTAATGCAGCAGCATCTATAACTGCTTGTGATTTTGGTTCAAGGACTGGGTTGTATCCAGCAAGATTTACCTGAGTTGGATAATTAAATGTAGTTTCTTTTTGCAGCGCATCCTTTGCAATATCAACTAGTACTGCACCTGGTCGGCCAGTGCTTGCAATATGAAATGCCTCAGCTATTGCCCGTGGAATATCAGCTGGATCGGTAATTAAATAATTGTGTTTGGTAAATGGCATTGTGATGCCGCGAATATCCGCCTCTTGAAATGCATCGGTACCAATTGCCGGTCCTGGTACTTGACCAGTAATTGCAACAACTGGAACTGAATCCATTTGTGCATCAGCAAGTGGTGTAACTAAATTTGTAGCTCCTGGACCTGATGTTGCAATACAAACACCAACGCGACCAGTTGCTTGGGCGTAACCAGTTGCAGCATGTCCGGCACCTTGTTCATGTCGCACCAAGATGTGGCGAATCTTTGAATCATAAATTGGATCGTAAGCAGGAAGAATTGCACCGCCCGGAATTCCGAACATGACATCAACACCGGCAGCTTCTA
>JACCDP010749216.1_pt1 | contig 12721 bp, 8 predicted proteins | sample 7445841 | NCBI WGS metagenome assembly JACCDP01 (sample SAMN15323441, study PRJNA562643) | freshwater metagenome | isolation source: river surface water | place: USA:Blue River Watershed | collected 2017-08-17
ATTTTTTTCCCTCGTGTATCTTAAACTGGGGTGTCAGTACAAGAGGATTAATTATTTTAGAAGTGGCAAGACAAAGTATCATTACTGCCCTGTTAATAATTTTCCCTGAGAGATTTGAACTACATACGATAGTATGTAGTTCAATCTGAAGGCTCATCACTTCTTAATGTATAGGGTCCATTCCTTACTCCTGGAGAAAAATGTATTATTGATGTCCCTGGGGATTAAGGTCTCGAGGGATTCGGAAATAATTATGCTTTCGTGTAATCCGAAATCAAAACAGATTGTGTTATGATTATGGGAAATTATTCGACTTGGCATTTTTAATAGATTTCTTACTTTTTGTTGCTATTGGCGTGAAATTAATGTTTCAAAATGCTTTTTACTGTTCCCTTGGTTTCGCCTGGCTTTCATCCCTAGGGATTGAAAAATGGGGGGCTAATAGGTAATTCGAAATCGAAACTGATTGCATTCATATTACACGTAAATAATTGTTTTCACTTTCTGTAAGGATTTTTTGTTTCCCATAGAGATTAGATGAACATAACCAGATAAAATGTTCATCAATATTAACATGTTTTGGTAAACTGACAGTTTGTGGTATTAGTACAGCAACATCTTAGTTAGCATTGATCGTCATACTAACGAAATATTTGAAACCACTTACGTTTTCAGTTTTCCCATTGCAAATAAAGAATACGTGAATTTGTGCTATTATCCAACGTTATATAATCTGTACTTACTTTCTAAGATATCTTTACTAATCTTACCTATTTTTGAAAATGCCCCCTAAACTTAGACCCAAAGCAACTGTCAGGAAAGGGAAGGCTCATCACAAATGTGACTCACCTGTTGCTAATTTGGAACGAGTAATTTTTTCGATAACTTTTCTCTTTCATTTTTTATATTTTATAACAAATAATTTTGGCATACTTGTGATCTGTCATAGAAAGACATAGGAAAGAAAGTAAATGATAAGCTGTGGAAGACTACGGATGAAAGAATGTCATTACCTGAGAGATTACAAGTTTTATCGAGTAAAAGTGAAACAACAACTTTGAAAAAGAGAAAGGCTCTTCACAAATGTGGTTCACATGTTGCTAATTTGGAACAAGTAATTAACTCATTCTTTAGAACTTTTCTTTTTATTTCCCATATTCTACAGCACAATATTTTGGCATATTTGTAATCTGTTACAGAAAGATGTAAGAAAGAAGGCAAGTAATATGTATGAGACTACAGATGAAAGAATGTCATTACCTGAAAGATTACCTGAAAAATTACAAGTTCCATCAGGAAAAAGAGGACTATCGGCTACACAGGAAAAGGCCATTGGAGCAATAAAGTGCCTTCAAGAAGTATGCATTTCCTCATACTTTTTACATTATAAATTATAATTTATAATATGTAGTAAGTTATTTTAATATATTGATTACAGCTTTATACATAAATAATGTTTTTCTGTTTACCTTTATTCTGATTCCAGTAAATTCTTAGAAAATAGTATTTCCCTATATGTTTTAAATATTACTACCTTTTTAAACAGAATAGCTATATACAAATATCTTTTTGAAGTACATTACTTATTTTAATTTTTGCTTATTACATTGTGTTGCTAGGTACAAACGCAAGATGGAACAAGAGCGTTTAAAATACGACAAGAAACCAAAGCTAAATATGAACATAACGATTTGAAGAAAAAAAAATCGCGTATCAAGAATGAAAGAAAATGTCTCAATGCTGAAGGAGAACAACTTTCTTTGCATATGAAATATGCTCCATCGAGTGAGCAGATGGAAAATGCAGAAAGAGATCCAGTTGCAGCCCTAATGACTCTTGCCACAAACACTGGTCTTGGCCGTTTTCAAGATACAAGCAAACTTATTGATAATTGGTCAACAGCAGTAGACGCAAACCCATTTGACACTCCTTTACACTATGTTTCAAACGTAGGAAAGGAAATTGCGGAAAATCTCACAGAACAGGATAATGGTCAAATAGTGAAACAGTTTCTTGAATCCTGGAATATAGAAGCTGCTCTATTTGCTTGCGGGAGTTGTGGAATTAAAGCATTCGAAATGGGAACTAACAAATGTTATTCTGTACCATTGACTCAGCTTAATTCATTATTAATATCTGATACGGATAAAAAGGATTTGCTTACTATTCCATCGCAATATAGGTAACATCTTTAAGTTTCCAACATTTTCTTTCAAATATTTTTATTTTCTTACAACACTGTTTCTAATAAATACATTATTTATTAGACCAGTTGCCAGCTACTACAAATCTCCAATTGATGGTAATTACTACCATTTACATCGTGAATTTGTTCGACAGGAATTTACAAAATCACCCAAACATAAGACCACCGAGTTTGCATCTATTTGTCAATCCTGTTATGATGCAATAATTCATTGTGGTAAAAAACCAACTTTTTCACTTGCTACTGGAATAGATTTTGGCAATGCCGATAGAATTTTTCTTCCGAAATTGACTTTGGCAGAAGAATATGTAATCGCCAGTGCGCGATTGTTTATTGTGATTATTAAACTAACGGGATATGAATTTGCGGAACGCGAAAGCGGTAAACTCGGTCACGCAATAACTTTCCCACAGTGTGGAAAAAAACTCGAAGAGGAAATTCGAAGGGGTAAATTAAAACGGCATGAAGGAAGTTATCCAAAATTGGATGGATTATATGACACACTTAGTATTGCGTTTGTTGGATCTCGTCTTCAATGGGCAGCTCTAGAACCACAAAAATCACATCAAATGTTTAAGCCGATTCAAGTACATTCAGAAGCAATTTTTATGTGGTTGAAAGCTTTAAAAGCATTCAATTCACGATACGCGGATATTTCCATTGATGATTCAGAAGACATGAGTGTGAAACTGGAGCACATCCCAAAAGAATTAATAAAAAACGCTGCTATAGTAGATCATGAATCGGAAATAATGATAGATAAACTTGTTAGAGAAGAATCCGGAACTTGTGCATCGAATAAAAATGGAAAAGTAACTAATTCAGGCACCGTGGATCAATTAAGTTACCCTATGTCTTTCTTAACGAAGTCAGCTGCACCAGAAATTACAAACCTTTCAGCTTCAGCAAGTGCTTTAGGAGGTAATATATTAAGTGTCCATAAGAAATTTATAGATTGTTTTTCATAACACTCAACATAAAAAGAAATATGCATTAACTTAACTGTTTCTTTCTTGACAGATATTGTGGCATCGTTATCAGACACTAACAACTTACAGTCGAATAACTTTCAATCGCAACCTGTGATACAGGAAGAAGTTCACAATGCTGAAAGAGTTATAACTATCGAGCAAAATCAAGATCCTTTGAATGAATTTGAAGAAAATGACCGTTTACTTTATTCAGCATTTCCGCATTTGTTCCCACTTGGTAAAGGACTTCGAAAAACAGGAAGTGTTCCGGAAAAAGATATACATCATATGGACAATCAATGGCATGGGAAATTTGCTAAATGTTTACGGTTTCAGTTTTTGCTCTTTGACCAGTTTCAACGTCATGCTGCTAGTAGAGCTACTAATGCAAGAGTAAAATCAAACGAAGAATCAATGCTTGCATTTAGTAAGATGGTTTCAGATCCATCATTTGTTGAAAAATTAGAAGAAGCTAATAAACAGCCTGATGCTCCCGAATCAAAAAAACTACTGGCTAAATTGACTCCTCACATTTCATTAGTCAGTCAAAAAATCCCGTATAGTACTGCATCAAGAAAATCAGCCGTAGGCCGACTGATAAACATGGTGCGCTACTATGGACCTCCAAGCATATTTAATACATTTGCATTAAATGATGTTCATGGATTACTGAATATACGAATGACTATCAACATGCAAAACAATTGGACGTTTCCTGCCACAGAAGACGGCTTCGCTCAAGCACTTCGAGATCAACAAGAAACGTTCCACAACATACCTGTTCATCCGTCTGCATTGAGAATACTATTATCAGAAGGTCCAACGTTTGCTGCTACAATGTACTTCAAAGTATCCACCGCTATCTTCACACACCTGTTTGGAACTCCACCAGATGGGACTGGAAAGAAAAAATCTGTTCCATTACCAGACAGGAAAAAAGGGGTTTTTGGAACCCCAGTCGCAGCTTTTGGTTGTACAGAGGAGCAAGCTCGTGGATCACTTCATATGCATAGCTTATTCTGGGGAGGATTAACACCTTGTGTACTTCAAGCAGCTGGAGGCATCCCTGGTTTAGTACATCAATTATCAGAAGCAATTAATAATGTAGTTCTGGCACATCTAAAACCATTAGTGCATTTCCGCCATTTGATACGGGATCATTTCCATAAGGACCAACCAGCACACGCATCTCTTTTTAAGTCTCATCATCCAGTAATTGAAAAAGAACAATTTATTGAAGATTTTCAACGTACTGCAGACTTATGCAATGTTCATCAGCATACATCAAGTTGTTTCAAAACTAAAATTGGGAAACGATGTTGTCGGTTTGGACGTCCAGTGCGTCTTCGTGCAACTACAGGTTGCGAGCAAATTATTGCATGCAAAGAAGATTTATCGAAGCCAGATATTTCTTTCCAAGTACTTGATGCTATTCAACCTCCAGCAAAAGTCGTAAGTTCTTATCGCAACTTCTCCCGAGTACCGGTAGCTGTACGCGATAACCGAATGATTATGTATTATTTGAAGCGACCACAACTAGTACTTCCAGTAGTGACATCGACAACAAATACAGAAAAAAAGGGAGAACATGTTTATCTTCCGGAAAATGACCAACAACTATTCAATGATTTGTCTCAAGAAGATCAAATAAAAATCAGTAAACTAATGATGAACAGGAATGGATTGGTTGTCGACTACAATCCTGTTCAATCAGCAGTTCTCGGTTGCAATACAAATGCAAGTATTCTTGGGAGCGATGCGCAAGCAAAGGCGGCTCTCTGTTATTTATTGAAATACGTAACAAAACCCCCTGCAGAACTTGCGCATTCACTCTCTCTTCTCCATCACGCACGCAGAACAATTGAACTGTATCCATCGAAAGCAAAAGATAGTGGATCTACAATCCGAACTGGTATACATTACCTGAACAAAATAGTGAACAAACTCTGTGGTGCAATAGAAATATCAGCTCCCATGGCTGCGGCGGCCATACAAGGTATGCCAGCAGAAATGTGTTCTGAAAGTTTTTGGGTTGCATATGTCACTGCTGCAGTCAATTATGCACTTGATCATCCCGAAGCAACAGCAGTAAAAAATACCGAACAAATTGAAGAATTCAAGGATATCGATGAAAATGATTGTAAAATTGACTGTGCAGAAGAACACATTGATAAACACGAAGATAGTGACTTTGATGAAGATGCTGACTCCGATGGAGTAAATGATGATAATGAAATTATTTCTAATGATTTCTTCAGTCAAAAAGAACCGGTTATTTTTCACCAAGAAGAACAGAATTGTCAAGGACAAAATTCAGATGAAACAGTCGTTTCAACAGCTGAGATCTATAATTCAAATAACAAAATTTTCGCTGTTCCGCAACATATCCACTACGCCTATCGAGGCAGTGAATTGGCTATGTTCAGTCTATACGAATATGTAGCTCTAGTTGATGTGATTCCGAAACAGAAGAAAAAAGATTCAAAAACAAGTACAATCAAGTCGCATACAGCCGTAGGAAGGAAACCAAATTCAACTTTTCCTTTTGCTATAGCTCACCCACTTTACGGTAACATAAGATACAATTCCTAATATTTTACGAATAAAGTAAACTAATTTCAGAACTAATTTTTTTAATACTAACTTTATACCATTACGTAATTTTCTTACTAGGTACCCATGAACAAAGAATAAGATCAAAAACAAAGATACCTCTTTTAGTAGGACCACCTCCGAGGCCACCTATATCAAAACCAGCTGATTTAACTGATGCATGGAAAAGTCAAGCTAGAAAATTTGCCAATTACTTTCTCGTACTTTATCGCCCATGGTTCATTACAACAATGGACGGTGGTACACTACCAGGTTCCTCACTTTGGTACGACCTATGCGTTTACATGAAAAAAATAACAAAGGAAGACAATCGAAACGTCCCCTCGTTTCTTGATAAAATTCGAGCAAAATGGATCACGAATAGTGCTCACGGTCTTCGTATTGCCGGCGAAGATAGAACTGCAGCAAACAAATATCGATGCGAATTTGCAACAGTTTGGAATACTGAAAACCGCGATCAACATTTCACGTCTACTGCACAAGAAAGCGGAGAAACGTCTTCACAATTTGACGTAGTCAAAATCCGAGAAACAGTCGCTGCTGCTGAAGCTCAACAGAATATTGACATTCTTCGAGATAGAGCAGCTGCAGACGATATACTACAAAGGACAAACCATTCTCATTTGGAGTATTACGAAAATACTAATATTACTTTGAGAAAGATATTTGAACCAGCAGTATTAAAAAGACGAGTACAAAGTTCTTTGACAAAAAATTCAGCAAGAGAACTTTTACAATACGAAGAAAAAACCATGAACATAGAAAAAATACTCGCTGGTTTAAAAGCAGATACTACAAATCTGCAAAGCTATGACAACAGCGACGACGCAATTCTTCCTATCCATTGGAGATCCACAATCAAGCTTCCGCAAGGTAAAAAAATGTCTGACCAGTTAAATTCTTCCCAAAAGAATATCTGGGTGGAAGCCACGGAATACCTTAAAGAAGTCAAAGAATACAGAGAAGGAAAACGATATAAACCAAACCCAATTTACTTGCTTGTACACGGTGGTCCCGGTACAGGAAAAACTTTTTTGGCTCAATGCATTTACGAAGAAGCACATGATCTACATTTAGGTATGGCATGCATGGCCCCAACTGGTATTGCTGCCAGCGGTGAACCAGAAGGAAGGACTATCCACAATTTGGCATTGGTCCCTATTTACCGTAAAACCCACATGTATTTACCGAAATTGAATGCGCTTCAGTTAGCCACGCTACAAGAACGCATTCAACATCAAACACTGGCGCTTCTTTACATCGATGAAATATCTTTTGTAAGCCCTGAATTACTAGCCCAGGTAGATCACCGAGCTAGAGAGATAATGGGAAACAATGAACCTTTTGGCGGATTAGGCGTTATCATTACTGGAGATTTTGATCAGATACCCCCTATACCTCCCGCAGAATCATTAGTCACCGCTCTACTAAAAGTTAGTTCCACAAAAACCAATCTTAAGCTGAACGCAGGATCAACTACACCAAGTGTTCAAGGTGCTTGCTTATTTGCTTCTTTCCGAAAGATTGAATTATCTCAACAAATGCGAGCAATGAACGATCCATTACACATGGATTTCTTAGAAAAACTTAGGTCAACAACAACCAATCCCAAATTGAAGTTAACAGAAATTCTTGAACGTATAAAAGTCATCACAAAAGAAGATGTCGAAAGAGATCCTAGTTGGATGATCGCTCCGGTAGTAGTAACCAGCAATGAAGAGAGATTTCGTATCAATGAAGAACGATCTCGAATATTCAGCATGAAAAACAACTATCCAAGAATTATTTGGTATCAACCTATTGTTGGAATCGTGGCAAATGGACTTGACCAAGGTCAAATCAATTATCTCTATGCAACTTGTCCGCGCTTCAAAGGCATTTTTGTTTACGGAGTACCAGGATTTCTGAAAATGAACATAAATCCAAAACGTGGTTTAACTAACGGTACGCCGATTACGTTACACTCTTTAATATTGGACCCAAGAGAAAAAAGAAAAAAGTTGATGGCTGCAATCTTAAAAGGACGTACGGAAGACATTGTTCTCAAATACAATCCGAAATATGTACTCGTAAAAATAACTAATGCAAATCCAGAAGATTACAAACAACTAACTGTAGTACAAGGGCAAGCTATTATACCGCTTGCTCAAACACACATCTGCAAGCCTTTTAAAATTAATGTTCCCGGTAAAAATAAGAAAGTGGACTTGCAAACTACAACCTATGGAATCGACTTGGGATTTTCTATAACAATGCATAAGATACAAGGTCAAACATGTTCAAAGTTAATCATCGACCTCAACTACAGGCCATTTCAACCAAGGATAACATTTTCCGCATTCTACGTAGCTGTATCACGTGTTCGCAGATCAGAAGATTTACGAAGGATGCCTAATCAACCGGGTACAAAAGATCTAAATTACCTTACCGCTTTAAAGCCTCAAAAACAGTTAGTAACTTGGCTTAAAGGATATAACGAAGAAGGATACTGGGATTCACGTCTTATTGAAAATGACAACCAGTTCAATAAGACAAAATCGGAAAAAAAATCAACGAACTACCAACAGTTAATTCCAAACGGTAAGAAAAAAAAAATAAAATAAAGTATTATCAAACATTGACTTTTGCATAAGGATATGTCTCGGATTATAAGATTTATTTAATAGCGTTTTCTAACAGTGAAAATAGAGCGAGGCAATTTAATCCCAATATGAAAAAGAGTGAGTTATCTCCAAACCACTTTTAATAGCTTTTCACGTTTCGTAGAAAAATCCGTGGCAGACACGAGCAAATCCACTTCCCATTAAAAAAACATGCTCCGGCAAGGAGCGCTCGATTTGTTCCCATTGGAACAACTTTAAGCCTGACTTCTCTTTATTTTACTATTGGAAAACGCTATAAATAAGAATACTTGTTATAATTGCTAATTTGTTTTTCGCGCCATAAAACTTGGAGCCAGAATGATATGGGAAAAATACCTTTCCGACCCCAGTTTTTTTACTTTTTTAATTTTGGAGCACTTACAACTTGGGGTCGGAATGATTACATACCCATTTATCATACTTAAAAAACAAGTTCAAACTTCATTAACTTACTACTCATTCATTGTTATTCCACTAGAGCCAAAAACGGAAAATTCTACAAACCAAAATACAATGGGACGCGTTAATTTGAAAAAACTTCCTGACGAAAAACGGGACACTCCCACAAGTAAAAAGAGAAGAACAGAAGATATTCATCAAGGAAAAAAAACAACAGGTAATAACCGAGAAACAAATAAAGACATTGCTAAGCGCTACTTTATCAAATGTTACATCTTGCTCATTTTTGACTATTTTCATTCCATCGAAAAGGTAAGCAAAACAAAACAAAAAAAAGGACCATTCAAAAACAAAAGACAACAATAAATAAAGAAAAAATGGACATAAAAGGTAATACTTTCAGTATAGCTTAAAAAGAATAAACATACAAAATTAAAAATTCATCTAATAACTTTGCATTGCAATTGCTAACAGAAACATCAACAATAAAAGGAACGTTAACATCTACGAATCTCAAGCAGATTGTTCCTGAAGAACAAGACACAACAGCAAAGAAACGTAAAGTTAAACATATCCAACATGGTACTAAAAAAAAGGGTAACCAATAGCCGAAGTCAATTCTTTTTTCAATTTCTTTTGTTATACAATTTCCATTTTATTTTACAGGTGAACAAATTAAAAAGGAAAATAGTGTGGAAAGTAAAAAACGAAAAGCTACGGATAACAACCAAGAGACAATACCAAAAGGTAAATATAGATATAAAAGATTTAAATATATACATATATAATGATGAAAGATTAAGACAATATCCATTACTTAATAGAATACACAACGCTTCCAGCAAAAAGAAGAAAGATAGCCAAACAATTTTAACAGCATGTCACCTTCAAAAATGATTCAATTGTCTATTACACATACTCGGTAGTTAAACATGTACCAAGAAAAAAGAATATATTAACATAAAGATGAAAATAAAACATTTTCAGTGTATAATTATTCATTCCAATTTATTAATGAGAAAAGATTAACATGCAACGTTGCTCTAATTAAACTATTTCGTAAATTAAATTATTTAAAAACATAAACGTTCCCCAATCGACACTAACGTTACATTTTTTTTTTACAATAACAACAGTGTTCACAGCGCTTCTCGCAAGTAATAACCATCTACTTTACTCATCATGGAAAGAAGTTCTTCCTCTGAGTCTGAATCAGACAATGAAGCAACAGCTTCCACCTCAATTGAAAATCCTACAGGTTCTCTAACTGAAACTAGGTTTTTCCCAATTAAAAATTTGACACCTTCGACAAAAAAGTAAGTTTCCACAGACTATTACTTTTTACGTTTTCCTTTCTTACTTTATAATTCGAAAAATGCAGGTGGACAATTAATGCAAAAGTCGCTAGAAAATCTCCGTTACATGTTTTTAACGACAAAGGAGAAAAAATGTTTTATATCATTCTAGTAGACAAAAGTGCGTCAATTCAAGCAAAAGCATTCGGTCACATCAGCGAACAATTTTTCAGCTCATTTACTGTAAATGAAATTTACGAAATTTGCTATGCTAAAATCGTTCCAGCAAAATATTCTTTACCAGCTATTACTCATCCATTTGAAATTCATTTTGCCGAAGTCACTAAGGTAAAGGTGAAACTGTTTTTTTAAATTATTTCATCTCAATTAGAGAACTTCTTGTTATTTTTATCTATTAGGTAAATCCACAAGCAGACAAAAAGGATGATTTTCCACAAATGATTTTCCCAATCACGCCGTTGATTACCGTCAATGAAATCAATGATAAAACCACAATAGGTAATAATAACTAAATCTAAAAATATTTTCAATCAAACAAAAAATATTACCTTACACCTCTTAGACATTGAAGGATACATATACCACCTCAATGAGCCAATTTATGTTACCTCTCTTTCAAAAACAAAAAAAGAACTTCAGCTTTTCGATACTTCCTTACAACCTGGACAATCAGTAAGATTTAGATTTCGTGTCAACAGATTAACTAGAATATAACTACTATCAATGAACTATTGATCTATTCAATCAAGGTTAAAGTCACAATCTGGGAGGAACATTTCGACTGTTTCAAGGAAATTGATCTCGAACATTTTTACTACAAAATTTCTATTTTAGACTGTTTCATTAAAGATTACTGTCAACAAAAAACAATGACAACCACAAAAGGCAGTTCCATTGAGGTTTGTATAACAAAAATAGCTACTGAACATTTACAAATTCAAATAAATTAAATGTCTACAACTATAGATCAAGAAAGTAGAGGATCCAAATGATGAAGAAAATGTTCGCAAGTGGAAAACTGGAAAGAAAAAAAGGCATCATAAAAATAAAAAAAAGGATAACAGTGAAAGTGGAAGTGAATCAAAAACTGCGCGTACAGAATAGTGTACAACTAAATGGACCAAGTACGCATCATCAAAAATAATTCAAAAATATGTCATTCAACTAATTAAGAAATGTAATATGTTTACACTCAGCAAAAAATTGTAAGTCGCCAATATCATATGTTCTCTACAACAAAGATAAATGTAACCTCATAAAATAACACTATCGAACCACTTCCTAACCAAGATTACATTCAATCCTCTGCGAATTGAAATACAAAATTACTACTCTTTCCGGAACCATGTCTTTAATCAATTGCCGCGTGAAGCAGCTCCCTCTTCATTTATTTTTTTGTAAATCATACAAATGGAAAAGGGTAGGTAAAAAGAGAAGACTGGATATGGGTAGCAGTCACAGTAATGTTGTGATGGACGACGTAACATATATGAATTCAAGCGTTAAATATATTTATAGAAAGTACTTGGTATTTGGGCTAAGAAATTTGAAGATAACAAATATTTATGTGAAGTTACAGCTGTGGTGAAATGGGGAAATAAACTTTTTCCTGTATTTTTTAAGGGAAACGCAATCAAACGGATTACGAGATACATCTCTATGACTCTGTTAATAAATAGGCAAAGTAGAGAATGTTAAAATTTAGCCATACTACGGATAGGAGTTCAATAACTTGTTAAGTAAAATGGAACACTGATGGCGCTGATGTACTCTTACCTATCAGCTGGCCGACATTGGGATCTAGTTAATGTGGAAAAAAGCTCCACCAATTTCTCTCAAAAAACTCAAAATGGCATAATTTTACCCCAAAATATTACTATAACATATTTAGATAACAATTAAAAAACAAAACAAACACTAATTACTAGCCTACCAGCATAACGATCTATAATGCCGTTTACAACATACAAGCGCTAAAGGAAAACAGAACAGAAAAGAGGAAGGGAAATAATGATAAACCAAGAAGGAATTAATCCAAATTACCACGTACAATGAGAAAAGGAGGGCGGACGGCCCATAAGCCCTGCAGAAACTTTCCAATCAACGTCTGGGATCACCTTAGGCAATTCTAACTGTAGAAACCAATAACAATTTTCAGCAAATTCGACTATTCCACACTAGAGCCATGCCACATCTTAATATGGATACTGCAAATTGTACCCGCTATTATAAACAAAACGAATTCTGTAAAAACAATAACATTCATCTATTGTTTACACTTAGGAATCGTTTCAAATTCAAAATCCTTTAAGAATTTCGACAAAAATCACTTCTTAGTTTACGAACTGCACTGCCTCTAGTAGTCAAAATAGGCAACTAAAGACATCCCTCGGTGTGTAACCCCTCGTGCGTCCCTCCTAAACAACTTTCACAACATACATATTACAAGAATACCAAACTTTTTCACTTAACCAAAAAAAAAAAAAAAAAAAAAATCTCAAAGGGTCCCCCCAAAGGTTTTTTTTAAAAATTTTTTTTTTTGGGGTGGAGGGGGAAAGGTATTGGGGGCTGAAG
>JACCDP011372820.1_pt1 | contig 12719 bp, 13 predicted proteins | sample 7445841 | NCBI WGS metagenome assembly JACCDP01 (sample SAMN15323441, study PRJNA562643) | freshwater metagenome | isolation source: river surface water | place: USA:Blue River Watershed | collected 2017-08-17
CCAACGTTCGAACAGCATAGTTGACGCTTTCGTTTCTGTCTACACGGGAGAGTTCGCCACCCGTGGTCTTACAGAGATGGATAATCAAGCTTTTGATGGCCATGAAGGGGTAGCTAATACAAAAGTTCTAACTTCGTGATTGATAACCAATTTGGGCTTTTTCCAAAAATTTGTTCAGGGATCAGCAAGTAGTGTTCGCCGGGCCTCCGTCCGACCAGCTCTTGCTACCATTCCGTCTGGAGTTGGTATGAGTAACTTGGCATTCGAAACGTCGGAAGATGTAAGTTCCGCTAGAAAAAATATTATTTAAATATAGTTCCCGAGGAACGAGAGTCTACTTTTCCATGGTTTTTTATTGATCTAAAAGATCTTGAGGCATCAGGTGGCTGGTGGAGTTACGCGCATGACACCTATGGAGTCTAAATTGCGAGGTAGCCTTCGTCGACTTGGAGCGGGAGCTAGGCGACTGACTCATGAAGCCGTTCCACGTCTAGCCAATTACAGCAACATGTTTCAAATGACGGCAGCTGGAGCACGGCCTACTATGGAAGAACTCCACGAGTCAATTGTTGAAGAAAAGGTATAAAGGATAAGAACAAAACTGAATTAACTAAACAAAATTCACTACTTGTTGATTTTGATAAACCTATGATTCTGTGATAATTCGAGTAGCCAACACACGGAGGAATAGATGGCGAAGAACCGGTAACTCGTGAAAAATTCGGCTGGATCGAAGGCGTTCTCATCCGCAACATGCTTAACATTTGGGGTGTCATGCTCTTTCTCCGTATTTCATGGGTCGTGGCTCTGGCCGGCATCTGTATGTATATTTACGCGAGTGTAACTAAATTAAGAAAATTGAACGTATGTAAATGTATTATCTAACCGCACACAGGGCAAACATTAATCATTATCGGCATTTCAACTTTCATTACCTTGGTGACTGCCCTTTCCACGTCAGCTATCGTAACCAATGGAGAAATCGGAGGAGGTATCATCGAAATTAGACATAATTATAAACACCTACAATATTAACAATGATTGATGTGATTGATTTTATCTGTGTTTAATAGGTGGAACATACTACGTTATGAGTCGTATTCTAGGTCCCGAGTGGGGCGGTTCGATTGGCATTCTGTTCGCGCTGGCAAACGCTATCAACGGCTCGCTAAACGTTGTAGGTTTCTGTCAAACACTGCAGGATACAATGAAGAATTACGGCGGATACACGATTGTTGATGGCGGCGATAACGACACTCGAATCCTTGGAACGATCCTTATGATCATTGTCTGGGGTTTGTGCGGTCTCGGTGCCAAATACGAAATGCTGGTACACCTAACCGTTTCAATTGGTTACGCTTATAAAATGCTCATCACCCGTTCAATTTTCATTGTAGACCCAACAAGGACTTGTGGTTATTTTGGCAGTGGCTTTGGTCAATTTTTTCGTCGGCAGCTTTATAGGTCCTAGATCAGATGAATCTCAGGCTCGTGGTTTTCTGGGATATAGGGGTAATATACCATTTTTTACTGGATATTAAACACTAATAGAGATACTATATACTATCTCTATAATTTAATATTTTTTAGGAGACTTGTTTAAAGAAAATTGGGACTCGGGTTATGTCTTTAATGGTGGAATGATGCAGGATTTCTTTTCCGTCTTTGCCGTCTACTTTCCGGCCGGCATAGGAATTTTAGCTGGCGCCAACGTTTCTGGAGATCTGAAAGTAAACTAAAGCTTTAAATACAAAATGTGGTATAGAAACAACCATGCGGCTATTTTTAAAAATAGGCTACAGTTAAATCACGCTTATGCTAAAGGCTTCGATTCATTTTGTATACTTTTTAAGGATCCGAGTGGAGCCATTCCAAAAGGCACCATCATAGCCATTATCGCTACAAGGTATTTTATTTTAACTAACATCAGTAAAGACCTATTCCGAGTAATCAAATAGTAAAGGTTTTTAAGTTCTAAATGGGTCGTGTGTATACATAGCCTTATCCATAAAATTTAGGTTATACTACATCAAAATCATAAATAAGCAGCAGTAGGGTAGAATTTATACTGAAAGGATTACTTTCATCTTTAGCATCTCTTATGCTATTGTGGCCATTGTCTGTGCCGGAACAACCAAGCGAGAAGCTTCCGGAAGCGTTGCTGATTTCCATAACGGTACTTCCCTTGATTGTGTGAGCAAAAACTGTACCTATGGTTCTTACAACGATTACCAGGTAAATTGCAAGTTAATTTATAAAAGAATAGCAACAATAGTAAATTTTCCCCCCCAATAGTTGATGACACTTATTTCCGCTTATGGACCTCTGAACTACGCCGGATGTTTTGCTGCTACACTCAGCACGGCTCTCGCCAGCTACATTTCGTGCCCAAAACTGTTGCAGGTGATTGGCGATGACGGACTCTATCCTCACTGGATGGTCGGTTGGATGACGAAAGGTTACGGCAAATCTAATGAGCCTCATATTGCTTACCTGTTCACTTTCTTCTTGGCTCTGGGTTTTATTTTAATCGGTAAGTTGCTGATTTGGCTTCATTTATGAATCCTACACAGAGTATTAACCTGTTTTTTTTTTTAAATACCCGACTATTAGCTCAACTCGACATGATCGCTCTACTGATTTCCGATCTTTTCTTGATAACGTTCGCTTTCTTAAATTACGCGTGTTTCCATGTCGATCTCGTCCAACCCGTTGGATGGCGTCCTACTTTTAAGGTGAATTAATTTAAACAGATAAAAATATTTACATTTATAATTAAATGAATTTCCTTCTATCTGCAGTATTACAACAAATGGCTGAGTTTGTTCGTTGCGTGTCTCTGTATTGTCGTCATGTTTTTGATCGACTGGAGAGTGTCCTTGGTAACACTGGCTTGCGTCTTCTTCTTCTACTTTATCGTCGTCTATCGAAAACCCGGTTTGTATTAAGATATACAAATAATTTTAAATAAGTTTACCACTCAATTGTTGGTTTTTTGGGTCCATTTGTACATCTTAGACGTGAACTGGGGTTCTTCGACTCAAGCCATGACGTTCCAAGATGCTCTATCCAGCATTCAACAATTGGTGCACATTGAAGAACATGTTAAAAACTACCAACCGCAGATCCTTGCACTTACTGGCCTGCCCAGGTCCCGACCAGCACTCGTCGACTTTGCTTATCTCATCTGCAAGAAGAATTCTATGCTTGTTTGTGGAAACGTCGTCGAAGTAATTGACGAATTAAGTTTTTTTACAGTTTGGGTTAGCTTGTTGATTTATGGCTCATCGCTCACATTTTACTGCGATAGGGAAAGCAACCGACCAAGGTTCGGGCACAGACTTTACAGAAATCATACAAACATCTTCGCGAAAACGACATTAAAGGATTCTGTTCACTGATCGATAACATGGACATGCCAACCGGTGTGACCGCAATGCTAGAAGTAGTTGGCATGGGGAAAATTATGCCAAACATTCTGCTTATCGGTTATAAGAATGATTGGCGTGTTTGCGACAGTCACTCGTTAAGCCAATACTTCGGAACTATACAGTAAGTATACTTAAAATTGTTTGATGATGATTGAATTAAACTAACTTTCTAGCTTCAATCTGTAGCGCTGGATTCAATTTGCATGTTGGCGTGGCAATTTTGCGAGTGTCTGAAGGACTTGATTATTCTGCCATATTGGGCGATTCGGACTTGCAGAGCCAATCGGCCGACGCTGTTAGTTTAGGACCAAGCATTGCCGAAACACCACCCGGAACACCTGATGTTGGGCGACACAATACTGGTATTAACGATTCGCCGCTCGGAGAAGTTAAAGAAACTAAACCAGAGCCGAAGAAAAACAAAAAATCTAAAAAAGGGTCAGAGTGGAGGTAATAAATTACTAGAAGAACGATAACCCATTTGGATTAGAACAAGTACATTTATACATTGACAAAGGGATGCTGATGGTAACGAGCTGCCAAGACACATCTACAACAATATCACCAGGTTCCAAAAGAAACAGCCAAAAGGGAGCATTGACGTCTGGTGGCTTTACGACGACGGAGGTTTGAAAAGATCTATGAAACCCTTTTTTTTCAACTGAATTCATATTTGGGTTCAACAATTGTAGGATTGACTCTACTTTTGCCGTACATTATCAGCACACGGTCAAATTGGGCATCGTGTCAGTTGCGCGTCTTTTGCACAGCAAATGCCCAGGAAGACCTAGAGAAGGAGAGAGAAGGGTTTGCTTCTTTTTCAATATAAGAAGTTATTATTTTTGTTACTTTAATTTAATCTATAAGGATGGCGGCTCTACTGGATAAATTCCGCATCAATTATGCGGATCTTGTTGTTATCACTGACCTGAACAAAACGCCCAAAGAGTCGACCAAGGTCTGGTTTGATGGACTAGTCCGTCCCTTCATTCGCCGAGAAGAGCTTTCCGGTAATAAAAGAGTCCCGTATCAATACGGACAACAAACTGTTTGTTACTGAATTGAAATTCACTTGATATCCTTACACTTCCCCAGAGAATGAACGGATATCTCTACAACCCAAAACAGACCGCCATTGCAGGTTGCGAGAATTGGTGGTAGACCACTCTTCAGATTCAAACTTGGTCGTTATGTGAGTTTCCAAAATTCTTTAAAGTTACAAGAGTGTTACTTACTCTTTTTAAATTTTGAACGAAATTATGTAGGACTTTACCGATGCCACGAAAGGAGGCTGTTAGTGCACCAATGTATATGGCCTGGCTGGAAACTTTGACGGCCAACATGCCACCGTTCTTGCTTGTTCGTGGAAACCAGACATCCGTCCTCACTTTCTACGCCTAACAAAATCCATATAGCAAGTATTCCAACAAGGGGAAATTACTAAAGCAACTGATGATTGATCGAATTTGCAAAAATTGTACAGTTGTAAAGGTAGGCCAAATTGAAATATAACGTACCTATACCATTTAGTCGCGTTAAAAGACCTACGGTTTTTTAAAATCCACTCTTGATTGCCATTTAAAAAGTTCTCAACATCGCATCGCAGAACTTTTCAACAAACTGAGTGAAGAGTTTTTCATGCACTTATACAACATGAAGTTATTTGATCCTTGATAAAGCCTATCCCGATACATAAATGTTACCGACATCGTCAATACACCACATCACGTACTGTACAATTAGTAAAATTGCGCAAGGTTTTGGTGAACACCCCAAATTCCAGATTGAACCGCTTTTTGGTATATAAGAGGATCACTATACCTATTGCCATTTAACTAGTTTTCGCTGGCTGCTGCTGGGTAGAAAACGAGTTGTGAAGATGTATATGATAAGGTCGTGTTGTATCCTTGTAAGGAGACCTATTGGTTCACATCGCATTGCGAAATAACGCAATAAAGGAGACATAAATGCTCACTCACCCCGTTGGCAAATGAGAGTTGTGTTGAGGATTGGTAAACAATGTATTTACTTTTTAAAATGTCAAATTTAAATGTTTTGCAAGAAGATGTAGTGATAAATGTCACTAAATAATTTTTTAAAATATTTTATCAATATATATTTGTTAACTTATAAAACTTAACATAAACTTGTAAAATTTATGTGAGTCATTATAGCATCATACGAAAAAAAAAAATTAATCAAATCCGTCGTAGTAAAATGGTTAATAATAAGGAACATTATTTGGTAATTTTCGGTTAAATCTCAGCTTTTTGGCTCTCGAAATCTGCCATAATTGATTTCGGCATCGGATAAGTTACGAACACATCAACATTGATAGAGAAAATGTGATTTATGCGCATAATGGCATATAATGTAAACTGAAGCCTGTTGAATTGAAATTAAGGTCATAGCGGTTTGCATTAGGTAGACTATAGTCAAATCGTGTCTCTTGACCTTAATTGCCGGTAATAACGATAGAAGAAAACAGTCACACACTGCGAAGTGTACTTAACTGTGTGAAGTGTACCCATGCCACATATCTCACCAAGGAAAACTACTGGGGATAAGCGGATCGAACCGATTACTGTTGGGAAATACGGAGAGAGGATGGCCGCTTGACAACATACACAAACGAAGCGACGAATCATTTCGACTCTGTCAGAGGAGGCTGTTTCATTAATTAGCCAATAGGAAAAAAGCAAATAATGCGCGGCACGTAATTATCAAAGGAAATTTTGCAGCACCAAACAAATTTTTCCGACAGTGGTGAGCTCCCTATCAGGATTAGGAACAGAATAAAAAGGTGGAGCAAACGTACGTCGGAAAGGTCAGTAGAAAGTTACGTTTTGCACGAAAAAGTTTGTGCTTGTGAAATTACACGCTAGCTTTGGTCTAGTTATAGTTTAAAAAAGTATAGGTCATCAGCATCCACATGGAGACTAGCCTAAATAACGATGAGGTAATTTTTGGAATCACTTCTTGCAAAAACTTTTAGCGGCTTCTTCTACTTCATTATATATTCATTTGGAAAACGATAGTTGCATGGACCACAGATTTAATTAGACTGCTCAGTAAACTATAGCACTTACTAATTATTACCTAAACTTAGTAGGCTAAAGAAGATTTGTTCTGTAGAATTAACGTCGTAATGTCGACCTAAACGACGAAACGAAACGAATGGCTAAATTTTCTGCACAGCATTTAAAATTTTCGCTAATCAACATATGACCAGAACTATTAATGAATTTCCTGTGTTGCCACTAAATTTAACAGTCAGTTGGCGCCGTAAGTCATCGTCATCCATCCGATGGCCACAGCAACGTTCAGTTCACTTTAGTAAGCATAATTTTATCTAGGATTGGCATAGCAATTATTTTATATTTTATAATCAGAAATACTTAGGCATAAGTCACTCAGTTAACGTGTAATAAATATAACCTTTGGTTGATACAGGAATCAACAGATAGACAACATTCAGACTGGACAAAATCAAGATTTCAGATTGCATTAGTACCGGAAATGGTGGGGTTTTCCAATCGCAGTAAAATGACCAGGGTAGATTCAGCACCCCACATCGACAACTACCGCAGTATTACGAGCTTAACGAGTTCAACTCAATTTACAAAGCCAAATTCAACACACTTCCCAACTACCAATGAGAAAACTGACCATCCAGTTGAGAAAATTGAGGTAGTCACCAATAACATAAATTAAAGTCAAGCGCTGTGAAAATAAAGAAATGATACTTCATAGACGGGGACTAATAAAGACGAGACTAGCGAATCCGACAAATTTGGTTGGATTGAGGGTGTACTTATCCGTAATATGCTAAGCATCTGGGGAGTAATGCTTTTCCTTCGCATTTCGTGGGTAGTGGCGCAAGCCGGCATATGTAAGTTTTTTGTTGTTAATTAATGTTTACGATAAATTCGGCCTTAATCATGTTCCGATAGGGCAAACATTGATCATCATTGCCATTTCTACTTTGATTACACTGGCAACTGCTCTGTCTATGTCGGCAATAACAACCAACGGAGAAATTGGAGGAGGTGAGCCGAAGTTATTTTTTTTTTTTTGGCCTTGGTCTCAATTTGCTTGTAAAAGGTGGCACATACTACGTCATGAGTCGCATTCTCGGTCCGGAGTTCGGTGGGTCCATTGGCATAATCTTCGCGCTGGCCAATGCTATCAACGCTTCGTTAAACGTCGTCGGCTTCAGTCAAACCCTGCAAGACGTTCTGAAAACTTATGGGGGCTACATTATTGTAGATGGAGGGGTCAACGACACGCGCATTATCGGAACAATCGTTATCATTGCTGTTTGGGGTCTGTGTGGCCTTGGCGCCAAATACGAATCAAAGGTACATTCGGGTGTCAAATGTCTTTGAACGTAATCAACAACTTTGACGAACATTTCTACTTCCAGACGCAAATTATCTTACTTTTCATTTTGGTTGTTGCATTGGGCAATTTTGTCGTCGGCAGCATCATGGGCCCAAGTGACTCTGGCGACGAACGCTCCAAAGGATTTCTTGGCTATGATTGTAATGCTATTATAGTAATGCCATCGAGTTCCGCATTGTCTAACACTCATACTATTCTGAATTGAAATAACGGTTACTAGTGGAACTTTTTGCGGAAAACTGGAATCCAAGTTACATAGCTATCAATGGACAAATGCAAAATTTTTTCTCTGTATTTTCCGTCTTCTTTCCGGCTTGCATCGGCATCCTGTCTGGGGCTAACATCTCCGGGAATTTAAAAGTGAGAAATTTCGTATTTTAGCGTACATTCCATAACTAACAAGATAACTTTGTACAAAATGTTAGAACCCAAGCAAAGCCATTCCTAAAGGCACAATTCTAGCCATCGTCATAACTACATTTTCCTACGCGATTGTGGCTATTATATGCGCTGGAACAACGCTACGGATGGCAACTGGCTGCCCGGAAAACGAACTTTTCAACAATACGAGCTGCATCCCGATAGAAGAAACGTATGGGTCGTATTATGACTATCAGGTGTGGCATTGACTCATATGGCTCGAAGATATGATGCGTACCCTTTTCCTTTGACTACAAATGTACTTTGTTCCCTGTAGCTCATGACGCTGATTTCTGCTTACGGGCCGCTAAATTACGCGGGTTGCTTCGCTGCTACGCTAAGCTCGGCTCTAGCCAGTTTTATATCGTGTCCTCAATTACTGCAAGTCATTGGCGATGATAAGCTCTACCCTTACTGGATGGTTGGTTGGATGACGAAAGGTTACGGCAAATCGAAAGAGCCTCATTTGGCTTATCTGTTCACCTTCATCGTGGCCCTGGTTTTCATACTTATCGGTAAGACTAAACTAATCCACTGGCTATTGCGAAATGTCAACCTAACGAATAAAAATTAATTTATTCGTCAGCTAATTTGGACACAGTGGCTCTGCTCATTTCCAACTTTTTCTTGGCGACATTCGCTCTTATGAACTATTCCACTTTCCATGTCACTTTAGTGAAACCAATCGGATGGCGGCCTACTTTCAAGGTATTTCCGTGACGTGAATTAATTTTTAGGGTAAAAAAATGTTTGTAACGGCCTTTTTTTTAACTCTTTTTTTTCCAAATAATGTAGTATTATAACATGTGGCTGAGCCTGGTGACGGCGGTTGTGTGCGTCGTGGCCATGTTTCTTATTAGCTGGCCGGTGGCCTTGGTCACTATTGCAATCGTCCTAGGATTCTACTTGGCTGTTCTTTATCGAAAACCAGGTGAGTCACAGCATACGACAGCAATATATTTGTTGTGTAACTTTATGATTTTTGACGTAATAATGGCGCATCCTTAACTACGATAGAGGTCAACTGGGGCTCATCCACCCAAGCTCAAACGTACAGTGAGGCACTGTCTAAAATGCAACAGTTGGTTTACGTCGAAGAACATGTCAAGAATTACCGACCCCAAATTCTAGTCTTGACTGGACCTCCCAATCATCGACCAGCATTGCTCGACTTTGCTAATTTAATTTGCAAGAACAAGTCAATGCTTGTTTGTGGAAACGTCTTAAAAGTAAAAAAAAAACTTTTATTACTTTTCTAATATTTCAAGTGGTAACGGTTTCTTTTTTTAAAGGAAAATCAGACGTCAAAAGACCGGTCACAAATGCAAAGGAAGGCATACAAATATCTTCGGATTAGGAAAATCAAAGGGTTCTCTACTCAAATCGATAACGCTAGTCTACAATCCGGGGTGAAGGCCATGCTGTCGTTGGCAGGATTAGGAAAAATGAGACCTAACATACTACTTCTCGGATATAAGAACGATTGGCGCAATTGTAACCAACAATCTCTGGAAGAGTACTTATCTACGATACAGTAATTATACAGATAGAAAATCATTGATGGAGTCCAGTATTCAAAGAAGACCTTATTCTTATAGGATGGGTTTGGATTCAAATGTGGGCGTTGCAGTTTTACGATTGGCTGACGGATTTGACTACTCCGGAGTATTGGCCGATGTCGACGACATGGTTGAACCAAAGCGTTCAAATAAAAATGCGACACAACTAACTTCATCGGGTTAGTTGTCCTTTTTTAGGCGCAGGAAGCTTTCAAGTAATTTCAATGTATGCTTTGATCGACTAGCATCAGTTGTATCAATGGGCGCAATAGAAACAACCATCACAACTGGATCGAGTGAGACGATAATGCCAAAGACCAACGTCGTTTATGAAGGATTCGGCCAAAATGATTCTACTGTAACCTCAGGTAATCAAGTTTTATTTACAAATTAGTCCAGTAGGTTTTAAAAAATATTTCATCTTTTAAATATTTTAGGGGCAACCTTCAAAATGGAAGGAACAGGATCGCCATTAACACCAAGATCCGTATACTTTAATTTTGAGTTCAACAATTCATTATCGACTGAAAAACTTGTCACAACTGCATCTAAGGAAAAGAAATCGAAAAAAAACTCAGAATCCCTCAAGTAAGTGTAGTAAAACTGCTCCGAAATTTTTTCCGAAAGTTTTTATGCTGATGATTTATTATTTGACAGATATCCGAACGGCACTCCTTTATCCGAAAACATTGTTAACAAGATTCTAATTTTTCAGAAGAAACAGAAAACAACAATCGACGTTTGGTGGCTTCACGACGACGGAGGTAAATGATTCGACAAGCTAAATGATTCAGTTCGCCATTTTTAACAACCTGCTGGACTCTCACATCACAGGATTGACACTGCTACTCCCGCACATCATCAACACCCGAACCAACTGGTCTTCTTGCAAATTGAGGGTTTTCTGCACCGCACCCAGTCAAGACAAAGCGGATGGAGAATACAAAAGGTTAGTGTAATCTATGAATTGCCTTCATGGCACATTTAATTGGATTCTTGTTTCACACCAAAAAAAGGATGGCTGCACTGTTGACCAAACTACGCATTGAATATTCAGATCTAGTTGTTATCACTAATCGGTTAAGCGAACCACCTAGCGAAAGCACGACTAATTGGTTCAATGGTGTGATCCGCCCATTTTCAGATCGAACAGGTAATATAAGTTTAAAAATCAAAACCATATGCCCTTTCAAACTGAGGCAACAATTTGGACTCAATTTTCAAAAGGGGAAAATTTTGAGGATGAAATGACATGCTGGAAAGCCGAATCCAATCGCTACTTGAGACTAAGGGAGTTATTGAATGAACACTCGTCCAATTCTGGCTTGATTGTAATGTAAGTTAACCTTTCTGTTTTCAACAACATAAAAAAAATAAATAAAAAATGAATCATTGATTCTTATTGATTTTATATATTTGCAGGACACTTCCTATGTCAAGCAAAGAGGACTTAATAAGCGTTCCATTATACATGGCCTGGTTGGAGACACTGACGGCTAATATGCCACCTTTCCTACTCGTTCGGGGCAACTCGTCAGTATTGACCGTCGACTCTTAACCTACGGCGCGATATCAGCAGAATTTGAAATAGTTTCGATAATTTCCGTTACAAATTGTAGTTTTATTTCGAAAACTTTATATAGCTCGTTCTTTTCTTTGTCGAAAATTTAAGATATTGATTTTCTCACTGTTGTGCCAAATTGAAGCCGCTACTGTCACTCTGTGTTCCTTATTCAAATGTTGTATGCATTTTTCTTAAAAACCATACAACAACAATACAATGTACATTCCTCCATCGAGCCGGGAAGTGAGTCGCAGTTCACTTTAATACCAGCCTTGAATACCCTAGTAACATTAAGCTTTAAAAATCAAGAAACTGAAGGTTAATAGATAAAATCAGTCATCTGGAATGTCACGTGTTCAACTTTATCGCATCCATACATTTTGAAGGACGCGCATACTGCGCTTTGTGGCTAAAGTTCCAGATTTAGAAGTCATGGATAAACTTTGAAAGCCCCTGGGAAATCCTAACCTGTTTTTTAGTGTTTCCAAACTGAACTTATAGAAGGCTAAGGACGTTACGCGTACATATAATGCTAGCACAAACCGGATTGTTACAAAGCGTCAAAATAAAAGCCAAGTAGAAAGTCGCACAACAGTTCAATAAGAGAAAGAATACATTTTGGATTTTCCTTATCGCAATAATTTACCGGATTGTGTGAGCGGTCATAAATGTTTCTCTAATTGTTACATCCGTTCCGAAAGAGAGTCTTTCATTATAAGGAAAGTTCAGGACATATAATATTATAATCGGGCGTATGACTCCCGCAGAAAATGTGGGCCGAAAAAATTCTTCAAATGTAGCATGACGGGTCACGAGGAATTATGAATATCCCTTGCAGCATTATCCCAAATACATAAGCAGCATGTCGAATCGGATTGTACCAGTTTTTTGGTGTTTATCAACAAGACTAAAAAAAAAAAATAGCTCTACCACTTGACAACCGGTGTTACAGCTTTCCAGAAATGAAGAACTCCCTGTTACTACCAGCAGATTTGTAGTTGACCGAAAAAATAATCGTTATAGATTAGGCATAAACTACTTTACTTGTAGTAACATCGTAGTATTACTGATCACTTAGACGTAATGATCGCTAGGAAGATCAGTTGGCCTATATGTATAACGAAGATGAAAAGGGAGCCCCCTAGGCATCGAGCTGATATGATTGAATAATAACCAGGTCCGTGCCGAGAAAAGTGGAGGCCAATGAGAGAATAGAAACGAATAACAGGAATTTTTCAACCAGGAAGGGTGGAGTTCTCGGGACGCGGAACTTATATAAGGTCGGTGGATAGTTTCAAAGTTCGTTATTCTTGTGACAAACTTGACGACGTAAATAGGGAG
>JACCDP011150875.1_pt1 | contig 12718 bp, 12 predicted proteins | sample 7445841 | NCBI WGS metagenome assembly JACCDP01 (sample SAMN15323441, study PRJNA562643) | freshwater metagenome | isolation source: river surface water | place: USA:Blue River Watershed | collected 2017-08-17
ACTCGCGGCGAAATTGCTTGCTCGTTGGTGATTGAACCGTTAAACAAAAACAACGATAGCTAAACATGTAGAACTTTCTGTAGAGTGCTTACGGACGGGGGTTCGATTCCCCCCAGCTCCACCATACTTTATTTTTTTTAAACAACTATTTAAAATGTAAGAAAAAATGGATGACTATCAATGTTTAAAAAAATAAAAAATTTTTTTAAAAGAAAGAAAATATTACGCTTAGCTGAAAAAGATATTGAATTGCTTCCTGAATTTCAATTACTTAGCAAAGAAAATAGATTTCAGTTGCTTAGTCTTAGAGAACATTTTTGGCAAGATAAGATGGGTAAATTTACAGAAAGAGCTGGTCTTTTCTATATTGCTTCAAGATTAAATAATCCAAAAATAATAGTAGAGATTGGATCTTGGGTTGGGGTATCTACTTGTTATATTGCTGCAGGGCTTCCTTCTAATTCGAAGGCGCATATTTATGGTGTGGATACATTTAAAGGTTCAACTATTAATGAGGAAGCAGCCATTGCATGGAATAGGAGTGTTAATAATTTGGGTGGCTCGACGTTAAACAGATTTATTGAGAATGCAAAGTCTACAGGCTTTGAAGAAAAGATTTCACCTATTGTTTTGAATTCTGTTGACGCTGCAAAAAAATGGAAGGGCAAAATAGACTTTTTATTTATTGATGGCGATCATTTTTATAATTCCGTCAAAAAAGATTTTAATGCTTGGTTTCCACACCTGTCTCCGATTGGCGTTATTGCTTTCCACGATTACGATGAAAAACACCCCGAGGTTGTAAGACTTGTGGACGAGGTTAAAGATAGCCATTTATCTAAATTAAGGATTAAGCAATTTGATTCAATTATTTGTTTTTACCCAGACTCAGTAAATATCTAAAGCTAACTTTTCATTTTTTTAACATTTTTACAAAAAATGTAATGATAAATCTCTTTTTTATGAGAAAGCATTATGAATAGGCATTTAAAAAAACTTTTTTTCTTTTTTTTAGGCAGATATTTTTACATGGTCGGATCCTATCAAAAAGCCAACTTTTACTTTTCCAAAGCAATAAGATTTAGATTTTTTTTTATGGATATCCAAGAAAGATATAAAAGATCCATATTTAAAAGTAATTTAAAGGGCTCTTATCTTATTAAAGGAGGAATCGGCGACATCTTGCAGCACCTTCCTTTTGTTTTAAAAAACAAGAAATTAAGGTATGTTGTTTTGACATACTTTAAGGATGCACCAAAATTTTTTTTTGATCTTGGTGTAACCAACTGCCAATTTATTTTCTATTTTGATAGATACGAATATAGCAAATATAATAGATTATTAAATTCTAAGAAAAACATTTATCAATGCCCGAGAGATATTTTCTTTAGCTCCCAGCCTTTTAAAGGAATTAAAGAGAAATTTGTAGACGCTAATAGGAAACTTGTTGGTTTACATTTTAATTCGAGCCAGATTAATTTATTTCATACAATTCCCAAAGATCTTCAGAAAGACCTAATTAATATGTTAATTAAAGATCAATTTAATGTGATAGTTTTTAGCAGTAAAGATGAATACAAAGCTATGGAAAAAATAAAAAGTAAATTCGTAAAGTATTCGCATGATATTAATTTAATAAAAAATTTAGCTAAAGTTATCCATTGTGATTTCTTTGTAGGAAGTGATAGCGCATTTAAAACTATGTCTTCAATGCTAAAGATTCGTACCATAGTTATTTATCCCAATATTAAGATGAGCTCTTTTGGACAAAGAATGTTTTTTGAGCCTTATTTGAAAGCAAAAATCTTATCAATCTATAAGCTTAAAAAAGATACAAGCGAAGAGATAAGCAAAACCTTGTCTCTGGTGAAAAATGAGATAACTTTGCTTTTAGGCAAACTTGAATACTATGATGAAAGCTAAAAAAAGTACTAAAACGACCGTTAAAATAGATTTGGGATCTGGATCAAGATCCTGTAAAAATTATCTTAGCCTCTAAATGGAATTCATAATAAGTTTGTTGTCAAAAATGAGACTATTAGTTTAAGAAAACATCAACATTGAAAAATCACAAAATTCAAATCCTTCGAGTTGTTATTGGCTTAAATCAAGGTGGCGTTCAGCAGGCGGTTTTAAATCTTGCAAGAAATTTAGATAGATCTAAATTTAATTTAATCGTCTGTGCTATTGAGAATGGCGGTTTAATTGGAAATGAAATTATAGATTCTGGAACGAACGTCATCGTTTTAGGATTCAAGAGGCAGCCAATTAGGACAATTTTAGCTTTAATTAAAATTATTAAAGCAAATAGAATTGATATTGTTCATGCGTCTAGTTATCACCCATCTTTATATGGAAGGATTGCAGCAATCGTTTCCAGAGTCCCAGTCATTATTAGCTACGAGCATGTCATTTTTGATCATTTTAGACCTGTTAGAGCTTTTTTAAATAAATGTTTAAATCATTTTACACATGGTTATACTGCTGTAAGTAGGGGTGTATCTGATCAAGTCATAAAATGGTATGGATACTCAAAAAGTAAAGTTTATGTTTTATATAACGGAGTTGATACAACTAAATTTTCGCTAAAATCCTCAGCTGCCACGGCTAAGAATATGTTGGGGCTCGACTCAAAAACTTTGGTCATTAGTATGATTTGCCGCTTAGATTTATCTAAGGGACATAAGTATTTTTTTGAAGCCATTACAAGGCTAAAGGGGAAACATAATCTTCAATTTATAGTTGTTGGTTCAGGACCTGATGAAGCAGCAATTATTGCCCTAGCGAAAGCTTATGGCTTAGAAAAGTCCATCAGATTCTTAGGGATACGACGTGATATTAATGTTTGTATGAATGCGACTGATATTTTTTGTTTCCCAACACTCCAAGAAGGATTTTCTAATGTTTTATTAGAGGCCATGTCCTCTGGTTGTGCTATTGTTGCCTCAGACTTTTCAAGTAATCTTGAAGTTTTAAGACATAAAAAAAATAGTTTGATTGTAGAAATGAGAAATGCTGAACAGCTTTCTAAAGCGATACAACAATACATTGATTCACCAAGTTTAAGAAAAAAAATGAGCTCTGAAGCAAGAGCAACTATTGAAAAGTCTTTTTCAGTTGATATTTATAGCAAAAGAATTGAATATATTTATCAAAAGCTTTGGAGCGCTAGAGATGGGGTCTAGTTTAATTATTTAATATGGTGAAAAAAACTTGCATTGTTGGGGGCTCAGGATTTATTGGATCTTCACTTATACCTCACCTTTTAAATAATAATAGGGATGTGCTCATTGTCGGCAGGAGCAACTCACCAAGAAATATATTGCCTAAGGGTGTTAAGTATCTATTTGGTGACATTAAAGAAGAGAAATTTGTTGGTAATTTTTTAAAACATACCGATGAAATTATTTATTTAGCTTATTCAACAACGCCAAGAACAAGTTTTGAAAATTTAATTCAAGATTTGAATGAAAATTTAATTTCCGCAGTGAGATTTTTTGACATTGCATCGCGATACCCCATTAAAAAAATGATTTACATCTCTTCTGGCGGTGCAGTTTATGGAGAGAGTGATGGGTCACCAATATCAGAAAATCATCCAACTAATCCTATTTCACCATACGGCGTAACAAAGTTAGCTATTGAAAAATATGCTCAGCTATTTTGGAAAACTAAGAAGCTGCCTGTAGTTTGTATTCGCCCCCCAAATGTTTATGGCGAAAATCAAAAGCCATTCATTGGGCAAGGATTTATTTCAACGGCTATAGCTTCAATTTTAATGGAGAGAGAAATTATTGTTTATGGTCAAGATGGTACATTTCGAGATTATCTTTATATAGATGATTTTATTAAAGGTTTATTGATGGCCCTCGATAAGTGCCTTCCAGGAGAGATATATAATATAGGTACAGGCCTAGGCTTTAATAATACTAATATTATCAATAAATTAAAAAATAATGACTTTTTAAGAAATAAGACTTTAAAAATTATCTATGAACCGCTTAGGGCTTCAGATGTTCTTTGTAATGTATTAGATACCAACAAGTTTAAATCTTTAACTAGCTGGCAGCCCAGCATCTCAATCGATGAAGGTATTGAGAAGCTTGTTAAATATTACTTAAAATCAAGCAAGCAATAAATGACTAAGGTCTTTTTTATTTTCCTATGAAAAATTGTATTAAAAAAGAAAAAAAAGCTATTTTTTTTAAAACAAAAAATATCGGCGATTCGATTATCTTAACCTCAGCTATTAGGGCTCTTCCAGATGATTATAAATATGTAGATATAGTTTGCTTTGATGAAAGTAAACCAATCTTTGAGATGAACCCAAGAGTCAGAAATATCTTCGTCATAGAAAAAGAAAAAAAAGGTCTAAAGAAAATAATAAATTATCTTTATATTTTCTTTAAAGCTTCAAAAGAGCATTATGATTTTTTAGCACAATTTTCTATTGACTGGAGGGGGGCGTTATTTGCCCGTTTTTTAAATGCTAAAGTAAGTGTTGCAAAAAATAATATTAAAAGAGGCGTTTTATGGAAAAAATCTTTTACCTTTATAGCAAACGTTGCCTTAAGAAATAGGCCAGCTGCCGAACAAGATGTCGACTTGTTAAGAAGAGTAGAAATTTACAATGGGCTTGAGGCTCCAAGCTATCAGATAACAGTCCCTTCTAATATTAATATGCAATTAAAAGCCTGGATTTCAAAACAGTTTCATAATAATAAAAGTGACAAACTGATTGTGATTCACGCAGCATCAAAATGGGAATTTAAGGAAATTCCGATTCAGACCTGGGTTGATGTTATCGATAGACTAATAAATAGTGGATTAAAAGTAGTTATTTCTGGATCTAAAGATGACATCCATACCAATCAAAGAATATATGACCTTTGCCATAAAAAACCAATACTTACAGAGAATTTTACACTCACTGAAACGGCGGCTCTTATAGAATGCTCAGACTTACTAATATCTATAGATAGCATGGCAATTCATTTAGCGAGCGCTATTAATACACCAGTGATCGCTATCTTTGGACCTAATAATGAAAAAAATTGGGCACCCTGGAAGGTTACACATAAAATTATTGCTCTATCAGAGAAAGATTCGCCATCATTTGCTTGCAGGCCATGTGGATTTGATGGCTGTGGTGGTAGTAAAATAAGTAATTGTTTGCAGGGGATTAAATCAGATTTAATAGTCAACCATGCTCTAGCTATTTTGGCTAGCAGACAGTCTTAACGTGCTAATCCTTCATCTTTATTATGCTTTCCAAATGGGAGGGGCTGAAAACATTACACTCTCAATCATCAGAAATGATAAAAAATATGAGCATGTAATTGTCGTACTTAAAGGGTATAACAATTTTCAAAAATACTGCCAGCAAAAGTATAAGGTAAGATTTATTAATCTAGATTTTAAAACAAACTCTTTTCTGTCATTTAGTAACTGGAAGTCTCTATTCTTATTGGTTAGAAAATCTAGACCTAGCATTATTCAATCTTATATGTATGACGCTTCTAAATACGCAAGATTTATTGGGTTTGTTTTTAAGGTCCCAGTTATAGTTTATATTGTTAATACATATAGCCATAAAAAAATTAAAAGAGCTATCGTTAACTATCTATTATCATTTTTGACAAAAAAGATAATCGTTAACTCTAGGGAAGTTAAAAGGGATGTGATTCAGTATGATAAAATTTCAGAAGAAAAAATAATTTTAATACCGAGTTTTGCGAGCCTTGATTTTAAAAAAGATAATAGTCTTAATTTAAGAAAAAAATTTAAAATAAAAAATGATGATTATCTTTTTCTTTTTATTGCAAGACTTGTTGAGCAAAAAGGACTAGATTTGCTAATCAATAGTTTAGCTATTTGTATTTATGAAAAAAATATCAAAAATTTAAAATTAGTTATTGTGGGTGACGGGCCTTTAAAAGACAATCTTTTATCGCAAATTAATTTTCTAAAATTAAAAAAATATATTTTTCTTGCTGGCGAGGTGAAAAATTTAAATCCTTATCTAACTGAAGCAAATGCATACGTTGACTCGTCGCTTCGTTCGGGTTTAAGTGTAGCGGCAATAAAAGCAATGGAGGCATCGCTCCCTGTAATTATGACAGACGTTGGCGGAGCGAGACAATTATCCAGAAATGGTAAATACGCAGACTTGTGTCCTCCAGGCGATGCTAATGTGATGAGTTCATTACTAAGCTCTTTTACTAAAAATAAAAAAACAAAAAATTTAGATTCTTCTGAGTATGTAAGGAAGAATTTCTCAGATATTGCTATTACTAAAAAAATCTTAAATATATATGCTGGAGTCATTCATAAATGAAGCCTCTGATTTTTTATAGTATTGCAGCAAAAATAGGTGGTCACGGCTTATCTCAAGTCGCCGAAAAAGCGGGTTGTTCGATTGAAAAATCAGGGCAGTTAGAACAGTTGGTTTGCTATGGGAAAAAAGACACTTCTAAGGTTTTAAAAATTAACAGAATTTTTTTTCAGCCTTTTAAAATTTTTTCTTTTTTACCCTCTAAATACTACTACAGCATGAAGCGTTATTGGTTAGATCTTAGAGCCTCATATTTTCTTACAAAAAGCAAAGCAAATATTTTTCATGGTTGGACACATGAATGTCTTAAATCGATTAAAGTTGCAAAATCTAAGGGGATGCTAGTAATTTTAGAGAGAGGAAATCCACACCCTCTCTTTTCTCAAAAAACCCTAGAGCAAGAATATGCAAAGTACGAAAAGAGTAATTCTTTTGTAATTACAGATAAAAATTATTTCTTTAGGAAGTTTAACCATTACCGCTATGAGTTAGATGAGGCCATCCAGGAAATTGAAGCCGCAGATTTTATCTTTGTTAATTCAAAATTCTGTGCTAGCACTTACATTCAATATGGTGTTAAGCCAAATAAAATTGTAATACTTCCTAGAGGTTTTGATCCAAAAAACTATTACCCAAGACCTCGGCAAGCGAAACATGAGAAATTTATTGTTTTATTTGTTGGAGAATTAATCCTTCGTAAAGGTATCAGATATATACTCGAAGCATGGAAAGGCTTCTCTCCTGATGATTCTGAGTTATGGTTCGTTGGGAATATGTCTGACGAGGTAGCTTCAATATTTAAAACATATAGATCTCAATATAGCAATATTCAATGTTTTGGTAGTCAATCAGATCCCTCACCTTTTTTTCAAAAAGCGAGTGTTTTCATTTTCCCCTCTCTTGACGAAGGCTCTGCAAAGGTAACATATGAAGCTATGGCTTCAGGCCTACCTTGTATTTTTACCGAAAATAGCGGTTCGATGGCAGATAAGCATTCAGCAATTCTTGTTCCAATCAGGTCATCGAATGCAATTAAAATAGCTTTATTAAAACTAAAAAGAGATGTAAATTTAAGAAACAAACTTGGCGCTCAAGCAGCTCAAGCTATTCAAAAATATACGTGGAATTTTTATCAAAGATCACTAATAAGCATGTACAAAAAAACATTGAACAAGAATAGATAGTTTATGTTATTTAAACGTTTTTTTGACAAAGTAAAGCCTGAACAAGACGTTTATGATTTCCGTTCTTTAAAAAATAACCATAAGCCCTGGCTCGTTCTTTCCTCCTCCAAAAAAAATCAAAACTTTTACAGAGATCAATGTTTGGCAAGGATTACAGGGGGTATTCTTTTAACCGAAACATTTGATTTCTCTCAATTTGGATTTAATTTGCAACATATCATTGACTCTTTTTTTAAGATTGATGTGGGGGGTATTTTTGTTAATTATATCCCCAGCTATACTAATAAAATTAATTTCGAAAATGTTAATATTACTAATATATGCGGGTTTGTTGGAGATCACTATAACTTTCTCGATAAGGACGAGGGCTCCCTCAGAAAGCAAAATTTTTATAAAGATATACCTTGGAAATTTATAGTTAGTGCATACCCTCATACAAATGACAAAGTAAAAAATGCAATAGGAGTAACCTGTAAATTTATTACCTTACCTTGGGCAATCGATCCATTTACTTATAAAGACCTTAATATGGAAAAAACTTTTGATTTTGCCTGTATCGGGGCTTTATCTAAAGATAAATATCCATTTAGAAACAATGTGCGAGACTGGATGTTAGATCAATCCAATTTAAAAATTTACAGAAAATCCAGAATCAAAGGATTAGGTGGTGCTGACCATGACGGCACAGCATTCAATTTTGCTCTCAACCAATGTAGATCAGCTTTTACATGCTCCTCCTCTATGAAATATACACTAATGAAATATTTTGAAATTCCAGCTACAGGCACTCTTTTATTTGCAGAAAAAACAGTTTTGTACGAACAGCTTGGCTTTGAGGATGGGATTCATTATGTTGCTGTTAACAATGAAAATTACAAGGAGAAAATTAATTCTTATTTATCTAAGAGCTATGTCGATGTTGTTTATAAAATTACAGAAAATGCTAAATATTTTATTCATTCTCACCATACTTGGAACTCTCGAATAGATCAATTTTTGAAGAATTTTAATTAAGGATATTATGGCTATATTAGTCACAGGTGCTGCCGGGTTTATTGGGTCTAATTTCGTTTTAGATTGGTTTCTTCGTTATGACGAACCAATAATTTCTCTCGATTTATTGACTTATGCCGGCAATTTACAAAACTTTTCATCTTTAAACTCTCAATCATCACATCATTTTGTTAAGGGCGATATTGGTGATCGAGTTCTTGTCCCGTCACTCTTAGAAGAATATCAAGTGAGAGCTGTAGTGAATTTTGCAGCTGAAAGCCATGTAGATCGTTCTATTGATAATCCGGGTGAATTTATTAAAACCAATATTGTTGGTACTTATAACCTATTAGAGTCCGTGAGAAACTATTGGGATAATCTTGGTGAGATTAGTAAAAATAAATTCCGTTTTTTACACGTCTCTACAGACGAGGTCTTTGGTTCTTTAGAATTGCATGAGCCTCCTTTCTCTGAATCAAACCCCTATAAACCCAACAGCCCTTATAGTGCAACTAAGGCATCTAGCGACCATTTAATGAGGGCCTGGTTTCATACCTATCAATTACCTGTAATTACTACCAATTGCTCTAATAATTACGGACCTTTTCATTTCCCTGAAAAATTAATTCCTTTATGCATATTAAATGCATTAAGTGGAAAATCACTACCCATCTACGGCAATGGTCAACAGATTCGTGATTGGCTTTATGTTAAAGATCATTGCAGTGCAATTCGTAAGGTTTTAGAAAAAGGTAAGGTAGGTGAATCTTACAATATTGGTGGATGGAATGAAAAATCAAATTTAGAGGTTGTGAATTTATTATGCGATATTTTAGATAAGCTAAAACCGAATAAGAATGGCAAGTCATATAAGGAGCAAATTACTTTTGTAAAAGATCGTCCTGGTCATGATAGACGGTATGCTATTGATGCATCAAAAATAGAGCAGGAATTAAAATGGAAGCCAGACGAAACCTTTGAATCAGGATTATTAAAAACGATATCTTGGTATCTCGAAAATCAAAATTGGTGTAATTCTGTATTAAGCGGTGAATATCAGCATTGGATAGAAAAACAGTATTCATGAAAATACTACTTATAGGTAAAGATGGTCAGATTGGCTTTGAATTATATAAGAAGCTTGAAAAATTTGATAATGTGATTGCCACGAGTCGAAAAGAATTAGATTTATTAAATTTAGATAATATTAGATATTTTATAGATAAAAATAAGCCTGATATGATCATTAATGCAGCTGCTTATACTGCTGTAGATAAAGCAGAAACTGAATCAGATCTTGCTTATAAAATTAATGTAAGTGCGGTTGAGGTGATATGTGAAAAAGCCAAGGAATTAAATATTCCTACCATACATTTTTCTACAGATTACGTATTTGATGGGTCTCATCATAGACCATATAAAGAAATCGACAAAACAAATCCTTTGTCTATTTATGGGCAGACAAAATGTGATGCAGAAGAGCTTATTAGAAATTATTCAAAACATATTATTCTAAGAACAAGCTGGGTTTTTGGAGTTCATGGGAATAATTTTTTAAAAACAATTTTAAAGGCTATTCAGGAAAAAGATTCATTGATCGTTATAGATGACCAGTGGGGTGCTCCAACCTCTGCAGTTATGCTGGCCTATGTTACAAGTAAAATTATAAAAGACATTAAAAAAGATCCAACCTTTAAAAATTATGGAACCTACCATGTTGTAACAAATGGTGAGACAACTTGGTATCGTTATGCAAAATATATTAAAGATGAGTTGATTCGATTAGGCTTAGCATCGAAAATTAAATGTGCACAGATAAGCCCAATTTTAACTGCAGCTTATCCAACTAAAGCTAAGCGACCATTAAATTCCAGGCTTTGCACACAAAAAATCAAGGAAGTCTTTATGTTAGAATTGCCACATTGGCAGGATGAAGTTAAAAATGTTCTTGAGGAGCTGTTTCATTAAATGAATAAGGTGACTAAAAAAAGAAAGGGCATTATCCTAGCGGGCGGTTCTGGCTCTCGACTTTATCCTGTAACTAAAGGTGTCTCAAAACAACTCTTACCCGTATATGACAAGCCCATGATTTACTATCCACTAACCTCCCTTATGTTAGCTGGAATTCAGGATATTCTTATCATATCAACTCCTTATGATACGCCACGTTTTCAAGAACTTTTAAGTGATGGAAGTCAGTGGGGATTAAATATTCAATACAAAATTCAGCATTCTCCCGACGGTTTGGCACAAGCTTTCATTTTAGGAGAGTCCTTTATTGGAAACGATCTTTCAGCATTAATCTTGGGCGATAATATTTTTTATGGGCATGATTTTAATAATTTATTGCTTAAAGCTATGGGTAGAGAAGTAGGGGCTTCAGTATTTGCTTATCATGTGAACGACCCAGAGCGATATGGGGTTATTGAATTTGATGAAAATGGAAAAGCGCTATCGTTAGAAGAAAAACCTTTAAAACCAAAATCAAATTATGCAGTAACAGGACTTTATTTTTATGACAATGATGTTGTAAGTATTGCAAAGACATTAAAATCTTCTCCTCGTGGTGAGCTTGAAATTACTGATCTTAATGAAATTTATCTTAATCAAAAAAAACTTCATGTTGAAATTATGGGCCGAGGTTATGCTTGGCTTGATACGGGAACGCATGATTCACTTCTAGCAGCCAGTCAATTTATAGCTACTTTAGAGAATCGACAGGGATTAAAAGTGGCCTGTCCCGAAGAGGCCAGCTATCGCCAAGGATGGATCAATCAATCTCAGCTTGAAAAACTTATTTCGCCTTTATTAAAAAATTCTTATGGTCTATATCTTAAGAGCCTTATAAGCGAAAAAAAGTATCAAATATGAAAGTCACCCCTTTAGAAATATCAGATGTCCTTCTTATAGAGCCAGAAGTTTTTTATGACGAACGTGGATTTTTTTTTGAAAGTTTTAATCAAGATAAGTTTGAGATAGCTACTGGCCGCAGAATAAATTTTGTACAGGACAACCATTCCAAATCTTCAAAAGGAGTTTTAAGAGGTTTGCATTATCAATTAAACCCTAAAGCGCAGGGTAAATTAGTAAGAGTTATTGAAGGTGAGGTTTTCGATATTGCAGTTGATATAAGAAGATCTTCCTCAACATTTGGAAAATGGGTTGGGGAATTTTTGTCTAGCGATAATAAAAAGCAAATGTGGATTCCTGAAGGATTTGCACACGGATTTTTAACGCTATCTGAATTTTCAGTATTTTTGTATAAAACTACTGAATTTTATTGTCCAAATCATCAGCGTTGTATTGCATGGAACGATAAAATTCTTAATATTCACTGGCCTAAAAATTTAGAAATCAAGCTTTCATTAAAGGATAGGCAGGCCAAAAGCTTCGAAGATTGCGAAGCTTTTTCATAGTATTTTTACCCCCCCCTATAAATTTTAATTCTATTCCCACACTGATTACTCACTTATAAAGGTACAAAAAGTTTTGATTGTCATAGAAATAATCTACTTTTTGGTGGGAGTAAATTTGACTAATTATTTGTTCTTCACTCAAGAGCTTTTGATGTTTTTTCAATGTTAGATTATCGCTAAGGCAAATAGGATGAAAACTATATCTATTAGTATAAGTACTATAACCTTCATATTTTTTACAAATAAAATTTCTGATTAGCAGTTGCTTGTAACTAAAAACCTTCGCATTAAGAAGAGCTTTTTCATTAATTTGAATTTTTTTTGATTCAGAATAACTTCTCATTACATTCTGAAATATATTTCTATTCATATGTAAATCGTAAAAAAATAAAATTAGAAGTGTAAATAAAGAAAATTTAGCAAAAAGCCTTTCGTTTATAGGTTTAAATGAAATAGTGTAATTCTGATTTAAATACCACCTTATATATATTGCAGTTGGTAAGAAAGTATATTCAAATGGTACTCTATCAAAAAAAAGCAAGTAAAGTATATTAAGTGTAGATGCACACAAAAAGAATAAATCACTTTTTTTCGCGTTTCTATTGTAAAATTTATTTGTTATGTGAGTACAAATCATTAAGATTATAAAAATGTAACTAAAATTAGGGCTAAAAATTCTGTGCAATTTATAGGCGGTATCTACATTTCTGTGATCATTCCATTTCAGTAGTTCATTCAAAGTTGTCCATGGCAATTCGATTAGGCTGCTATAAAAAATAAGAAAAACTAAT
>JACCDP010893512.1_pt1 | contig 12716 bp, 7 predicted proteins | sample 7445841 | NCBI WGS metagenome assembly JACCDP01 (sample SAMN15323441, study PRJNA562643) | freshwater metagenome | isolation source: river surface water | place: USA:Blue River Watershed | collected 2017-08-17
GACTGATACGTGCCTGTTTCGGCTTTCATCAATTGCATGAGTACGTCATTTGCTAAGCTACTTGCTCCAAAACGAAACCACTCATTGGTCAACCAGGCCGAACCAAGGATTTCATTCACCATCACAAGATTGTGTAGTGCCAGTTTAGCAGTGGATATCCCACCAGCTGGTTTCATACCCACCATTTTGCCGGTTTGATCGAAATGATCCTTGATGGCCATCAGCATGGTGTATGTCACTTGCATGGTCGCAGCGGGCTGTACTTTTCCCGTGGAAGTTTTGATGAAATCTGCACCAGCATGTATGGCAATGTCACTCGCGCGACGCACATTGTCCAGCGTAACCAACTCGCCGGTTTCAAGGATCACTTTTAGTCGTGCCTTACCGCATGCCTCCTTAATAGCTGCAATTTCATCAAACACAAAGGCATATTCACCGGACAAAAATTTACCCCTTGAAATAACCATATCAATTTCATCCGCACCCTGATCCACCGCAAATTTGGTGTCCAATAACTTCACACTAAAAGGAGCTTGTCCACTTGGGAAAGCAGTCGATACAGAAGCCACTTTTACCTGAGAACCGGCAACAGCTTTTTTAGCAACTTCCACCATTGAGGGATAAACGCACACTGCTGCTACTGTTGGAAGTCCTGGAAGCAAGTCATTTAAATGTTGTGCCTTGTAACACATTTGTCGCACTTTTGCCGGAGAATCCTTCCCTTCTAGCGTCGTCAAATCGATCATGTTCAAGGCCATTTTTAAGCCCTGCACTTTGCTGTCATTTTTGATGCTGCGCGTTTGAAATCGGGCGACCCTTTCCTCTACTCCAACTTTATCTACTGTTGGTGAGTGAGCGAATTGCGGCTGGTATGTTCTTTTCATTTACCTTTTTGATTCATTTTGACTGCAAGTCCTTCATTACAACTGGCCATCCGAATTGTAAATGCCATTCTTGAAAACTTTCACTTTCAACAGGATGCCATCTTTATCATATTCATATACTTTTCCATCCCAAAGCAAACCGTTTTTGAAATTGCCATCCTGCCAGATATCATCGTTTAGGTTGTAAACTTTGTTGTAGCCATTGGGCAGAAACTTCGCTCCTTTCGTGCGCGGTGATGTTATGCGTGGTGCCCTCTCTCCCGTTTCTGATGGATTACTGATTTTGACAGTTGGGCTAATCATTTCACGTGTTTCACTCTTCTCAACCTTCCCTTCATAGCCGTACGAAATGATTTCTTTGATGTCTCCATTTTCGTAGTAACGTACGGCCTTTCCAACCGGATTTCCCTCTTTGGCAGTGTATTCAAACTCGATTTGTCCGTTCGGGTAATAATATTTCACTGCACCCTCCTCTTTTCCACCACCGTTGTAATTCGCTTCGTATTCAACTACCCCATTTTCGTGAAAGCGCTTGAGTGAATCGCTGTATTGGTTGCGTACAAAATTGCCCTGCTCCATTACCTTGCCCGAAGCATAGTATTTGGTATATGAGCCAGAAGGACGATTGTTTATGTAGTAGCCTTTCAACTTTGGTGTAATACCATCCTTGTAATAGTGTATCCATAAGCCTTCTTTTCGGTCATTTTTAAAATACCCTTCTTCAATTTTACCATTCGCAGCAACTCCCTCAGTTGGGCGATCTTTTCCATAATACACCCACTTCCCTTGTTTTTTTCCTTTGCTGTCCTTTCGATTGATTTTGTCATCCTGGTTCTCAATAGCATATGCTGAGTTCGCCAGTATCAAACCCAGGCAAACAAAAAGTTGAAAAAGTTTTGCGCTAAACCTCATGTTGACTTTACTAATTGAGGTTGAAATTATCTATTAATTCAAGCCGTTTTCAGCAAAAAAAATAAATTTTCAAACATTTGACTGTCGACTATTCACAACTAATGGAAATTTGTAAATCAGACCAAAAGATCTGTATTGACATTTGCCAACATCACATCAACCATGCGAGTTAAGTTATATTTCTCTTGCCATCCCCAGTCGTTTCTTGCAGCAGTATCGTCAATGGATTTGGGCCAGCTATCAGCAATGGCCTGACGAAAATCAGGTTGATAACTAATAGTGAACATTGGCATGTGCCCTTGAATTGCTTCAGCAAGTTGTTTGGGAGTAAAACTACATCCAGCCAAATTGTATGAAGATCGAATTTGGATTTTATCTTGCGGAGCCTCCATCAATTCAATGGTAGCACGGATGGCATCTTCCATATACATCATGGGTAATTCAGTGTCTTCACTCAAAAAACAGTTATATTGCTGTGTCAATTTGGCCTGATAGAAAATATCAACCGCATAGTCGGTGGTTCCTCCACCGGGAAGACTCGTATAGGAGATTAATCCAGGGTAACGAATGCTGCGCACATCGACTCCGAATTTATTGAAATAATATTCGCACCAACGTTCGCCGGCAAGTTTTGAAATGCCATAGACAGTTGTAGGTTCCATAATGGTAAACTGAGGTGTCGCAACGCGCGGGGTAGTTGGACCAAAAACAGCAATCGAGCTGGGCCAGAATATTCTGTCGAGGAATTTTTCTTTCCCAAGTTCCAGGATTGTAAACAATCCTTCCATGTTCAATCGCCAGGCAAAATCAGGATTTTTTTCTGCTGTCGCAGAAAGCAAGGCTGCCAACAAGTAAACCGTGCGAACATTGTTGTTGATGATGTAAGCTCGCACAGCTTCTCGATCCAAAATATCCATTCGAACGTATGGTCCGTCAGCCAATGCCTCTGGACAATGCTCCTTAACGTCAGCCGCAATTACTTGCTCCTGACCATGTTTTTTTCGCAATTCAAGCACAAGCTCAGTTCCAATCTGTCCGCCTGCACCTATGATTAATGTCTTAGCCATCGTCATCTATTGTTGCAAAGTTAACTGAAGATAAAATTAAAGCTGTAGAAAGTGGGAAATTTATTTTGAAACTCAAATTATGACGATTATCATTTTTTCAATTTTATCGGCCACCTACTTTTGCCATCAAACGAATGATATTTTCTAACTAGAACGGGACTAATTTCACTTAAGAATACTTAATATTACATCCATTAATTATAAGGTATATGCCATTTTATCACAAACTTGGAAAATTTCCGCACAAGCGCCACACTGTTTTTCGTCAAGAAAATGGTTCGCTTTATCATGAAGAATTGTTTGGAACAATTGGATTTGATGGCATGTCATCATTGATGTACCATGTCAATCCACCAACCATTGTCAAAGAAATCCTGGGGCATCGAAATATTGCGCCTGAGATTGGCGTGGAAAAGAACATGAAAATGAGAAGTTTTGTAGGCTTCAATGTCAATCCAACGAATGACTATCTCGATAGCAGACTACCTATGCTTGTCAATAATGATTGCTACCTGGAATTGGCTGCTCCTCAGCAATCGATGACCAACTACTTCTACAAAAATGCGGATGCGGATGAAATAATTTTCATTCACAAAGGAGAAGGAAAACTGCGCACTCAGATGGGTAACATCCGTTTTTCCTACGGCGATTACTTGGTCATTCCTCGTGGTATGATCTATCAGTTTGAATTCAATTCAACAGATAATCGCATGTTCATTGTGCAATCGTTCAATCCGGTTTATACACCCAAACGCTACAGGAATTGGTTTGGACAATTACTAGAACATTCACCCTATTGTGAGCGCGACATTCGTCCGCCACACGAACTGGAAACCCATACAGAAAAGGGCGATTTCCTGGTGCGCATAAAAAAGCAAAACGAATTGTACGATTACGTCTACGCAACCCATCCTTTTGATATTGTAGGCTGGGACGGATTCAATTACCCATATGCATTCTCGATTCATGATTTCGAGCCAATTACAGGTCGTGTACACCAGCCACCGCCGGTGCATCAAACTTTCGAAACGACAGGATTTGTCCTTTGTTCATTTGTGCCTCGCTTGTATGATTATCACCCACAAGCGATTCCTGCACCTTACAACCACAGCAACATCGATTCTGATGAGGTGCTCTACTACGTAGACGGGGATTTCATGAGCCGAAACAACATTGAAAAAGGACAAATTACTTTGCATCCATCAGGCATTCCTCACGGGCCACATCCCGGCGCTTATGAACGAAGCATCGGTAAAAAAGAAACGGAAGAATTGGCCGTAATGGTGGATACTTTCCGTCCACTGCAACTCACAAAAAATGCATTGGGCATCGAATTGAGCGACTATTATCAATCGTGGTTGCATTAATCATTCAATTTTTATCAAAGAAACAATAATAGCATGAGCAAAGAAGTTAAAAACGTCGAATATGGACTAGAGAAAATATTCGAAGGAGCGCAGGATTTTCTGCCATTGTTAGGGACCGACTACGTTGAATTTTATGTTGGAAACGCCAAACAAGCAGCCCATTATTACAAAACGGCTTTTGGTTTTCAGTCGCTTGCATACTCAGGTTTAGAAACAGGTATTAGAGACCGTGTCTCTTATGTGTTGAAACAAGATAAAATCAGGTTGGTGCTTACAACAGCTCTCACAAGTGATTCACCCATCGGACAACATGTGAACAAACACGGTGATGGAGTAAAAGTCATTGCCTTGTGGGTAGAGGATGCCACCAAATCATGGGAAGAAACCACCAAACGTGGCGCACGTTCGTTCATGGAACCAACGGTCGAAGAAGATGAGCACGGACAAGTTGTTCGTTCCGGAATTTATACATACGGAGAAACTGTGCATCTTTTTGTGGAGCGCAAGAATTACACGGGGCTATTTCTTCCCGGATTTCAAAAATGGGAATCTGACTACAACCCGACACCTGTTGGATTAAAATTCATTGACCACATGGTCGGCAATGTTGGATGGGGAGAGATGAATACGTGGGTTAAATGGTATGAAGACGTGATGGGCTTTGTGAACTTTCTATCTTTTGACGACAAGCAAATACACACAGAATATTCAGCCTTGATGTCGAAAGTGATGAGCAATGGCAATGGCCGGATAAAATTCCCGATCAATGAACCAGCTGAAGGTAAAAAGCGCTCTCAGATCGAAGAATATTTGGATTTTTACGAAGGTCCGGGAGCACAGCATATCGCTGTTGCAACAGACAATATCATTGAAACTGTTTCACAGTTGCGCGCACGTGGTGTAGAGTTTCTTTCTTCTCCACCTCAAGCGTATTACGATGCCATTCCAGAGCGACTTGGTGCACACATGTCTATGATGAAGGAAGACATTGGTGAGTTGCAAAAATTAGCCATCATGATCGATGCCGATGAAGAGGGTTATTTGCTTCAAATCTTTACCAAACCAGTTGAAGATCGTCCAACATTGTTTTATGAAATCATTCAACGCATGGGAGCCAGAGGATTTGGTGCAGGAAATTTCAAAGCACTTTTTGAATCGATTGAAAGGGAGCAAGCAAAGAGAGGAACGCTTTAAAAAGTTGATATAAACAGAAAAAGCGCTGAAATTTCAGCGCTTTTTCTTTGTCTATTAAAATCAATGAAGAACATCGAGCTTACGCATGATCCATTGCTGACCTATTGCAATTCTCACGAAGTACATACCTGTTTCGAAATCCAAGGTTGGAATGACAACCTTCTCCTGCAACGTATTCGTGCTAAACACACATTTGCCTTGCATGTCGTCAATGCGAATTTCAGTCATTTGTTCGCCATCTGACTCAATGATAATAAATTCATTGGAAGGATTGGGATACAAACGAAGAGATAACTCTGTATTTTCCTCCACTGAAGCCGCGTTCTCCACAGTAAACTGATCTGTTGAAATACATCCGTTGGCGTCTGTAATCGTCAAATAATAGGTCCCTGGGACAAGATTGGAAAGGTCCTGACTCGTTGCACCAGTGGACCATTCGTAGGTGTATGGCGTGGTTCCACCAGTTATGGTTGCATCGATTGATCCACTGTTAGCTGTTGTATTGCCAACCACCGCATTGATCACAAGAGGTGAGGCCGGTTCTGTGATCACAAAAGTATTTGACTCTGTACATCCATTGTTGTCCTCAACCGTAACTGTATACGTTCCTGATTCAAGTCCAAAGACATCCTCAGTGGTTGCCCCGTTCGACCATGTAATCTGGTTAACCCCAGCTCCTCCAGTTATCGTTAAATCGATCACACCATTGTTTCCGCCGGCACATGAAACAGATGAAACTTGAGAGTTTACAGTCAATTGTGCAGGTTCATTAACATGTGTTAAATGGCTTGAAATACATCCATTTGCATCCCTTACATATACGATGTAATTACCCTGTAATAAGCCACTAAAGTAATTGGAAGTTTGAAAAGTTGTTCCATTCAAACTGTATTGTAAAGCGCCCGTACCTCCAAAAGCATACACTGTAATTGCCCCGTTGGCTGCTCCTGCACAAGAAACATTCAACACACCAGAAAAGAACGTAATGGGTGAAGGTTGGGTTAATGTGAAGGCTGTTTGACCTGTACATCCAGCTATGTCACGCACGATTACAGTTTGTTGTCCGGCAGGAAGATTTTGGAATGTATTGCTTGACTGATAGGTCATTCCATTGTCGATGCTGTATGCCAAGGTACCTGAACCACCGGCTGCAAAAACCGTTGCGGCACCTGTCAATGCATCGTGACATGTTACATTGGTCAATGCATTGGTAATCACAAAAGCACTTGGTTGGGTGAGCAACACGGATGTTGTTCCAATACATCCATTTACGTCTTTCACATACACGGTATAAACGGTAGCCGTTAAACCAGTAAATTGTGGTGAAGTACTCCAGTTAATGCCATTCAAGCTATACTGTAGAGTGCCCGTACCACCAGTAACGGTGTTTATTGTAATGGTTCCATCATTTCCGTCGTGGCAACCTACGTTCGTTGAACTGAAAGAACCTATAGAAGGACCATTTGAATCAAACAAAGTTTTGTAAATAACTGAACTGCATCCAGCGCCATCTTTCACAATGATGTAATAATTTCCAGCGCTTAAATTGGTGAATGAACCTGTACTGTTAAATGTCGTCCCATCAAGGCTGTATTGATACCCCATGCCTGAACCACCATTTGCTGTTACAAGTAAGCCCCCATTGTTATTGCCACAAGTAGAATTGGTAGCAACGGCTGTTCCCCCGACTGCGTTTGGTTGAGTAACAACGGCGGATACTGTTCCGATGCAACCATTGAAATCTTCCACCATAACGTTGTACGCTCCTGCATTCAAATCACCAAACATCGACGTAGGTTGTGTAATCGTTCCATTTAATGTGTACATGTAGGGTGCAGTGCCACCATTCGCTGTCAGCATCAGCGATCCGTCACCATAACCATTGCATGAAGCTGCTGCAATCGCACTCGTAACAACAAGGGGTGTAGGTTGACCAACAACAGCAGTCAATTGGCGGACACAAGAAGCTGCATCGCGCACATAAACGGTGTAAGTTCCAGCTTGTAAACCACCAAAATAAGGACTCGATTGATAACTAACATTGTTGATACTGTATGATAAATTACCAATACCTCCGGTTGCATTGATCACATTGATACCGCCGTCACTACCACCAAAACAGGAAGTTTTGAATGTTTCCATTGAAAATTGGATAGTGGTTGGCTGCTGCAATACAATCGTCTGACCTTGCGTACAATTGGATCCATCCTTCACCATAACATTATATGTTCCAGCTTGCAAACCTGTAAACGCACCATTTTGCTGATAGTTTACTCCTCCATTGATACTATACAATAGAACCCCCGTTCCACCTGTGGCGCCAGCCGAAATAGTTCCGTCAGCACCTCCATTGCAACTGATGTTCGTCTGACTTACGTTCAAGTTAGGTGCACCTTGGTTATTCACTACGATGTTGGTCGTTTTCAAACAGCCGTTGCCATCCTTTGCAGTTATCTGATAGGACCCTGCTGTTAAACCACTGAATGCGCCACTACTTTGGAAAGATCCATTGTTTAGTTTGTACGTAATAGTGCCAACGCCACCATTGGCAATTGCCAAAATTGCACCGTCACTGCTGTTGCAGCTCGCATTTGTAGAGGAAGCCGTAGAAAAATTAATCGCAGCAGGTTGAGTAATGGTAAATGGATGTGTCCTCACGCAGCCAAGAGCATCTTTCACAGAAACCGTGTAATTCCCTGCCGGTAAGTTATTGAAAGTAGTGGTTGACTGGTAATCAACTGCATTTAGGCTATAGGTATATGGGCTTGCGCCAGATACTGCCAAGGCATTCACACTACCATTGGTGCCTCCATTGCAGGAAACATTCGAAGCAACTGAAGCATTGGCCGTCAAACCGACAGAAATCTGCATCGTTTTCACACTTGTGCAAGTACCTTCCCAACCAACAATCGTTGTGGTAAGGGTCACGGTATGAACACTCGAACTTGAGTAAGTGTGTGAAGGGTTTTGTAAATAGGAAACGGGAGAGCCATCACCAAAATCCCACACATAAAAATGAGCATTGCCGCTGTAATTGCTCAATGCAATTTTATTGAACATGCTGTCTTTGGAGAATGCCGCTGTATTTGTAAAGTTTACGGTTTCACCTTGTGCAATGCATTTTGAGCTGGCATTGAAGTCGGCCGTATTGAAATTTGACACTTTCGGTACCAGGTAAAAATCCCCATCCTTATTGAAATTATCCATTGCACTGGACCAATTTCCACCGGTAGATGAACCAGCCAAGGATGCTAAGTCGGCACCCATTCCTTCACCATCGCCCGTATATTTCAATCTGAATTCATTGCCGTAAGGCCATGCATTGAGGATCGTCACACCAACTGCAAATTTCGAACTGACATTGATTCCTCCGCTTGGAAGGCTAACGGTGATATAACCTGCATTGTTATCCGAGTACCAGAAAATATCATCTGCCGTGGCGAGAGTAGTTGTTGGACGACCATTCGCGTCAACGCTGTAAATCGCCACTCGCAATGGCACACCACCAAAATAAGGATTGTTTCCGTACACCCTTACTTGGCTTATTTTGCCCGGTCCGGAATAATAATAGGTTTGTGCTGCCTTTTCTTCAAAACCCGTTTTCAAGGTGTAGTAGCCAGTAGGACCAGTGTTTTTTGATTCCACGTAGCCATTCAGATCAATGCACGACACTGTTTGCGACCAGGCATGCATGCCAATTAACACGCAGAAAATTGTAAAAAATAGTTTGTTTGTTCTCATAGAATTTGTTTTAAATTACACTTCGAAACTAGCCTATTGATAGCGTAACATCTATTGAATTCTACCAAACTACAAGAAGCCTCAACCAATAATTCAAAGTCGTAAATAAAAGAATTGGAAATTCCATGAGCACTGACTATTCGCCAAGTACACAGATTGTTTTATTACATTTGCACAAAAAGGACAGTCATGGCTAAAGTTGGAATAATCATGGGAAGTGCATCCGATCTATCAGTAATGCAAGATGCCGCTGATGTGCTCAATCATTTTGGAATTGCCTATGAAATGGACATTGTATCTGCGCATCGCACACCAGAACGCATGTTCAATTATGCCAAAGAAGCACATACAAGAGGATTGAAAGTTATAATTGCCGGTGCAGGTGGAGCAGCTCATTTACCTGGCATGACGGCTTCACTGACGCCTCTTCCTGTAATTGGTGTTCCTGTGAAATCATCCAATTCAATTGATGGGTGGGATAGCATACTTTCCATTTTACAAATGCCCAATGGTATTCCAGTAGCCACTGTGGCCCTCAATGCAGCTAAGAACGCGGGAATTTTGGCAGCTAAAATACTTGCAACTGAGGATGCGGAATTGATGCAAAAAGTGCAAGGCTACATGGACGACATGAAGCAAAAAGTACTTGAAAGTGCTGAAAAATTGAAGTAATTGAATTCAATACGTTCGCTTAATCATAGAGCAAATATTTCTGCCTGATTTTCTTGAACTGATGCAATCCCGGCTCCCAAGTGGCGCGAATTTCTTTGGGTGTCCAACCAGCCATGAGCTGATCTTTCAAAGCTGATGTACCGGCTAAGCGGTTAAAAAAGCCATTTTGATCTATAAACGTAATACTGTCCCCCAGTAAATCCTTGGCTTGAATCAAATAATTCAAGTTAATTTCATAGCGTCTTTTGTGGATGGTCTTACTCAAATTGAAGCCATTGCATTTCCGGTTTTCATACATCGGATTTTTTGCACCAACTTTTGAAACCGGTGTAAATTCAAAGTCGGTTTTTGGAAACATCGGATGACCGAATACTTCAAATGGTTGATCTGTACCGCGTCCCACACTTACAGTTGTTGCCTCAAACAAACAAAGACTTGGATAAAGAGTGATCGCTGCTTCTGATCTTAAATTTGGCGATGGAGGAACGGGCAACACGTATTTTGTTTTGTGCGTGTAATGCTTGCAAGGAATGACCCAAAGTTTACAGGACAAACTATCTCTCAACCACTTTTCACCATTGATCATCATGGCATATTCTCCAATGGTCATCCCATAAACAATCGGAACTGGATGCATTCCAACGAAAGACTGGAATTCTTTTTCTCTAACAGGACCATCAACATAATGACCGTTGGGATTCGGGCGATCCAATACAACCAATTGTTTGTTGTTCTCTGCGCATGCCTCCATCACATAATGCAAGGTTGAAATATATGTATAGAAACGTACTCCTACATCTTGTATATCATAAATAACGATATCGATATCTGCCAATTGAGCATCTGTTGGTTTTTTGTTACTGGCATAGAGAGAAACAATGGGTAGTCCCGTCTTATCATCCGTAGAACTATGCACCTTCTCTCCGGCATCGGCATCGCCTCTAAAACCGTGTTCAGGAGCAAATACTTTCAATACGTTTAATTTCAATGCCAATAAAGAATCCACCAAGTGTATTTTGCCAACGGTTGATGTTTGGTTGCTTACTACAGCAATCCGTTTGTTTTGTAGTGAATCCATGAATAAATGCAACCTATCAATACCCAGAATTGGATGCTTCATGGCATGACTAATTGCATTTTCCTCGCGTATACATGCTTCATCTGTGGGCAAGCATTCTTCTATTACTTGGGTTTCTTTCGGTCCCGTACCTCGTTTGTTATGAACACCACATGAAGCAATCAAAAGCAAAAAAATGCTTTTAAGGCACAAAAGCTTTGTGTACTTTAGTACCCGTAAAAAGTCGCGTTTGTCTCTAGAATACTTCATATCAAGAAGGGTGCTGAAAAGCGAGGTGCAAGGTAAGAAAGTTTCTAAACCAATTGTACGCATATCCATCATAAGTATTGCACTAGCTGTTGTTGTTAACTTGATAACAATTGCTGTTGTAACCGGCTTTCAGCGCGAAATAAAAGACAAAGTTTCGGGCTTTGGTTCTCATATCACAATTCAATCGATAGGTTCTGCAAACTTGTACGAAAATGAAGCAATTCTCAAAGACCAATCTTTTTACCCAGATCTTAAAGATGAACCAGGTATTGCTTCCATTCATTGTTTTGCCTATAAGCCTGTATTGTTTCAATCGGAAAAAATAGAAGGTGTAGGTGGGAATCACCGGGAGATCCATTCGGCACTTTTAAAAGGGGTAGATGGTGCATACGATTTCTCATTTTTCAAGGAACATCTGGTAGAAGGTAGAGTACCCGCTTTATCGAGCGATGAAACATCAGAGGAGTTGCTGATATCCACTAAGATGGCAAAAAACCTTCACCTTAAGAGCGGCAGTGAGGTGCGCGCCTTTTTCGTGCGCAATGAACCGATCAAAAAATGGTTCAGAATCGTTGGTATCTATGAAACTGGGCTTGAAGAATTTGATTCGAAGATAGCCGTTGGTGATTTACGCCTCGTACAAGAGCTCAACGATTGGGGATTGAAGTCGCACATTGAAATTGAGGATACAATGTACATGGATCAATTGATCATTAAGTCAAAAGTTTCAGGTGGATCTGGCAATAATCGCTTCGATTTGGGAAGAGGGTACGAAAACTATGCAGGTTTTACTTTATGTCCAAAAAAAGATACCGTCATACGCATCGTAAGTGCAGATTTTACAAATACGCTTTCAGGTCGTGAAATCGTACAATCAATTCCTGATACTGCCTACTTGAAAATAACTGTTTATGGCAATCCCGTAAGTTGTGAGTTAAACAAAGATGAAGAAGGGAAGTTGATCCGTTATGATGTCAACCAATCTGGAAATATCTTCACATTAAAAGGGCCGAACAAAACCATGGTGTTCGAATCTATTGAAGGGAAAGGAAGTTCATCCAATTATGTAGGAGGATTTGAGGTGAATGTTGACAATTGGGACCAATTAACCCTTATTGCCGAAAAATTAAAGAAGCGATTCGCTTTGCTTCCGACAAAGCATGACGAAAATTTAATGGTCAATAGTATCCGTGATAATCAGAACGACATTTTTGTATGGCTCGGTTTTCTTGACATCAATGTTGTCATTATTTTGACACTCATGATACTGATCGGAATCATTAACATGGGATCAGGCCTACTTGTTTTAATCTTAGTAAGATCGAATTTCATCGGAATTTTAAAATCAATGGGAATGACCGATTGGAGTATTCGAAAGATTTTTTTGTATCAGGCTGGTTGGCTCATTGTCAGGGGCATGCTTTATGGGAATGCAATTGGTTTAACATTGTGCGGATTACAATATTTTTTCGGTATTATACAATTAAACCCAGAAGTTTACTACTTAAAAAAGGTTCCTATCGATCTTGATTTTAGTGCATGGCTCTTATTA
>JACCDP010012396.1_pt1 | contig 12714 bp, 16 predicted proteins | sample 7445841 | NCBI WGS metagenome assembly JACCDP01 (sample SAMN15323441, study PRJNA562643) | freshwater metagenome | isolation source: river surface water | place: USA:Blue River Watershed | collected 2017-08-17
CATCTTGATCTGGGTGCCCTTGGTTTTACCTTTGGTAGCAACACCATCACGACTAGGAGCCGCAGTTTTCACAGCGCCCATTTTGGTTGGGGCAACACCGCCACCTTTAGCCATCTTTTTCATACCAGTAAACTCCTTACCAACAGATTGAGGGACACCTACTTTCTTTGCAAACTTAGGACTATGCGCCACGGCTTGCATGAACTTCTCTTGCTTTGCGGATACGGCAGGCATCAGTACATCTTCCCACGGGTTTTGCCCCGCACTGCAATGCCATCTGCACGTTTAGAAGCTGAACCCACTTTACCACCCTTAGAAAACCCGCTCATACTTCCCAAACCTTTAGCAGACATAGCACCTGCACCAAAAGTACGAGAAGGGGGAGTGGATTCTTTTGCCTCTTCCATAGCAGCACGGCGACGGCGGTTCACAATATAAGCATCAGGCTCACTACCAAGACGATCACGAGCAAGAATGGAAGAACCTAAACGGCTTTCACGGGCTTTTTCAGCATCTGATTCGCGTTGAGATCTTTCTCCAGCAGCTTTTATCCCTTCATGCCTAGCTTTACTAGAAGCTAAGTCAGTAGGACGACGTTTTGCTAGATTTTCTTCCGCGCTTTCACGACCACCAGCTTTAGGAGCAGCAGACGCAGCGGGTTTAACACCGGCCATTTCAGTCGTATAAGACTTACCGTTAAAAGTAAATCTATCTTTACCTTCTTTACGCGCTTGAGCAAATGCTTCACGGAATGTAGAAGGGGCTACATCACCTTTTGCCGCAACATATTCCTTTGCGCGTTCCCCTTCTTCAACTTCTCCACCCTCATCAAACCGCTTGCGACTACCAAACTTAATCATCTTTTTCATGGCGCTTACCCTTTCTTAGCAAGCTGGTCAATCTTTGCTTCAAGTCGTTCAAAACCCGAATCAAAGCGTTCCATAATCTTTTCAAGGTCTTGCCTAACTTCTGCACGAGTGATGTGGTCACGGGCAATTTCCTCCCGAGTTTTATTCAGTAGGATCTGGATGCGCTTCTGCTCATCGGAAGATTGCTTAATCATGAACATCACCAGACCCACAAAGAACGATGTGATGAGATTCCAAACAAGAGCACCGGTTTCCATTTAGCACTTCCATCTACGTCTTGCCTGCCGTATCCGGCTATTAGGATCTTTAGCTGCTTCAGGGAATTGCTTCATCTGGCCGGCTGATCGCGCACAGAAAGACTTCCTGCGAGCGGCGTCTTTCGGGCCAGGGTTATCACTGGTCACAGCCGTCTTAAGTTTGCTGCCGGGATTAGCCTTGCGATAAGCTGCAACGCCTTTTTCCGTCATGCCGGCACCTTGCTTGGTAGGGCGGAAATTGCCTGACTTCACTGAAGTGGCAATCCCCATACCCTTAGCCTTAGCCATAGAACACCGTGATTTTTGCAGCGGTTGGCAATGTGACATGCACATCTGTGTAAAACAGAATGCCTTCGCCGGGGATCAAATTCGCAAAAGGGTTGTTGGTATTGGCAGGGATATTAAACTGCAAACGAATCGTACCGCTTGCTCCACCATCACGCAAAATAATATCGCCAGCAGTACCCCCGGAGAGGCACTGATACCCTTTAACCCTAACCCGCCCGGACACCATAGTGCCTGTCGCCTCTACATGCGACGCTAGTACGTCGGTTTGCATCGCCATGATGCGCTCCTATCAGGAATCAGCGAAGGGTGTAGCAACCGTGCCAGAGCCTACTGCAACGCCAGTGACCATGTACTTGTTTGCAGCAATTGCAAAGATTTGAACCCATGTCCCTGCAACGCCACCTGTAGTTGTGCCATTAAAGTTGATGAAATCGTCGCTTGCGCCAGCACCAAACCCACGGGTTGCGTCAGAAGTGTCGCTGTCAATTGACAGTACATAACCAACATACTTATCCGTGCCGTCTGTGCCAATTTTAAGCGACGAAGTTGTGATTGTCGTCGGCACCCAAATGGTGTAAATCACACCCTCGTTATTGGAGGTGTTAGGATCGTTACCGGGGCCAGAAGATGCAGCGTTAGCCGAAGTATTAATGGAAGGCAAAGTAAGGGTTACGTTTGCTGCAAGTGCACCACCTACAGAGATAATTCTGCCGCCGTGCGATACGGGGTTAAGTGTGGTGTCGGCTGTAATTTCTACGATAGTAGACGGACCTTGCTGATAAATACCACCCAGCGATCTCACTGGACCGTCAAATGTACTAATTCCCATGATAATTCCTTATGCACAAGTCGCTTGCTAATCGGTGCATCGTCTGCTGGGACAGTTTAGCAAGCTGGTTTCCCAGATGGCTTTTTATATCAGGTTATTGGGGGGGTGTCAATACAAGCTTATTGGATTTCAATAAGTTTTCTTGACGAGGGATTACACGAAGGTTCCAAGGCACATGCAGACCACATACAACTTCAGACCGTAAAGGGACAATATGATCGACAACATACTGTTCGCCTGTTGTTTTAGTCATAGTTATAGCAATTTGATAAAGCTGGCGAATCTCTGATTTTTGTTGTTTAGTTAACCACTTTGGAGTAGCTAGTCTGTGTTTTCTTCGACGAGCCTTAGTGTCAGCACGTACCCATATAGTGTTTCGTTCCTTCCAAGCTTTTTGATACACCCGTTTAACTTCTAATGGGCGTGTAGCCGCAGCTTGTATAACTTGTTCTTTATTGGCTTCATACCATTCGTTTTTGCGGTCTTTGACATCCTCTCGTTTGTTGTACTCACGAAAGTAATCAGCACGTTTCTCTGCCGCTTCTTGCCACTCCACCTTCAAACACTCAACACACGCACCTTTAGTTTTGCGTGGTGCTACATGCCCATGCTTGCAGGGTTCACCTGTGAAGTAATACTTAGCGCCTATTGCTTTGGCTTCTTGGCGGGTCTTGGGTAGGTTTGTGGTATCCATTTCATCTCCTGTGACTTAGTAACGGGTAATATATCACAGAAGTTTGAAAAAACAAAAAACCCCGCCGAAGCGGGGTTCTCTGCGCTAAGTGCTTGATTTATATCAAGCGCCAGAGCTACCATAGATACCTAGCGGATCAGAAACACCGAAAGAATAACGTTCACGGGCTTTGTAGCGAACGTTTCCGGTGTCGAAGTCTCCATCCATTGAATTTTGTAACGGTGTCCGTACAAAATGCTTCAAGCCGTTAGGAACATCGGTCGTCAGGAACCAAGCGTTGGTATCGGTCAAGAAGTGATTAACCGTATAACCCTCGGGGATCGAGCCGTTGTTCTTCAGGGCGTTGATGTCGTTATTGGTAGTGCCGACACGAAGTTCGGTTTCTAGCAAACGGGTTGCAACGAACATCAAAGCAGGAGGAACGATAAGTTTGCGGGGTTTAGCAGCGATCAAAAGCCCACGTTCATCAGTCCACGCAGCGATTTGAATCACTGCATTTTCCAACGAGGTTTCGTTAAGATCCACGCCCGTAGCGGTTGTGTTGCTGTTGACACCACCAGAAACCAGCGGATGCGAAGTTGAGAACAAAGGCTGACCGTCACCGTAAGTTACCGTGGCAGCAAAACCATTATTCAAAACAGCAGCAGCTTTTACCTGCTTGGTATAAGCCATCGACCGTGCAAGTGCTTTGGTGTAACGAGCAGACAAAGAGTCATACAAGTTATCTTCAATCGCTTCTTCAGTGATTGAAAAGCCATAAGCAATAGTCTCGTGCGTATAACGTGCGGTCCAAGCTTCCTGCGCGTTGTCATAAGCGATGGCGCTACCTTCGTTTTTAACTGGGGCAGCGGTAAAGCCTGACAGCTTGGTTTCCTCTTCAAACGAGCGCTCGGAAGATTCAGTTTCGTAAATCTCTTTGTGCTCTTCGCCATACTTTGCATACTCCAAACCGAACAATGCGTTCAGGCCGGGGAGCAGCTCTTTCAATAGTTGTGCGCGTGAAATAGCCATTTAAATTTCCCCTTATAGTCCGGTCGGATTGTAGTAAGCATGACCGCCAGCGACTGTCTGGCCGGATACGTAGGGTGCGTTAAACTTAACAATGGCTTCCGGGAAATAAACCGTGCCACTATAAGTAAACGCCGTATCAGGCACCAGATCAACGATACGCAAAGGCAGTGTTGCCGTTACGTCTGCCGAACTTAACAAAATCGCTTGCTGAGAATCGTAGCTAACGGTGTTAAGTGTATTAGCTACAAGCGCCACGTTGTTGTTAATGTTGCTATAGGTCAAGCCTGTGGATGTCGAAACAACCGTCGTGCCAGTAACTACAGCAGCTTGGAACAACTGATCCGGGTCTTCACAAACAAAGGCGGTGATAAAGGTATTAGCCTTTACCGAAGTACCGCTGATCCATGCTTGTGAGAAGGTCGGTTGGCCGGTTACAGAAGAAACAAACTGACATCCTAGAAAGACGCCAGCAAAGCCTGTTGCAGGTGCAGTTGTCGTTGAAGTCGAAACCGCAACGGTGCCGTCGTTAACAAAAATAACGGGGTCACCAAAACCAATGCTAGAAGCACCGGATGCGATACGACGCTGACGAGTTGCTCCGGCAAAGACCTGACCACCGATCAAATTGATCGGCTTCAAGCCATAGGGCTTGTCTACAGTCGGGTAAGCCATTTGGAATTACTCCTTAGTTTGTTGATTACCGCGCCCAAACGAAACCGTAGATTTACGCTCTGCGAACAGAGGCATCCGTGGGTCATTCTCGCGCATGAAGTTATTGTCTACAGAACGCATCTGCGCATCAGCTTGTTTTTGGTAAAAGTCGTTGCGCTGGTCGATGAATTCCGTTGGGGTTTTACACAGCATTAAACCACCCACTACGATATTGTCCTTGAATCGGGCATTATCATTATCGAGATAACCAGAAATCTCAGGATGATCTTCAGCTCTGACAGGCTCCCAGCCTTCACGTAGCTTGGTTGAGACATTACGAGGGTCAGACTGCCCCATCATTGAAACGCGAATCCAACGATATTTATACCCAGGTTCAGGTGCAGGGTCAGGCAGTAACGTGGGGGGTGCCCAGCTACGAGGACGCTCAACTTTAGCGCGGGTATCTAATTCGCGGTTTACACGACTTTCAATTGTCTTAGTATCAGCCATTTGTCATCCCTTCCGCCACTTTCCGGGCATATAAATCAAGAGGTATCTTCAACTTCTTAGCTAGTGCAACCTGCGTCTGCGTCAACGTGATTTTCTTCGGGGCAACGTTTCTGCTTGCTGGGGCTACAACATTACTACTTGTCCGTTTCGATTTCTCCTCTAACCCAGGAAAATTTTCGGGGAACTTCTCACGGATACGAGAATTTACACGCTCGTAATATTCATCTGAAGTTGGGTCAACTCCAGACTTAACTAGCTTCTCGTGCAACCCCAAAGCAAAGCTAGTCATTTCCTCATCATTCCCAAACCACTGATTTTGTTGCTGCCATGCAAGCGCTTTTGGGTCTGCCCGAGGAGTTTCTGGGGCGGGTCGTGGTGCTATATTTACAGGAGTTTCAGTATTTTGTAAAGGGGTAGGTTTTGTGTTGGAAATTCGGTCGAGTTTTAGTTTAGCGCCAGTTAATTCTTCCTGCGCAGCTAATAGCTGATCTGAATCCCCTGCGTCATACGCTTCTTTATATCTCTTCCTAGCTTGATCTAACGCCAATTCTGCGTTCTTTATAGCCGTACCAACAAGAAGCGTACTATTTGAATTCAGGTCTGTCTTAAGTCTTTTATTCTCTTCGACAATCTGCTGCGCAAACCTTAAAGCTTCTTCTCGTTCACGCAAGGCTGCTTCTTTGGCACGACGTTCATCGTGGTATCCATGCGACAGTTTTTTGATACGTTTCTGAACACTCTCATCGTATTTAGAAAGCTCATCGTCAGTAACTTCCCCAACAGGCTCCGGTAATGGCTTACGGTTTTGATCTTGTTCAGGCGTGTCGTCTACAACTTCAATTTCAAACTCTACGTCACCCTTAGCCTCTTGCTTAGCATCTTGCTCATCGGGGAACTTAAATTCAGTTTTATCCATATATCACCTCACGCACGTTGAATACCACGGGGATCTTCCACCACAGCTTCTACGGAATCATCGTTAATAATCCGAAACTCACGATCATGAATCTTTAAGCGAGTTCCAGTGTTTGCACGGGTAACTATAAAATCCCCCGGTTTGCACCACGGTCCTGTGGGGAAACGGTTCTGGTCGGCATAAGCCATATCACCTAGTGCTACGACAAACAGCACGTTGCTTAGTAACTCCTCATGCTTCACGGTTACATCAGCCTTAACAATCCCGCTATCAAACTTATTCTCGATATTGGGTAATGTACAAAGCAGTTTATAACCTTTAACAATTGGTAGTTGCTTTGCTCTTTCTTTAACTTCCTCGATTACTGCGTCTGCCACTTCAGTCATTTTCAAATTCCTCATAGCGTTGCACAAGGTCTTGTACTTCCATCCTTGCACGGCGTAGACCTTGGATAACGCCACACAAATTCTTATATTCAGCAAAGTCTTTACAACTACCATCAACCATTGAATCACCTACTTCGCGCTCACGTTCCTTGAGCTTATTAAATAAGTGATCCAACATTGCACGTTCTTGGGTCATTGCATGGGCCTCTTAGATAATGCGGTTTTAAGTAGGTCTGCTTGAATCTTTTTGTCTTCACGACTATTTTGGCTTTGTAGTCGGACGTTCTCTTTCTCGGCTTCAACTTGGATACGTTTTTCCTCGTTGCGTAGTCGTGCAGCAGCAAGGGTAATATCAGCTTGATCTTTAGCGGCTTTGCGTTGTTGCTCCATACTCTTAATCTGCAACTCTTGTTGTTGCAACTGCACCAGCGGATCTTGTGCCATCTGTTGGGCTTGAGCCTGCGCTGCTTCACCCTGATGAATCTGTAGTACCTGCTGTGCAGCCTGTGCCACGTAACGAGCCATTGCATATTCTTCAGGCTCAGAGAGTTCTTGCTCAGGTGTGGGTAAGGGCAGACCAATACGCTGTTCGATCTCTTGACGGTACTGGAATCCTAAATGCTCGGCAACGTGCGCCATCATCGCAGCTTGTAACTGCTGACCTATGGGGTTCTGCCCAATCATCTGAGCAATCTTCGGGTCTTGCAAGAAGGACATATGCGTCGCAATGTGCGCCTGATGGTCTTGATAGATAAACGCCTTCATAGGCGTACCCTTTAGCGCGTTCATATTCTCAGTCACCGGATCTTTAGGCTTCTGATCGTCGGGCAGTGGTACAAGTTTGTCAGCGTTGGGGATACCCAACACATCCAGCATCTGCCTATGTAGGCGAGGTAGGTCGTAGAGCTGTGGCGCTCCTTGGGCTAACTGCAATGCAGCTTGATACTGCACAACACGCTGAGCCATCGTTGAGGCGTTAGGGTCAGACACCGGAATAACTTCCACGATGTCGTAGTCTTCAGCCTTAACCTGCGGTGTGCCATCTTGTGGCACGTAGCTGTAATCCGGCGAGGTATAGTCCCTAATGATTTCTTTAAGCAGCTTGAACTCTTCTTTCATCGCTGCATGGATGCGAGCTTGCACAGCACCCATCGTCTTTAGTTGTCTTTCGAGTAGGGCTAGTGTCGTACCCACCGGAGCCTGACTCGACATATCGCTGACTTTCATATCAGCCATACCACTAAGCCGTCGCGCTTCTTCAGTGATCTGGTTGAGCAGGGCTAGCAGCGTAGCACTAGGCTCTTTATAAGGCAGCGGCAGTATGTTGTCTCGGATTGCACCTCCCGGCACATCCACATCACGCCATTCACCCGGAGCAATCGGGGTGTCATCACCCTTGATCCTAAGCCCTCTAGACTTCAACCCACCGGGAAGGTTTGATAGCGAACCTGCATCCACCAACTGACGAATCAGCATAGTGCCCGCTGTGGCGTAGCCACCAATAATATGTATTAACCCAAAGCCATACGCCCCAAAGCCGGGGATGTACATATAGTGTACAAAGTGCTGCCGTGCGCGTTTCTGGGGGTCGTCTTCTTTGTAGTTCCTGCGGATGGCTAGGACTTTGTTGGTGTTTTTGTCGATGGTTATGACGTAGGGCAGTGGCAGTTCTTCCTCATATCCCGGCAAGTCATACTCGATATGCACCTCGCATATCTGATACCGCTCATCTTTTGTCTGCTCAACACCTTCTTTCTGAGCCTTGGCTTTCTCAATATCAGTCTGTGTGGCGTATGGTTCACCAAGATCAACATCACGATAGAACCCACTAACTTGCAGTCTTTTTATGTCATTTTTAGTCTTACGCATCACATGCGTAAGGCGGTCTGTGCGGCGGATATTAGTAACGCCATATGGGAGGATGACATCCTCAGCAGGTACATAAAACGAAACTTGCCGCTCTAACGACGGATCGTAGTAAACCTTCTTAAATGACGAACCAGCCAGCGCCACACCCCATAGCGCACGTTCATGCTCTGAGCGATACTCAGGCATCTTGTCAGTTAACTGATAGTTCATATCAGCTTCAACTCGTTTGCCTGACTCTTCAATCTGTGGGTTCCACTGCCCGATAATATTTGTTTTCACAGGACCACTTGCGGGGAAAGTCTCCATAATTGATTCACTCTGAAAGCGAATCGCAGCTTCTGTTAGCAAGGTTGAAAACACCCCACACGCACCATCCCAAGGCTCTGTTACCTCGTCATAGCGTAGGCCCAACACATCCAAACCTTTAACGTAAGTATCGGCCCAATCCTTGCGAGAATTAATATCAGCCTCAATCAATTCCATAATGTCACCTGCGATAGATTGCAGGTCGCCTTCGGTCATGTGCTCAGCAAGGTTGGAATCAAACTCCTCTTCTTCGTTTTCGTCTTCGGGCATCAGGTCAATCTCAACCCCATCGACCCCAATAGAAACACCTTCAGGATTAACGATTTCAATTTCAATAGGCGATTCGTCCATCGCCAAAGCTTCAATACCTTCAGGTGCACCAAATAAACTTTTATCAATAGCCATGATCTGTCCTAACCTAAGTAGTACCCGCGTTTTTGCCCACGAAAGCCACGGAAGTATTGCAACTCATCAGGCTCATCCGTAGGTAGCCGTAAAAACCCACCGTTTCTAAACCTTGCTAATGCTAACGTAGTTGCATCCACATAGTCATCATGCTCACCTGCGGGAAAAGCAGCGACTTCATCAATTAACTCTTCTGACCATCTAGTGTTAGGCACCCACACCCGCCCTGACTGAATGATGTCTGATACTGAATTAAGTCTAGTTATCTTGTCATTACCTTTGCTGGGTGTAAATTCTGACACCGGCACACCCATCCGTCGCAACTCTTGATAGAGCGATATGCCTGAAACTTTCTTTTCTACAATTAATGCGTCAGGTTCATACTCTGTATGCAGCTCTAATACTTTTTTCTTAAGCTCATAGAACTCAAGCCGCGCTTTGTAGGCATCTAAAAGAATAATATTTGTCTCACCTTCCTCAGTAGTCCATACACCCCACGTCGTACACGCAGAAAAGTCCGAACGATTAGTCGTTTCATATGCCGTGTCCCATGATTGGATAATAAAATTACACCTTGGGGGGTCATCTTTTTCCCAAACCTTCCACCATTCACGCTTAACAATGGCACCTTCTTCAGAAGTGGGTTGTTGTTGGTACTGAGCCTGCCATTTTGAGTTCGGAAGTTCCTCTTTTAGTGCAGAAAGCTCCTCTAATGACCAAAATTCAGGCCAAAGTGGGTTACCAGAAGGCAAAATCGCAGGAAATTCGATCACTTCCCACTCATCACCCCCTCTTTGCAGCGAATTTTTGACAACTTGACCTGTTAAATCCCTCAAACCCCACCGAGTCATCACAATAACGATGGCTCCCCCCGGTTGCAGACGCTGTCTTGGGCCTGATGTGTACCACTCATACACCTTATCGTAGATCTCTGGGTTAGTTGCAGCTAATGCAGCCTCTTGTTCTGAGTGGGGGTCATCAATAATTAGAAGATCCGCACCCTTACCCGTCACCGCACCACCTACACCAATAGCAAAATACTCACCACCTTTATTTGTATTCCATCGACCAGCAGCTTTTGAATCCGCTTGCAGCCCTACACCGGGGAAAATACTTTTATAAACATCCTGATCAACAAGATTTCGCACCTTCCTACCAAAACCTACTGATAACTCAGCAGTATGCGCCGTTTGAATTACTTTTTTATTAGGGAACTTTCCCAAGAACCAAGCAGGTAAAAGATAGGAGGCGAACTCGGATTTGGTGTGGCGGGGCGGCATGTTGATTATTAACCGTTTAGACTCCCCCCGAGCGACTCTTTCAAAAGCCGCAGCCATTCGCACATGATGTCTACCATCCACAAATGTAGGCCAAACTCTTTTTACAAACTTAATAAATCGCTCTTTACATACTTCCTGATCTTTTAATTTCTCAAGCTTTTGTAACCGCAGATTTAAATCACGCAATTCACCATCAGGCAAATTTGAAATGTTTGCTAATAATGCAGATAAACTTGCAGCGTCTGGTAATGTTTGATTATTTACCATTAACTGACACCACACCTAACTCTTCATCTAAATCAGTTATTGGCACTATTTCTACATCAGTAGCACCACCTATTAATAATCGTTTAATACGTTCTTTAATCTCTGCTTCTAAATCAGCAGAATTTTTATGGTTAATAGTTATTTCACTACGCTCAGTAAATACGCCAATATCACTGTGTTTACCTAATAACTCCAACGCCTTTATTTCTATTTTAGTATCCCCACAAGTTGCAAGCTCTACTAATTTAGAAGTAATAAAATGCCGTGCCTGCACAATATCTGCAAACACTGGAGAATCATATTTAGCGATAATCGTTCGCAAGGTTGCAGCAACCCCACCGCGCATTAGATCTTTTTTAGTTTGACGTGCTGGCAGTCCTTTGCCTGCTTGCTTAAATAACTCTTCAGCTTTAGCAACGTCGTCAGGATCTAACTCTAGGGGCATCCCCAACTGATTAAGAAGCAGGGCAGTATCGCCTGCAACAATCATCTTTTCTTTTATGTGCTCGGGTTCCTCTGTAGAGAGGTCGAACGGCACAGGTTCACCTTTTGTTGGTTCTATGTTTATCACGGGAATATGGCACCGAGATTGGAATGAGGCTGAATGTATAACTAAATAATAATTTTGTAAAGCGAGAGGAGGTTGGGACTCCTGACGAAGGGTATTTCTATATTAAGGGGTGGGGTCAAATTGTGGAGAAATTTAGAGGGGGTGGGGGGATTTTATTTGGGGTTTATAGGGGGGTTTTTAAATGAAGCGATGGGATGTGCGGAACAGTATGTACTGGCGCGGCGGGGCCGTCAGCCTAGATTTGGGGTGGTACGGGATAGGTGGGGTCGAAATAGGCCTAACAATTGTTAGGTAAGGGCTGGAAATACCTTATATTTATTTTGTTAGAAATAGGGGCTAATTGTGGTACAATGGGAACAGCAGTACCGAAAACCCTTCAACTACTTAATAGGATGACAATCATGGATGCAAAACCCTTCAGCATTTCAGCCGCAGCAGCGGACATTCTCTTAGCAGCACGTCGCAACGCAGCACAAGCCTTAGTCGGCGGTTACGGTGCGCTTCGGGATTATGCCGACGATATGAATTTCGCCTTCGCAGCGTCGGATATTGCTTGGTACAAGGTCGAAGCAAAAGATACTGGAGCATTCGCGCAGTTAGTCCACGCCGAGAAAGAGGCTTTATTCAGTGCGTTGCATTCCGCTGTGCAAGCCAAGTATATCGCCGACAATCCTACGGCTAGCAAGGAAGAGGTATTGAAACAAAAGTATTCCAACCCGTCGACCATTTGGGCTCGGGCTCGCAAGTACGCAGCAGAAAGCGACCCGCAGGCACAGAACAAAGGCGTTGTCGAAGGCGAGGGATCAGGCGAGACTGGACAGACTCAGGAGCGCAGGAGTCTACTGCTTCGCACTATCGAGGAGTGCACAACACTCTGGAAAGCATACGAGCGCGAATCGCAATTCCTTGATGATGCAGCCAAGGCTAGGCAATTGAAACTCGTCGAATTGCTTGAGGCTTGTGGGATCAAGCGCGACGCACTGAAGGTCTAGCAGATTCGAACCTAACAATTGTTAGGTTCAAAATTAAACCCGCCTCGGCGGGTTTTTTGCGTTTGCCTGTGGATAACCGGTACGCTGTGTACAGCGTACCGTTTTTTTGCGCGTTTGTCAAGCACTTTTTTAGCAACCAGTTCCCTAACATCTAGTCTGAGGAGCCGCTGAGCCTAACAATTGTTAGGTAAATTTGGCCATTGTAAGAAAAAACAAGGTATTGTAAGAAAGTTAGAAAAGTTTTCTTACGCACTTTTTCCTTTAGAATCAACGACTTAACCCCCTATTGTAAGAAAGTAAGGGGTTTTTCGGAAAATGACGTTAACTTGGGTGTGCACGACTGCTCGCAAGTGCTTATTTTCAACTGACTTATCAGCAACAAAATACCGGCCAAACCCTATATATTTTTGAAAAACTATTTACTTTCTTACAATGCTTCGTAACTTATTGATTTTAAAAAGGAAACTGCGTAAGAAAACTTTTTACATTACACCCCTTTTTTCTTACATCCTTACATTGCATGCTTTTACATTTCTTACGCCTGCAAAACCCCCCAAACCCACCCCAAAAACCCCCCCCAAAACACCCCCCCCCAACCCCCCCACCCCCCCCC
>JACCDP010617057.1_pt1 | contig 12714 bp, 12 predicted proteins | sample 7445841 | NCBI WGS metagenome assembly JACCDP01 (sample SAMN15323441, study PRJNA562643) | freshwater metagenome | isolation source: river surface water | place: USA:Blue River Watershed | collected 2017-08-17
CGGATATCGGTAAAGAGGTAAGCATCGAGAATGGCTTCGCGGTAGACTCGGTTAAACCTTTCAATATAACCATTCTGCATAGGCCTACCGGGTTGGATAAATTGAATCTCAATTTCTTGTTCTTTGCACCATATAGCTACAATTGGCATTAGATAGGACCCCAGCGGCTAGGTTTGGGTTCAAGGAATTAACATATGAAAAACACTGAAGCTTAGCGGGATTATATCCAATAGCCATGGACATGTTCGAAACACTGATTCCGGGCGCCATATCTATAAAAACTGGAACCGCTATAACATCTCCAACATTGCCAGATACCGTCCCCATAGAAACGCTGATATTCGGCGTTCCACTTCCGTTGGGATTAACGATAATCATACCAGAAGCGGTTGAATTTCCATTCAGAGAGCCAATTGAATTATTAGGCTGAACCGTTAATTGAAGGGTGACGATGCTATCGCAACCCCATTGATTGGTGAGGCGTACTTGATGGGTACCGGTGTTTGTAAAGTTTTGATTTCCTACCGAATAAGACTGTCCTTGGCATATGGTTGCGCTTATCGTTGGGTTTGGCCCAGTAGGAAAGACCTCAACTCGCCCGTTTTGATAGACCGTCCCCTGGATGGGCGCAAAAAAAGCCCCTGTCAATTGACAAGAGGAGGTTACCCAGGTAAGTGTATCCAATATAGGGGTTATCGCAAGAAACCTCAAGCGACATATGGTTCCACTAATTTGAGTTGTAGATAAATTGAACCAGCCAAAAGACCAATTTGAATCTACTGCGCTATAGGCAATTTGAGCGGAGCCAAGTCGAGCATCGAGGCTGTCTACACCCAAATAAGTCAATCCCGCAGTGGGAAGCGATAGATTCAAAGAAATTCCCGCTATGGCTGGTCCACCACTTAACCTAATGGGAATTGAAACCGTATCACCAACACAGGACTGCCGACCGATGAGCGAAACAGTCTGAGCCTGGGCAAAAAAGCTCGAAAAAACGAGCATTAACAACAAAAAAAGACCGATACTGGGAGTCTTGACCTTCATCATACCATGGGGATTTTATGCAAAACTAAATTCACCCCAACGGAAGGACTTAAATTATCAACAAATTATCAACAAATAGTGCTTTTAAATAGTTAAATATATGTATTTATTGGTATATTATTTTATTACGAATTAAAAAGCCATTTTAATATGGTTTTTCAAACCTTTCGTCCAACCTCGCCAACACCGAAGGAGATACGGCAGGGATTTCCGATGGCGAAGAGCCTTGGTTATCGATTTTGGATGAACCGCGGTGACTGTCTTGGGACGAACCCTGGCCATGAAGATCGGCGCGTAACAAATTTAGCAAACCGCTGACCACACGATGCTCTTCTTGCAACGCAGCGTCGGAAATCAGGTGGTGCTCAAAGGCGCCCACCCGGTCCGGGGGCAATTCATCAAAAACATACAAAAGAAGCTGTTCCTGGAGGGTCGTGTTTTCGTTCATAGGCTGTTTTGTTCCTATTAACGAACTATGCCGCGTTTTCTTATTCAAAAAATAAAACCCTCCTCATGCCACTCCTCATGCATCTATGCCCAACCCGGACCGCGCCGCGCCTCGCCGGACCGCGCCCAACCGAACTCCCCGGGCCGAGCCAGCCCCCCCTTATAGGTTGATCCCCTTCTGGTGAATGAGTTTGCGCAGGTTGCTCAGCGCGTACCGCATCCGGCCCAAAGCCGTATTGATGCTGACCCCGGTGGCATCGGCAATCTCCTTGAAGCTCAAATCCCCGTAAATCCGCATAATAAGGACCTCGCGCTGCTCTTCGGGCAAACGGGCGACCAATTGCTTGACCTTGGCCAGGCTCTGCTTCATCATCAACTTGTCCTCGGCATGCAGCTCGGTATCGCTCATCCGGGCCAGCGGATCCCAATCGTCATCGGCTCGGACCAAAGGCATCCGGCTGTTCCGGCGAAAATGGTCAATGCAGAGGTTGTGGGCAATGCGCAAAATCCAAGGCAAAAACTTGCCTTCTTCGTTGTAGCGCCCGGCCTGCAGGGTCTGCATAGCCTTGACAAAGGTGTCCTGGAACAAATCCTCGGCCAGTTCCTGATGGCGGACCAGCTGATAAATCGTTGTGAAAATGCGGGTTTTGTGGCGGTGCATTAACACCGACATGGCGGCCTGATGGCCTGAAACATAGCGCCGAATCAGCTCCTGATCGCTAACGCCCATGACTTGTGAAGACATAGAGAGGGGTTTAGGTTAGCGTAGGGTCTGTTCCGATAGGCGCAATGGGTTTTGTAGGGTGTTGTTAGAGACGAAGTTAAACTGATTTTTTCTAATTCCAAAGCCTTGGGTCGTTTTTGTTTTGGTGGCTTCGTCCGCACCTTTGCAATCGCCTTTGCAGAACTCGCTCTGCACGGGTTGGACCATGCCCGCCAAAACCCCTGCCAAAACCCCCAAATTGCCCGCCAAGGCGGCAAAAGACTTCGCCAAGACGTCCGATACCCTGATAACACCCCCGGACCGCGGTGGAATCGAAATCCGGAACGCCCGCATGCACAATCTGCGCGGTATCGATGTCAACCTGCCCCGGCACCAGTTGGTGGTCGTGACCGGCTTGTCGGGTTCCGGCAAGTCGAGCTTGATTTTTGACACCTTGTATGCCGAAGGGCAGCGACGCTATGTGGAAAGCCTTTCCTCGTATGCCCGTCAATTTCTGCAACGAATGCCCAAGCCCGAAGTGGATGATATCCGGGGTCTGAGCCCGGCGATGGCCATTGACCAACATCATTTATCCCGCAATCCTCGCTCCACGGTGGGGACCACCACCGAGATCTACGATTATTTCCGCCTGCTCTTTGCCCGCTGCGGGCATACTCTGGACCCCCAAAGCGGGGAAGAAGTTCGAGCCTATAACACCGAAGACCTGCTCAAAGAGCTCCGTCAAAAGCGCCTCGAAACCGCCAAATCCGGCGCCGAACTATTGGTGCTCTGCCCACTGCCCGCCCTCGAGCAGGCCCGCCATGATCACCACGGCCTGCAGGCTTACCTGGAGGAATTGCTGCAGCGGGGCTATACCCGCCTTTGGTCCGAAGGGAATCTGCTGCGCTTGGAGTCTTTTTTGGAACCCAAAGCTCGCTCGGCCCCCAAAATTCCCCCCGCCTTGCATTTGGTCCTGGACCGGGTTGCTTGGGAACCAATCCCTGCCCAAAGCCCCTCCCAAAGCCCCGAATCTGCCCCGGATTTCCCCGAATCCAGGTTATCCGAAGCCCTCGAACAAGCCTGGGTCGAAGGAGACGGCGTCGCCTGCCTGGTTTGGAACGGTGACTATCGATCCTACAGCCGGCGGTTTGAAGCGGGAGGAAAAACCTTTGAGCCGCCCTCCCTGGCGCTTTTCAATTTCTCGGGACCCTACGGAGCCTGTCCTCGCTGCGAAGGCTTTGGGTCCATCCTGGGCATCGACCCGGATCTGGTCATCCCAGACAAAAGACGGAGCATCTACGATGGGGCCATTGCCCCCTGGAAAGGCGAGAAGATGAGCGAATGGAACGAGGCCCTGATTGCCTCGGCGGCCAAATTTCGATTTCCGATCCACAAACCCTACCAAGACCTAAGCGACGAATTCAAAGATTTGTTATGGAAAGGGAACAAGCACTTTGAAGGCTTGGATACTTTCTTCCGAATGCTTGAGGAAAACACCTACAAGATCCAGTACCGCGTTATGTTGTCAAGGTACCGGGGCAAAACCACCTGTCCCGACTGCAAGGGAACGCGATTGCGCAAAGACGCGGCCTGGGTTCACCTTTTGGGTCAAGACGGGAGCACCTGGAATCTGCATCAATTGCTGACCAAACCAGCCGGGGATTTATTGCAATTAATGCGGGATTTTCAGATTCAAGACCAGGACGCTGAAGCCGCACTAAGGCCGTTGGAGGAGATCGTTCGGCGGTTGGGTTATCTCTGCGATCTGGGCTTGGAATACCTTAGTATGCACCGCCTGAGCAACAGCCTTTCGGGCGGCGAGGCGCAACGCATCAAACTGGCCACCACCTTGGGCAGCAATTTGGTAGGCTCGCTCTATGTTCTGGACGAGCCCAGCATCGGCCTGCACCAACGAGACAGCCGGCGCCTGATTCAATTGCTGTACCAGCTCCGTGATTTGGGCAATACGGTGGTCGTGGTCGAACACGAACCGGACCTCATCATGGCGGCAGATCATGTGGTGGATATCGGGCCGGGGGCCGGGCATTTGGGGGGAGAATTGGTCTTTGAGGGGACGGTGCCCGAGCTACTCCAAAGCAAAGACAGCCTGACGGCTGCCTACCTGAACGGGACCCGTCGCATGCCCGACCCTCCGGCCCCCAAAAATCACCCCTACCGAATCATCTTGGAAGGCGCAGGCCTCCACAACCTTCAACGCATCAACATCGAAATTCCACTCGGTACCTTGTGTTGTGTTAGCGGAGTGAGCGGCTCCGGTAAATCCAGCCTCATCAAGGGTGTTTTGTACCCGGCCTTGGCCAATGCTTTGGGACAGGATCCTACCAAGGCCGGACCCCACGACCGACTGCACGGGGATTTGCATCGCCTGACTTTTGTTGAAATGGTGGACCAGCATCCCATTGGCAAATCTTCGCGATCCAATCCGGCTACCTATTCGAAAGCCTACGATCCCATTCGCAATCTCTTTGCCGCCCAAAGCCTGAGCCGTCAAAGGGGCTACAAGGCCTCCCATTTTTCGTTCAATGTCGAAGGAGGTGGGCGTTGCGAAACCTGCCAGGGCGAAGGACAGGTCACCGTCTCGATGCAGTTTTTGGCCGACCTACACCTGCCCTGCGAAACCTGCAAAGGCCTGCGCTTTCAGGATGATTTGCTGGAAGTCCGTTATCACGGGCGGCACATCGCCGAAGTGCTGGCCATGACTGTGGCCGAAGCCCTGGATTTTTTTGGAGACCGCCCGGAAATCGCCGGGAGACTGCAACCCCTCGCCGATGTTGGCATGGGCTATGTCCCCTTGGGACAATCGTCCACCACCCTCTCCGGGGGCGAAGCCCAACGCATCAAACTCGCCTCGTACTTGGTACGTGGCCAAAAGGACGGAGCCGGTTTATTCATTTTTGATGAGCCCACCACCGGCTTGCACCTCCACGATATTGCCCAATTGTTGGGGGCTTTTCGAGCACTCATCGCCAACGGTCACAGCGTCTTGGTCATCGAACACAACCCTGAAGTTTTGATGGCCTCGGACTGGATTCTGGACCTGGGACCGGAGGGAGGGAGCGGAGGCGGACAATTGGTTTTTGCAGGAACACCGCAGGACCTGCTGTATCACGGCCAAGGCCATACGGCGGATGCACTGCGCAGTCGCCCCAACCAAGGGGCCTAAGCCCGACCTTTGCAGAATGCCAAGGTTTCTCGCCCTGGATTACGGCCGCCGACGTTGCGGACTGGCGCATTCGGATCCCGGTGGCGTGATTGCAACTCCATTGGATACGGTTCCCACCACCGAATTATGGGCCTACCTCCGACAATACCCTCATTGGGAGGAATTGGAAGCGATGGTGGTGGGCCTCCCACGCCGCGTCAACAACGAGCCCTCCGAAAACGCCGCACGCACCCTGGCCTTTTGCCAACAAATCCATACCCGTCGTCCCTTGCTGCCCCTCTACCTTTTGGACGAGCGCTTTACCTCCAGCCTGGCTCAACAAAGCCTCCTGGAATCGGGCGCATCCAAAGCCACCCGACGGCGCAAAGATGTCGTGGACCGCATTGCCGCTGTTCTTATTCTCCAGGATTTTCTTGAAATGCATAACAACAGCCGCATCCAACACCTCCAACGCTTTGAACCCTCTCAACAGCCATGATCCTTCCCATCGTTCTTTACGGCGACCCGGTCTTGCAACAAAAAGCAGCCGATGTTCCCGCCCATTTTGATGAGCTTCCCGTTTTGATCGAAAACCTTTTCGAAACCATGTACGCCGCTGGGGGCATTGGATTGGCCGCACCGCAGGTAGGCCACTCCCTTCGGATCTTTGTTCTGGATGCCGAGCTAGCCGACGAAGAGGCCTATAAGGGGTGCAAAATGGTGTTTATCAATCCTTTGATCCTGGACCAAAGCGGCGAACCCTGGGCCTATACCGAAGGCTGTCTCAGCATTCCTGAATTGCGCGGTGATGTGTTACGAAAGCCCAAAATCTGGCTGCGGTACGAAGATGCGGAACGCCGCAGCCACGAAGCTGAATTTGATGGCATGCTGGCGCGAATTATCCAACATGAATACGACCATGTGGACGGTCGGCTCTTTGTTGACCTCTTGCATCCCCTTCGCCGTCGCCTGATCCAAAAAAAGCTGCAATTGATCCGCAACGGAAAACTGCGTCCGGAATACAAACACAAAGCCCGCTAGCAAGCAAGGCCCGCTAGCAAACAAGGGCCCGCTGCTAATCCTTGCGGCGAAAATCCCCTCGACGCAGCGCCTGAAAAAATTGGGTCCAAGCCCCGGGGCTCAACAAAGTGCTGGGAATCGGAAAGGCGTTGGGTCCCCCAAACTGAGCAAAGGGCTGTTGACCACCCGCGTAGTAGGTCTGGGCAATGACCTTCTGCATATAAAGTTTTTGATTCTCCGAGGCATCCATGCTCATAGCCGAAGCCAATTGGACCAACAGTTCTTTTTCGAGGTTGCGTCGCGCAATGGAGGTGGCGTCGTCCTTGAGCTCCAAGGCCAGGAATTCCTGGCGAAACGCTTCCTTGCTGGGCCAGGGATAAACCAAGGCTGTGGGTAAATCAATGGTATCGCGCTCCATGGGGACCAAAACCGAATAAAACTCCTCGTCCAGCTGCTGGGGCATCACAAAGGTGGAGGCCCGATAACCCACCGCACTAAAAACCAAGGAATCCCCCGGTAACAGAACCATCGAAAAAAAGCCTTTGAGATCGCTGACCGTACCTTTGAAGCGATTTGTGACCAAAACCGTTGCAAAGGGAACCACGCTCATGCTGTCCGATGTCAGCGTGAGGCCCGAGAACTGAACCGGTTGGCTCTGGGCCTGAGCGTTCGAGACCTGTACCAACCCTAAGAGGGCTGCTAATCCCAAAAGGAGCAGGCTTGGAAAACGTAGTCGGTTCAAGGATTCTGGAATGGACATGGCGATTGGGGGACGAAATAGGTTGGACTCGGTCAAAGATAGGAGGGCGTGTGGAGGACTTTTTTGTGTCAAGAGATGTCACAACAGCGGCTCATCTTTGTCTCAATCAACGCCAAATGATGAAAAATAGCGCCCTCAACCGTACCACCCTTCAACTTTGGGAGGATTGCATCGAAATGATTGGACCCGGGGAAGCCCCCTTGGAGCAGTATTTTACCCAACCCATGGCCGACCTTCGACCCGTCCGCATGCTGTCCCGGAACGAGGCCCCCAAAGCCCGAGCCGCGTCCACGAATTATTTGCAAAAGTTCGCTTCAAAAACCAAAACCCCGGTAGCCGGGTTTCTGTAATTTTGGAATTCAATTCTCTAACCAACCCTTTACAACCACCCCCACCCCATGAGCGTTCAAAACGAAAAACTCAAAGCCCTTCAACTCACCCTTGACAAACTTGAAAAAACCTACGGCAAAGGCGTGGTTATGAAAATGGGTGAAGCCCGTGTCATGAATGTCGATGTCATCCCCACCGGGTCCCTGGGCTTGGACATTGCGCTGGGTATTGGCGGCTTCCCCAAAGGTCGGGTGGTCGAAATCTACGGCCCCGAATCTTCGGGCAAAACCACCATTGCTCTTCATGCGATTGCCCAGGCCCAACGCAAAGGAGGCATGGCCGCGTTTATTGATGCGGAACACGCCTTCGACAAAGGGTACGCCGAAAAATTAGGAATCGATACCGAAAATCTCCTGATTTCGCAGCCCGATAACGGTGAGCAAGCCCTAGAAATCGCGGATAACCTCATCCGATCCGGGGCCATTGACATCCTGGTTATCGACTCGGTTGCTGCCCTGGTCCCCAAGGCCGAAATCGAAGGCGAAATGGGAGACTCCTCCATGGGCCTACAGGCCCGACTCATGTCCCAGGCTCTGCGCAAGCTCACAGGCAGCATCAACAAAACCGGCTGTGTTTGTGTTTTCATCAACCAACTCCGCGAAAAAATCGGTGTTATGTTCGGTAACCCCGAAACGACGACCGGTGGTAACGCTCTAAAATTTTACGCTTCTGTACGGCTTGATATTCGACGCATCGGTCAGCTCAAAGACGGGATGGACATCATGGGCAACCGGGTTCGTATTAAGGTCGTCAAAAACAAAGTGGCACCACCGTTCCGCCAATGTGAATTTGATATCCTCTACGGTCAAGGGGTTTCCAAAGACGGAGAGATTGTAGACTTGGCCAGCGATTTGAACATCATCAAAAAGAGCGGGTCTTGGTATTCCTACGGTGAAACCAAGTTGGGACAAGGTCGCGATGCCGTCAAACAGCTTTTCGCCGACAATCCCGAATTGGCCGAGGAAATCGAGGGCAAAATTCGCCTGGCGACCAAGCCTAGCGCTGCCCCTGAGCCGGAAGCACCTGCCGCTTAAGCCCCGATAAGGGCTCTCAAGCGCTCCGGTGGCTTACAATGTCCTAGGATTAGGACACAATTAAGCTTATCCACGGGTTGGTGGCTTGTTAAATATTCATAATTTAACTTTGCGATACCTAAACCCCCTAACTATGAACAAATTAAAATTGATTGCCCTTTTTCTGGTCCTAGGCGCCGGAGTGGCTTCGGCCCAGTCCGTCAACAAGCCCGTGAAAGGTGACCGTTTGTTCGAACTGAGCGCAACCGGTATCAACAACCTTAGCACCGGCCTTAACACAACCCGCGGAGGTGTCATGTTGCGCGATTTTACGGCTGATAACAAAGCCCGCCGTATGGCCGCTAACATCAATCTTGTTCTCGATACCGACAGCGGTGGAGACCGTCGTTTCAACGAGATCTCTCTCGCTTACGGGATTGAAAACCACATGAAAGGCTCCAAGCGTATGTCCACCTACTGGGGATATGCCGGCGGCCTCAACATGCAATCCTTTGACAACATTAGCCTGGCAGGCGGATTGTTTACCGGTTTTGACTTCTACATCGCGGATGGCCTTTACCTTGGTTCAGAGGTGGGATACAATGCCTTGATATCTGTGCGCGAAGCTGACAAATCAACCTTTGTCTTTAGTCTTCCCGGCGCACGGATGAACGGTGCTCTTCGCCTTGGCTATCGCTTCTAGGACCCGTTATGTTCTAGAACGATCTTATTGAATACACCGGACAACCTTTGGTTCGTCCAAAACTCCGGAGCCCCGCCTTGTGCGGGGCTTTTTTTTGGGACCCTATCCCTAATCCTTAATGAGGTAAGGGGTTTGACCATCCGTGACCACCACCTTGGCATTGGGAGATTTAGCCAATTCAGTAAAAGCCTCAATACTCCTTAATTTCAAAATGTTATCCGTTAAACCCTCTGAAAGAATTTTCTGCGCATCCCTGGTTCCGTTGGCCTCGATGATTTTTCGCTCCGCTTCCAGTCTTTCTGTTTTGAGAACAAACTCCATACGCATGGCTTCTTGCTCTGCTTGTAGCTTTTGTTCAATCGAAGAGGCCAAGCCGACGGGGAGTTGAATGCTTTTCATGAGAACGGCTGTGATGTCAATACCCTGGGGAGATAGCACCTCGTTCATTCGAATTTGAATGGCTTTCTCGATATCCGAACGCATGCCGGAATGCATGTCTTTGGCCAGGTATTGAGCGCAGATATCGGCCGAAGCAGATCGAAAGACATTGGAAATAATGCCCCTAAATTCCAACCCTACATTGCGAACCAATGCAGGGGCTTTGGTTCGATTGACTTTGTACAAAATAGAAATCTGAGAAGTCACGCTAAGCCCTTCTTTGGAGGGAAGGCTAATACTCAGCTCGATATCCTGAATCTGCAGGCTGGTCTTGACCACTTTGGAGGTAAAAGGAAAATACCAGACCACGCCTTGGGTTCGGGTTTTGTCGGACAAGACCCCGAGCTGCTGTTTCATACCTACCTGGCCAGGACGAATGACCGTACAGGAGCCCAGAACAAAGAGGACGGCCAGTAGGCCGGGGACTAGGGGAGAACCTACAAAAAGTGAACCAACGGGGGATTTCATAAGATTGCAATTTAGTCTCATCTAAACGCAGAAGGCGGGCCGTTCGTATACGAGGTAGGGGTCGTCCGTGGGATGAACCCAACGCCCCCTAGGTGCTTAGGAGGAGGGAGAGGTAACGGGGTCGTCGAAAGCCCGTCAGATGAACCTGAAAATAGGTAGCCAATTCGTTAAGGAATTCAGCATGGTTGCTGCCCGCGCCGACAAAACCATTCAGAGCCTGCACATAGACAGCGCTGGAAGCCGAACCCATTCGCCAGGCGTTTGCCAAAGACGCCTCGTCCGGATTCATCCAGGCCCCACTGCTTCCGTCCAACAGGCAACCCACGCGATAGCTTTGAGGGTCGGGAGCAAAGCCTAGGTGTCGGCTGAGGCCCGCAAGGCATTCGGCCACCACCGCCAGGGTATCGGTGCGGTCAAAACTCTCCAGCAATTGAGCGGAGAATTCATCGTAGTAGGACGCTTCGTTTTGGCCTTCGGCCAAAACCGAGGCCAACCACTCGGCCATGAGTCCGTAAGCCATCCGCTGCATCCCGTTCAAATCACCTAAAACAGGTGGGCTAGGATACATTTCACGAACCCTTTGAATTGACGAAGAAGAGGCGCCTGTTGTTATCAATTCCAACTCCTGCAGGGGCATTAATTGACCGGAACGAAGCATACCCGGGGTACTGCGGGACGCGAAGACCGAGAACGACTGAGGCCCTGAATCCCGCGTCCACAAGTAAAGCATGTAACGGTGATCCTGGTAAGGGACCTGCCTTAGAACCAAACCCCGGTGCTTGTGCATACTAGAAAACGTCGAGGCGAATTCACTATTCGTTGTTACGGGTAAGCACCACCACCTTGGTCACCACAGTCTGAGCGGAAAGATCAAAGCTATCAAAGGCTACCGCATGGACCAAGTAAACACCGCTGTTCACCCTTCGACCCGATGGATCCCGAAGGTTCCAGCTGACCTGGCCCCCGTCGGCCTTGGTTTGGTAAACAAGTTGACCCGTTGCATCGGTGATTTTGATCCAGGCATCGGTGACCAAGCCGCGAACGGAAAGGTATCCTTCAAAATCAGGTTCCACCGGATTGGGGAAAGCTTCAACATCGCCCTGGACCTGAACTCCTTGGGTGGCCGAAGAACGATAACCCATCAAGCCCCGATCGGTTCCCACCAAAACCTCACCCGCCACAGGATCCACCGCCAAAGCCAGAATCTGATCCGAAAGCAAGGGCGAATTACGAGTCGTAAACTGCGCCAAAAGCTGCGTGCATTCGGGATTAAACAGCCAAAGGCCGTTGGTCGTACCGAACCATTTGCGATTGGCCCCGTCCACGGCGATGGACATAATTTGTTCCGTGCCCAGTAGATACCCCACGAATTGCTCTTGTTGAATTTTGAGACGGGTGGCGTTGAAACTACTCCGAAAAACCGCCGATGGATTGTAAAAAACCACCGGTCCCTGCGATGTCCCCAACCAAACAGCCCCGTCCCGGTCCATGGCCATGCAGATGACTTGCGATGAGGGCAGTCCTCCATTTCCTTCGCTTGTTGTTACCGTAACATAACGGGTATTGGTTGCGTCCATCACCACCACTCCCCCAGCCCGATTCCGCATCCATTTGTTACCGGTCCGGTCCACCAGCATATCCAGCAACTCGGTCTGACCCCCGGTGGCAAAAGAATTCCAAGTCCCGTTGGGGTAACGCACCACCAAGGGTTTGGGGGCCCCAAAATTGCTTATCCACAAAGCTCCAGAGGCATCCATATCAACCCCGCTCAGCCTCACCACGTTGGTGGTGCCCTGCTGAACCTGAAGGGCCGAATTGACAACCCCGTAACCCCGTGCACTGTCCCCGTCCACCTGCCACAGGCCTTGGCCCCAGCTCGATAACCAAACCCGGCCTTCGATGTTGGGGTCCGGAAAAGCGCCTGTAACATCGTAGAGGTTCCCCACTCCCCCCAAGGTTTGGCGATTCAGGGCCCGCCAGCGATTGCCAGTCAAGAGGGCCGCCCCCGCCGGGTCAAAGGTGTTTCCAAAAACGCTGCTATAGGCTCCGCCTGCCACCGCCGTACCCCGGGCATGGGCCCGCAATTGAAAAACCTTGTCGGTGGAAGGGCCTTCGGGTTGGTAACGATAGGTTTCCCAGGGCGTGAAGCGAAACAACCCACCACCCAGATCGGCCATCCATACTTGATAGCCATCGTATAGGGCCATCGAAGGAGAAACCACCCCGGCGGGGATGGGGTAATAGGAAAGAGCCAAGTTAGGAGCCAATCGAACGGCCCGAAAGGTATTGACCACCAACAAATGGCCTCCGGAGGCCCCCACAAAAACATTATCCACTCCGGGATTGATGACCAAGGCGCGCTGACCACCGTCTTTGTACAAAATCAAAGAATCTCGACGAAAAGTCACCAAGCTATCTCGATACAAGGCCAAGCCCGGAATCTTTTGGGTTCCCCAAGCCGTATCCCTTTGCCAAAACTCAAAGCTTTGAAGATTAGGGGCATCCTGACGCGCTCGGTAGAGTCCGCTGTCGGTAGCTGCATACCAAAATGAGTCCTGGGCCACC
>JACCDP010395845.1_pt1 | contig 12713 bp, 25 predicted proteins | sample 7445841 | NCBI WGS metagenome assembly JACCDP01 (sample SAMN15323441, study PRJNA562643) | freshwater metagenome | isolation source: river surface water | place: USA:Blue River Watershed | collected 2017-08-17
ATTGTGGCTATATGTATTCTAATAGTCACACAATTGGCTGTTTTATTATTAACTATGCGCTCAGCCTACAGGTGGGAGCGTCATTATTGGGATGTAGTTAGGCTGTTAAGAATAGAAAGGGCTCAGAGATGACTACAAATACACAGCGCAAAAATGGTAAAGCCTGGAAACAAAAGCCAAAAGTTCAAAAGAAAACTGGTAAAACAGTTGACGGATACAGCCCAGCCAAGCAGGCTATAAGGGCTGAGAAAAGGAAGGGCAAATGAAAACCATTTATATGACCAAGCGTTGCCCAGTGTGCTTCAAGGTAGGCTCAATCGCCGTAGAAGAACACGAACTATTCACCTATCTCAGAGGTGAATATGTGGGCAGAGCATTTCAATCCTTGACAGCACCATTCAGAGAACAGATAATTAGTGGTGTTCACCCTGAATGTTGGCAAAAAATGTGGGGCGAAGAACGCGTCAACGAACACATTGGAGACTACAGTGACACAACAGACTAAAACTTATTTCAAATCAGAATGCCAAAAGTGTGGCATCCTACTTGTAATCCCAGTCAATGACCAAAACGATTGGGATTATTACCTATGCCAAACTTGTGCATTCAATAAGATAGGAGCATAACAATGCAAAGTCTAAGTGATAACTTATATGAAGAACCACCAGTATATGAACATACAATGTGGATACTGGCTAAGGTTAGAAAGATAGCCCCAAACTGGAACATTGATAACTCTACTGATGAAGCAGTAGAGGATGTAAGTGATTGGGAAATCCTTGAGTTTGATACTGGTGTATGTCACGGAAAAGAAACAGTTAGGTTGAAATGACAAATGCAATCACTCAAGTTCCACACATCTCACCACTCATCTCCTGGGCATACCTCATTGCTATTGGATATTTCCTATATAGGGGGATTATTAAATGAAGAAACTATACGCAGTGTTATTCAGTTGGCTGTTGACAATACCATCAATAGTATTTCCGAATCTTTCTTGGGGTATGACAGCCAAGATAGACGACAAAGAACCAGTAAAGAATGTTCAGAAGGAAATCAGGTGGACCAAATCCTTAAGCAAATACTATGCCAAAATTCTAATCTCAGCACAGTATGAGGAATGGGACAAGTCTGAATACAAGGCACTACTAAAACTTTGGGGCAAAGAATCTGCGTGGGACCACACTGCAGATAACCCCAAATCTTCAGCATTTGGCATACCGCAATTGCTGAATATGAAACCAACAACGCCTGCGCCCGAGCAGATTGCTCGTGGCTTGGCGTATATCAAACACAGGTATGACAAACCATCAGTTGCTTGGGCTCACTGGCGCAAGCACAACTGGTACTAACAACAAAGAAAAGGAGACTAACAATGGCAAGAGGCAATAGCAGAACTCTTAATGTAAAGATACCTACAGTTAAGGTAATCAAAGCATTAGAAACTAAATTAGCCCAGATAAAAACCGACTATGCAAAGCAAGATGAGAACGAAGCAAAGTTCCAAAAGTCATTAGAAAAATGGCGCAAGGAAGTTGCTAAGTTTGCTATCGCTAACATATCAAAGGCAGAAAACCTGCGTACCAACTACCGTTCTTGGAACAGAACTCTCAATGTAGATTTTGACCTGACCTGTAGTGAAACAGAGTTTCCTGTTGAACCTCAAAGAGAGTTTGAACAAATTCTTTCTCACTCTTACAATGATATGAAAGAGGAAATTGAGAATGCTATTCGTATTCTTAAGATGACTGATGAAGAATCAGTATCAACATCAACCTACAACTCAATCGCAAGATACCTATAAGGAGACTATCGTGTCACTAATACAAGACCTCAGAGCAGAAGTAGATGTAGAACTACTTACACAAACTGGTCTATACAGAGCAGAAGATACACAAACAAACATCCGCATTGTGGAGGATATCCGCAAGGCAATTGAAAATATGCACAAGGAAGAACCAACACCTAAACATATAGCAGAGGTTGCCATAGCAACCAATGAGAATGTACAAATCCGTGACTTCTTAATGGGCGTACGCTCAGAGAAGTTTACTGTCCATAACATATTTGATTATTTACTACTACTAAGTAGTGCAGTAAACAAAGATGTAGCAATACCACTTGCTACTGTATTCTCTACTTATCTTTATGAAGCAAGTAAAGATGAGGCTAAAAGTATAATTGAAGAAGTTCTTAAGATTAATCCAGATTATAATTTAGCAAAGTTACTTAAGAGAGTATATGCAACAGATGTAGATAGTAGTTTTATTAGTAATATGGGAGAAGAACTACATTCTAAAGTTGTAGATGTTATTTATGATAGGGAGGAAAAATGACAACAACAACAGTACCAATGAAAAACTTATCCAATTGGGTTAAGTCAGGCACAGCAGTAACAGCAACCTCAGCCAGAGATGTAGCCAGACAAGCAGGTCTTGACTGGTCAGTATCATTGCATCCAATGACAGCCTCATACACAATCCCAGGCGCAGGTGAACCACTACAGATAGCAGTAAGAAACAAACAAGCCGTAGTTAAGACAACACCTTTTGGTGAAGTCAGTAACATCGGTGTTGTTGGTAATCGCTATCAAGTATTTCAAAATGGTGAATTGTTTAGTGCACTAGATACACTAATTGATTCAGGCGAAGCCCGTTATGCAGCAGCAGGTGAGTATGATGGCGGTGCAAAGGTATGGATGTTATTACAATTACCAATTGAAATGACAGTAGCCAATGACCCACACGCTGCGTTTATCTTGGCTAGAACCAGCCACGATGGCAGCAGTTCAGTCATCATCAAGCCAATCATTGAGCGTTTGTTTTGTGCCAATCAGATAAACAAAATCTATCGGAACAATAACAAATATACATACACACTAAAGCATACGACAAACAGCAAACTTAATATAGAAGAAGTAAAATATATTATGCAGATGTCTTATGACAGTGTGAATGAATATCAAACACTGGCTAATGATTTAATTACTAAATCAGTTAGTAGAGAAAATGCTTTGAGATATTTCAAAAGAGTATTTCCATTGCCATCTACTATTGAGGACACACCTCATCATCTGCTCAGCCAGGGCGAGAAGAATCAGTTAAGCCGTGCACTTACAGCACGGAACATCGCCCAGAATATCTATGAAAATTCTCCTACACAGGAGAATATCCGTGACACGGAATTCGGATTGTGGCAATCCATTATTGAGTATGCCGACCACGGCAAGCAAGATAAAGGCACAATCACAGGTGTAAGGGCTATGTCAGGTGGCTCTGATAGCCTAAAGATTAGAGCACTAGAACTACTAACAGTATAAGGAGACTACAGTGGGAAGTAATATGGCTCAAGATTTAGCAGCGTTTGCTACACGAGAAAAGGCTCTTGTCTATCATCTAACTGCTAATCATTATCCACCAGTACCAGTGGCTATGGTGGAACCCTGCAGTAAAGCAATTGATGCATACTGGGAGGAAGATTATGATAGACCTATTGAACTACCAGAAAATATCAGTTGGCGTGGCAATAGCAGTGCTCCTGCTAGTGCCATCATTGAAGCGCATCATCTTGATGCGTGGTTACAAGAAGAAGGAGACTAAAGTGGAATATCTATACACAGATACAGACGGTAATCAAATTAAGTTTACCGAAGAAATGGTTAAGACTGCACTAGATGAACGAGCAGAACTGCGAGTGAGGCTAGAAAATTGCAACAACTTAAGAGACAAACATTGGGACCGTATAGCAGAAATTCGTAGAGAAGTTTATGATTTCTTTAACGGACAGTACGGCACAGGAGATAGTGAACTTACATTCACAGTTGATGACATCAATGAATTACTAGAATCTATTGGTGCAGATAAACTTAAGAAACTCTGGACAGTATCAGGTCGTGTAGAGTTTACTATCACAGATATAGAAGCAGAGTCAGAAGATGATGCTTACCAGATAGTTGAAAATGGTATTCAATTAGAACTAGATGGTGGCTCTGTTGATGATTGGTCGTTAGATATTACAAGCACTGACGAACAATAGTATTGGCAGGCTGTTATGTGGGTGGTCTAGTCAGCCACTAAGGGGACCACATAATTACCAATGCCACGCCAAAAAGAATGGTGTCATATACCCTTCCGTCTGATACCATTCTCTAAAGAGAACGGGTTAGTTCTGATTAGTCTCCTTTCTAATCCGTTCTCTCTTAGAAGGAGACAAGGACCCAATGGGACAATTACAAATAGAACGTGATAGATACGGAAGACCACTAGTTAAACCACCCAAAGGTGGTAAACCAATTGCATATACAAGGGCTACAACAATAGCCAACAGTCTTGATGACCCATCAGCATTGACCGCTTGGAAGATGCGTATGGCAGCAATAGGTTTAACAATACGCAGTGATTTATTATTAGCAATTAATGCATCGCAAGATGACAAGATGGCTATTAATAAATACATAGAAGATGCAATGGAAGTAGCAGGTGCTAGTCGTGCAGCCACAATAGGCACAGCACTACACGCATTTACAGAAAAGTTAGATTTAGGACAAGAACTAGGTCCTATACCAGATGAGTGGGCAGGGGACATTCGTGCCTACGAAGAAGCAACAAAGCAACTAGATAAAATCTTTATAGAACAATTCTGTGTGTTAGATAAATATAAAATTGCTGGCACACCAGATAGAGTTGTTGAATATAAAGGAGAAAGATTCATTGCAGATATAAAGACAGGTCGCATAGACCATCCAAACAACATAGCAATTCAGTTAGCAATCTATGCTAACGGGTTGCCTTATGATGTGACAACGGCAACCCGAAGTAAATGGGGTGAAGTTAACAAGGATAAAGCAATCATCATACATCTTCCTGCAGGTACAGGCTTATGCAAATTAGTCTGGATTGATATTGCAGAAGGATGGAAAGGTGTACAATTTGCAATGAAGGTAAGACAATGGCGAGACAAAAAAGGTCTTGTCGTTCCATTCACAGAGTAAGGAGAAGGTAGTGTCTTCAACCGAAGCACCAATCAGTATCACAGTAAAGTCAGCAGCAGGCAGTTTGATTACAGTCCGTGCCGAAACAGGAAACCAATTAGATAACCTAGTAGCAGAAGCACTGGAAGCAATCAAGGCTGCAGTAACAGAACTAGAGGCAGCATCAAAAAACCAATCTAGCCCAGCACCTATGTCAACCGCACAAGTGGCAGCAAGTCTGGGCGCATCTATTGTTGAGACAGGTTCAACATATCCTGCTCAGGAATATAACTTTCCACCAACAGCAACCATTGGTGGTGGTAAAAACTGTCCTCACGGAAAGATGACAGCCATTCAAGGAACAGGTAAAGACGGCAAAATGTACCGTGGTTATTTCTGTCCAGCACAAAAAGGCGCATTAGATAAATGCAAAAATGTTTATGCAAGAGTAGGTACACCAGACTGGAATACTTTCGTAGCAGACCAGGTAAAGTAAGTGCGTACATTAAGGCGTAGCATCAGCAAAGCAGAGGTGGGTGGCGAACCATTGCCACCCGCTTTTGCGGCATTTGAACGAGCAGGAATTATTTTGCGCCGTGCAGAAATCACAATGATTGCAGGCACTCCAGGTGCAGGCAAGTCATCAATCGCTTTAGCAATTGCAGCCAGAGCCAAAGTTCCTACGCTGTACTTCAGCGCAGATACCAACGCTCACACTATGGCTATGAGATTAGTTGCAATGTCAAGCAAGATATCACAAACAGCAGCAGAGCAATTATTAAAGCGAGACCCAAAGCAAGCAGAAGAAGTATTGGTTATGAACAATCACTTGTTCTGGTCGTTTGAGTCAACACCTACATTAAAAGATTTAGATGATGAAGTATCTGCATTTGAAACTGTATGGGGCAGAAGCCCAACACTTATAGTTGTAGATAACTTAATGGATATAGCAATGGATGGACACGAAGAATTCCAAGGTATGAGAGCAGCAATGAAAGAGTTAAAGTATCTTGCAAGAGATACAAACTCAGCAGTGCTTGTTCTTCACCATACCAAAGAAGGTTTTGACGGCTATCCTTGCCAGCCACGCAATGCTATTCAGGGTCTAGTCAATCAGATTCCTGCAATGGTATTGACCATAGGACAAATGAAACAAGGTGATGATACCTTCTTGTGTGTAGCCCCAGTCAAAAATAGATATGGACGAGCAGACCAGACAGGTAATAACTATGTCAGCCTTTCATTTAATCCAGACAATATGTATTTAGACGATGTTCAAATCAAGTATATGCAGGAGACCGTATATGGAAATTAAAGTTTGGGATAACACATTTACTAAAGAAGATGTAGAAGCATTGGTAGGTAGAGCACTTGCCGAAGGTGAGTGGAATATAGTTGCCGATGAGTTATATAACAATGATGAACTATATGATTTAATTAATCGTAAAGTTTATGAAATAGTCAGAGATTCGGTAGGACTTGGGTAGCGCAGCCAAACGTAAAGGTAGTCAAGCAGAACGAGATGTTGTTGCTTGGCTTAAGACCAATGGCTACAAGTATGCAGACCGCAGGTTAGCAGGAGCAACCCTAGACAAAGGCGATATCAGCGGTGTGCCAGGTGTAACCATTGAGATTAAGAACCACGCCAAATTAGATTTAGCAGGATGGACAGCAGAGTTAGAAGTAGAGATGAAGAACGATGGTGCTTGGACTGGTGTGGTCCTACATAAACGCAAAGGTAAAGGTAATGTAGATGACTGGTATGCAACTATGCCAGCAAAAATATGGATAGAACTCATAAGGGAAATAACCAATGCAAAAAGAGATTAAAAATATTATTAATGAATTAGAAGAAAAAGTTATGACTCATAATAGATTAGCCCTTATGTATGAAGGACAAGAAGATAAAGCAGGCGAACAATTACATTTGGCTGCTGCATTTTCTTATGAGATGGCACTACAAATTGTAAGAAAACATACTAATGAAGAAAGGATGTTGAAACTTGTTAAATGAATTTATGTTTTTATTTGCCTTACTTCAGCAAGAATTGTTAGGATTGTTATTGTGGATAAGCACAGCATTGCTGCTTACTTAGAGCATATCGGCGCCAGCCTGCCCGCTGTGGGCAGTGGCTGGCGAAAAATACGCTGTCCATTTCATCCAGATAAACACGCATCAGCAGGTGTAAATTTTGATGAAGAAAGATTCAAGTGCCACGGATGCGGTGTCGGTGGTGATGTTTACGATTTAATTATGCAAAGAGAAGGAGGTAACTATCGTGAGGCTGTCAAATTCGCAGAGACAATTTCTCCTACAGGCAACACAAGAATACGCCCAGCACATACATCAAGCAGAAGATTATCTGGCAACTCGGAATCTGTCGGTAGAAGAAGCAAAGAGATTTCATTTAGGAGTAGTGGACAATCCATTACCAGGTCACGAAGGATACAAGGGTAAGTTAGTTATTCCTTACATAACACCATCGGGTGTTGTTGACTTAAGGTTCCGTAGTATCCACGGCGAAGACCCTAAATACATAGGGCTGCCAGGTGCAAAGACAACAATGTTCAATGCTCAGGCAGTGCTAACAGCAGAACAATATATATGCGTAACAGAGGGTGAGATAGACTGCGTAACAGTATCAGTCAAAACAAATCACCCATCAGTAGGTATTCCAGGCGCTAACAATTGGAAGCCCTACTATACAAAAATATTAGATGACTTTGAAGTAGTTATAGTCTTAGCAGACGGTGATACTCCAGGGCTAGAGTTCGGCAAAAAGATTAGCCGAGAACTAAACAATGTAAATATAGTTCAGATGCCAGAAGGACACGATGTAAACAGCATTGTGATACAGGAAGGAGTACAGTTTTTAGATGACAAAATCAGAAAATGTTTGGGAGAGTAAAGGAGATATGGATAAAGTTTGGGATTATATAAAAGAAAACCCACGACTTATCGGACTACCACTTTCAGAGCGCAGAGGCATAGACCTACTATCAGCACTTAAAGACATATATGAAACCAATAAGATTAATACAGATGCTGCTCAGGTACTATTAACACTACTAGCAAATGTTCTAGTCGCAGCATCACAAGGTGATGGCGAAGAAGTTATAGAAGAAGTGTTAGTCCAAGATGCTATGCTTCAGTTTGAGTCCAAGATGAAGGAGATATTAAATGAAGGACATCAATAATCTAGATGAAATACTTACAGACCTAAAAATAGTTATGGTTCAGAAGCATCAAGACTACGGTCCATACAACATAGCCCACGCTCCAGGTGGTGCTATGAATGGGCTATTAGTTCGTATGCACGACAAGATGGAACGTTTACAAAATTTATTTTATGAAAGAAACAACACGCCGAACTATGAACCTATAGAGGATACACTGAAAGACTTAGCAAACTATGCCATAATAGGACTATTGGTACAAAGAGGTCAATGGAAGGGCGTTAACGAAAACCGTGATAGTTCACCTAACGAAAGATGAAGTTAGGGTCTGCACTTTATTAGCCGTAGAAAGATGGCTAACTAAGTTTGGCTCAGTTGATAGACCTAACTATGCAATGGGTAAAAGAACTGGTGCACTTGAGCCAGAAATAAATGCAAACATCAGAGCCAATGTAGCCGAATGGGCAGTGGCAAAGGCATACAACCTTCAATGGTCTGTGCCTTGGTATCCTAATGAATTACACAAGGATAGAAAAAATATACCCGATGTTGGCAATGTTGAAATTAGAACTGTTAGAACCCGTGACTCTATACCTTTCTGGAAAAAAGATATAAACAAAACAATCTTTGGTGTTAAAGTTTTAGATGAAGAATATTATTCATCTGTCCAGATTTATGGCAGTTTCAATGCCAATGATTATATGAGGGCTGAATATACTGATACTCAAATAGATGGCTGGAGGGTTCCTGTTTCGGAAATAAAATGAACGATTACATAGACAAGTATGATTTATTAGTTGCATCCCTAGCAACTGAATACCATAGAAAATATCCTATGGTTGAGACGCTAGATATCCAACAGATACTATGGCTATGGTTTGTTACCCATCCATTAAAGTATAAAGAATGGTCTGAGTTAGACCAAAAAGATAGAGACAAATTAATAGCAAAGTCTTTAAGAAATGCAGCAATCAAGTATTGTGAAAAAGAAAAAGCCAAGACTGTTGGCTATGAACTAATAGATATTTATTATTATGACGCCTCTGTGATAGAGGTATTTCTGCCTTCTATTATTGCAGAATCTTATGAGATACCTACAAAAATAAAAGACTTAAACTTCAAAGCAAGTAAAACAGAATCAGTTACAGATGGTAACAACTGGCTAGTTTTACGGTCAGATATAGCAAACGCATTCTACAAACTAACAGAGGCTAAACAAAACATTCTCAGAACTAGATTTAGCACAGACAACAGCGAATGGAACCTCATAGCAAAGGACCTAAACACCACAGTTGATGGTGCAAGAATGAAAGTTCAACGGGCTATTAATTCTTTAATAAGAAATTTGGGCGGATGGAGACCTTACTCTGATGAAGATGTACAGCAGGCTAAAGAAGATGAGTGAGGAAAGCAAAGACATTCGGGAATTGTTTAGCCGAATTGATTACAGCAAAGCAATGGATTTAAGAGAGACTCCTATTGGTGATATCTGTGTGTGTGGCTGTGAAGTTTTTGTAATGCTGGGTGGATTTGTAGATGGAGAAGTTGCTTTCTATTTTCTGGATGGAGAGTGTGCTAGTTGTGGCAGTATGGTTACTCTGCCTACACCGAAGGATTATGATGCCGACTTATGAATTTAAATGCAATCAATGTGCTACACTTATAGAAACAAATACTAGGGATTTACCAACCTGTAATCTCTGTGGAGAGATAATGATTAGGTTGTACTCATCAACACCAGTACACTTTAAAGGAACTGGTTTCTACAAGACGGGTGGTTAAATGCTAGAACCTATACGCCAGGTAAATGCTGACGGTAAACGGGAAAAAATAGCAGCAGGTGCTTTAGAAAGTTACTTCCAAGGTTGGAAGTTATATCCAACTCCACGCTTTTACTTTTCAGATTTTCATATCTGCCTACAATGGGGCAATGGTAGAGAGAATTACATAGGCGACTTAGAAGTTAAGTGGCTTAAAACAGATAGCAGTAAGCCAGCCATCTTTCCATTTAATAAATTACAACAGATGATGATAGCCCCACCATACACAGATAATGAACATTCATATCATCGCATTTGTTTTAGATATTCAGATGGTATCAGTGTCATACCAGCCAGATTATTAGCAGGAACAGAACCAGTATTTCATACAAGATGGGATACTAAAGAAAGAGATTTAGTAGTATATTATAATGCTCACGATTATCCAGAGTATTGGCACAATCTACTAATAAATGAATAGTCTGTTAGTCAGGGAAAACTAACAGATATCTATTAGCAGGGGAAACTAATAGATGGGGTAGAGGTAAATCAAAAATTTGCTTCTACCCCTTAAAATTTTTATACTGTGGGTCTATATTTGGAAGTGCACAAGCAACAAAAAAAGACCCCCATCCCTAGTATTACTACTAGTTCAGGGGGTTTAAGGTCTGTAATGGGCGTTTAAAGCCCAATTAGAGGCATCTACTTAGAGCCTAGACCATATTCTTTTTCGGTCTTATCAGCCCATTTAGCCAATGGTGCCGCTATAGAGCCAATCAAAATTGCTTGTTCAGGTGCTAGGTCAGCAGCAAGTGCCAATCCCATAGTGATTGCTGAGGCTAGTACTGCACGAAGATAAGACTTAACTGCTGCCTTAGTCTTCTTGCTCTTTAATCTTGCGATTAAATCTTTCATTACTTCTCCTTCTTTGGTAGTGGCTTTACTGATGCTACCACCTTGTTGAGTGTTTTTGCTTTTCCCATCCAGCCAAACCACGGTGATGTGTCATCACCACAATTATCTTTGATGGAAATATGTAGATGTTTATTATGCTGGTTGACTCCAGTGTATTTAGTTTCGCCATTCTTGGCTGACCAAATCTTACCAGTAAATATTAAATACTTAACTCGTTTATCTTCTTTTAATTTTTCATAAATTTCAAAACAATCAATACCATTTTTAGGGTCGTGAGTTAAATCGGCTGCGTATCCCGTGTTATGGTCTGAGGTCGGACTCTGTTTTAGGTGGGCAGCAGATGGTAGAAGACCATCGCTTGCCTTCTTGCGCTTCGGTCTTAATGCCGTCGCTTGACGCAACACAGCAATCGCAGCAGGTGTGGCTTTCTTGGCAACAGTTGTCATTCATTTCCTCAATGCTTCCTTAACTAAATCTGTAAGTAACTCTACTTTTTCCTCTAACAAATTAATTTTATCTTTTAAACTGGACCCACCATTGGGCTTTAATTCAGATAGATAATATTTAACTAAGTGTCTTACTGCTATTGCTAATGTTCCAGCAAGAGTACTTATGGCTACACCAAATGTAGCCCAATCAATAGGTGTCATTTTATACGGTCCTTATTATTATATCCAGTATTCCACCATAGCCAGAAAATCCTCTGTCTGGTGGAGTTTGACGAGTAAAAGTTATTTGTTCAATTACAACCTGTCGTGATTCTCCAGTTTGTAAATCCTGCCAAGTTACTATGTCACCATTTTGTTCAATGGTTTCTAGTTGTGCAATACGGTCTTTTGCCCGACCATCATAGCCAACCATTACATTGTATTTGTCTGTCTCAACATCATAACAAAAGACAGGAAACTTAATTACTCGCTGACGCGGTGTAGCAATAGTAGCCTTTGCTTGGTAGCCCTTAAATACGGGACCTAAACTATTTGTAGTTCCATCCCTAAAAAGAATAAATTTATACCCAAGATATTCTTGGCTACCAGTTGGCTGGCTAGTTGTTACTTCAACTGGACCAACAGAAGCATCATATGTAACTATGTCATACTCTGTGCCATCTGCATCTACAGTTTCTAATGTCATAGAACCGTAGGTAAACTCACCTCTACCTATAAGACGTTTAAAATTTTTGGGCTCAAGAGTATTGTATCTAATGTAACCAGTTTGAATATATCCATCCGTCATTAACGTACTATCTGACTCAATATTAATTGTGCCAGTTTCATTTACCAATGCTGTGGCTGATGATACTGCCGTAGATGCTACGTTAGTTGCTACTTTAGCATAACTAAATGTTGTAGTTGTGGCTGATGTAACTGTGTATTTACCATTAAATGTAGCATCAACGCCTTCCACCCAGATGCTATCTCCAGTGGTTAATCCGTGGGATGTAGCAGTAGTAAGAGTAGCAACATCAGATGTTAATTCTTTATTTGTAATTGTGCCACGATTTAATGCTGTTGTAACAAATACTAATCTGTCTGTTTCTCCAGCAAAAGCACAGGCAGTTGTATTATATCCAGTAACACCATTGTCTAGCCATAAATCATTTGCATAAGCAAATCTTAAACCACCTAAATCATTACCTAAATCTATGCGGATAACGCCTGCTTCACCTGCTACACCAGTAGCACACCAAGCAAATCTATCTCTAAATGCAAAGTCATAACAAGGTTGGTCGGTTTCAACCATAAGCGGTCCATAAAGAATAGAACCATTGTCATCTACAGTAGCAACACGAATACCTTTATTAGTACCTATTAACATATATCCAAGATAATAAGCAATCTTAAATATTTTTTCACCTGCTGGCATTTCTGCTGCTGTAATAGCAGTAGTTA
>JACCDP010049819.1_pt1 | contig 12711 bp, 13 predicted proteins | sample 7445841 | NCBI WGS metagenome assembly JACCDP01 (sample SAMN15323441, study PRJNA562643) | freshwater metagenome | isolation source: river surface water | place: USA:Blue River Watershed | collected 2017-08-17
CGTGAGGTTCACGCCGCTCGGGGTGGCGGGCGCCCATCGCGTCGAGGCGCTGCGCAATGACGACGTCCGCGGAAGCTTCTCCCGCACGTGGTGCGCGGACGCCTTCGCATCCGCCGGGCTGACCCCGCGGGTGGCGCAGGTGAACGTCTCCCAGAGCCACGCGCGCGGCACGCTGCGCGGTCTGCACTACCAGCTCGCGCCGCGGCAGGAGGCCAAGACCGTGTCGTGCCTGCGGGGCGCGATCCACGACGTCGTGGTGGACCTGCGCCGGGAGTCCCCGACCTACCTGCGCTGGTGCGCGCTCACGCTCCACGCGGGCGACGGCGTGGCGATGTACGTCCCGGAAGGATGCGCGCACGGGTTCCTGACGCTCGAGGACGACACGCTCGTGCACTACGTCTCGTCGGCGCCGCACGACCCTGCGCTCTACCGCGGCGTGCGGTGGGACGACCCCGCGTTCGGCGTGTCGTGGCCGACGTCGCCGACCCTTCTCCATCCCCGGGACGCGGGCTACCCCGACTGGGCGCCCTAGGCCGCATCGTCCAGGGGGGGCGTTGCGGGGGGGCGATCGCCCCCCCGCCCCAGGCAGGGTACGCTGACGCGCGGAGGCAGGCATGCTCGTCGCGTGGATCCTGACGACGGGCACGGCGCTCGCACAGTCTCCGACCGGCTGGATCGACGCGGCGGACGGGAGCCACGTCGCCGGTTGGGCGCGCGACCCGGACTGGAGCGGGCCCATCGCCGTGCACATCTACGTGGACGGGGTCATCGCCCGCGGCATGGTGGCGGACGGGACGCGCCCGGACATCGGCACGCACGCCTACGACTGGGCGCACGAGCCGCTCGGCGCCGGGCGGCACGAGATCAAGGTCTACGCCATCGGGGTGGACGCGGGCGGCCAGCCGGACGGCGAGAACCCGCTGCTCACCACGCGCTACGTCGACGTCGGGTGCGCCGGCCTGACGGGCGACCCGCGGGCATGGTGCGACGGCAACGGCCCCTACTGGCGCGACCGCGCGGGTGACACGCGCTACGTCGGCAACGCCGCCGTACGCGCAGGGGTCAACACCTCCTACGGCGGCACGATCTTCCAGCTCTTCGACGACGACTGGACGCACAACCTGCTCATGGAGCACGGCGGCGCCGCGATGCAACTGTCGATCTGGGGCTACGACCCGGTCGGGGACGCGGCGTGGTTCTCCCTCGACACCTGCGACGCCACCGCCTACGCCAGCGATGCCGCGTGCCGGGCGGCGGGCCACGGCAACTGCGTCGCCCGGGCGTTCTCGGCGGGCGCGCACGTCTCCAACTGCGCCAACACGGCGCCGTGCGTCGGCTGGGACGCGGGTGCCCCGTGGAATCCCATCCAGGCGCAGGGGAGCGCCTGCGGGTGGGACAACGAGGCGAACGACGCGTGGCGCGCGGCGTGGACGGGGGATGCGCTGGAGGTCGTGCAGGTCGCGCCGCGGCACTTCACGAAGCGTGGACCGGGCGTGGCCGACCTGACCTTCGAGGAGCGCGTCACCCCCGGGGATGCGTGGATCCGGGTGGACTACACGATCCGCTACGACGGGACGCGGACGTGGTCCGACCACGACCAGGAGATCCCGGCCCTGTTCACCGCGCAGGGCGTGGATGCGCACTTCTACTGGTACGAGGGCGACCGGCCCTACGCGGACCCGTGGAGCCCGGTGGCGCACGCGACGTCGCCCATCCAGGCCGCCCTGGCCTTCCCGGGCGTGGACCCGCGCACCAGCCGCCCGATCGCCGGGACGGCCTCCGAGCGCTGGTGGAGCGCGTGCGACGCAGCGAACGACCGGTGCGTCACCGTCGCGACCTTCGACCCGCTCGTGCTGCACGCGGCGCTCGCAGCGAACCCCGGCGCGGGCGCGTACCTCACGCCGATGGGGCACTTCCACCTGTACCCCGGCGTCGTGCGGACCTGGAGCACGTGGGTCTTCCCGTACCGCTGGGACGCCGTGGTGAACGGCCGGACGATCCGACAGGCGATCACGGAGATCGCCGCCACGCAGGGCTGCCGCGCGGAGGTCGCCTGCAACGGCATCGATGAGGACTGCACCGGCGCCGACTTCTGCGCGGGAGGCGGATCCGGCGGGACGGGCGGCGGGAACGACACCGGAGCGTCCGGCGAAAGCGGCGGACCTGGCGGCGCGGACGGCGTGGCCGATACGGCCGCCCTCGACGGGGAGGCGTTCCAGCCGGCGCCGGGCACGCCGCTGGGCTGCGGGGGATGTGCCACGGCGTCCTCGGCCTTTGGCGCGACCTGGCTGGTCGCGGGCGGGCTCGTGGTCGCGCGACGTCGTTCGCGACGCGGGCGTGAAGCGCGGCCCGGGCGCGGTTAGTCGCGCCGGGACGGAGGGATACCCATGAGCGTGGAGCGCATCGCTGACATCCTGTCGGGCAAGGTGGCGACCGGCACGCAGGTGACCGTACAGGGCTGGGTCCGCACACGACGCGATTCCAAGGCCGGGCTGTCCTTCGTCGCGGTGCACGACGGCTCGTGCTTCGCGCCGATCCAGGTGATCGCCGAGGCCTCGCTCCCCAACTACGAGTCCGAGGTGAAGCACGTCTCCGCGGGCTGCTCGGTGAGCGTCGTCGGAGAGATCACGGCGAGCCCCGCGGCGGGCCAGGCCGTGGAGCTGCGCGCCGCGACGCTGACCGTCGTCGGCTGGGTGGAGGACCCCGAGACGTACCCGATGCAGCCGAAGCGTCACACCGTGGAGTTCCTGCGCGAGCAGGCGCACCTGCGGCCGCGGACGAACCTCATCGGCGCCGTGACGCGCGTGCGCAACACGCTCGCGTTCGCCGTCCACCGCTTCTTCCAGGAGCGCGGGTTCAGCTGGATCCACACGCCGATCCTCACGGGGAGCGACGCCGAGGGCGCCGGCCAGATGTTCCGCGTGTCCACCCTGGACCTGGCGAACCTGCCGCGCACGCCGGGCGGAGAGGTCGACTACGCCCGGGACTTCTTCGGCAAGCCCGCGCACCTGACCGTCTCGGGGCAGCTCAACGTCGAGACGTACTGCATGGCGATGAGCCGGGTCTATACCTTCGGGCCGACGTTCCGCGCGGAGAACAGCAACACCCGCCGTCACCTCGCGGAGTTCTGGATGATCGAGCCGGAGATCGCGTTCGCGGACCTCTCCGCGGACGCCGACCTCGCGGGCGCGTTCCTCCAGTCGATCTTCCGCGCCGTGCTCGAGGAGCGCCAGGACGACCTCGCCTTCTTCGCGGAGCGCGTCGATCCGAAGTGCGTGCAGCGCCTCGAGGCCTTCGTGGGCGCCAGCTTCGAGCGCATCGACTACACCGACGCCGTCGCGATGCTGGAGCGCTCGGGCGTGACGTTCGAGTTCCCGGTGTCCTGGGGCATCGACTTGCAGAGCGAGCACGAGCGCTGGCTGTGCGAGCACGTCGGGCGCCCCGTGGTGGTGATGAACTACCCCAAGGACATCAAGGCGTTCTACATGCGTCTCAACGACGACGGGCGCACCGTCGCCGCGATGGACGTGCTGGCGCCCGGGGTCGGAGAGATCATCGGCGGGAGCCAGCGGGAGGAGCGTCTCGACGTCCTCGACGCGCGCATCACCGCGATGGGACTCGACCCGCACGACTACGGCTGGTATCGCGACCTCCGGCGCTACGGCACCGTGCCGCACGCCGGCTTCGGCCTCGGGTTCGAGCGCGCCGTGATGTACGCGACCGGCGTGGAGAACATCCGCGACGTGATCCCGTTCCCGCGCGCGGTCGGCCAGCTCTCGTTCTGACGGGCCGCGTCAGCCGAGCGACGCCGCGTCGACGAAGCTCTCCGACACGGCATCGTAGACCTGCACGCGACCGGAGGCCATGTCGTAGACCCAGCCGTGCAGCTGGATGCCTCCGGCGCGAAGGGCGTCCGCCACGACGGCGTAGGTCCCGAGATTGTCCAGCTGCGCGAGGACGTTGCGTCCGACCGCGTCGCGCCAGGACGCAGGCGACGGAGGCGACGGCGCCTCGCCCGCGAGCACGTCCTGCGCCGCACCGTCGAGCCATTCGTGAAGGCTCGGGAGGTGGGCCATCGCGGCGTGCCCCTCCAGGATCGCGCGCACACCGCCACACCCGACATGGCCGCACACCACCACGTGCTCCACGCGCAGGACGCCCACGGCGTAGTCGATCGCCGCCCCGACGCTCGCATCGGCGTGGGACTGCGGGGGGACCAGGTTCGCGACGTTGCGGACGACGAACAGCTCGCCGGGAGACGAGCCCGTCAGCAGCTCCGGCACCACGCGGCTGTCGCTGCAACCGACGAAGAGCGTCGACGGGGACTGATGGGCGCTGGCGAGCTCCTCGAGGAACGCCCGCTCCCGCGTGACGTAGGTGTCCCGGAAGGTCGCGTTCCCCTGGAGCAGCGCGCGGATCGAGGGATGCGTGCCAGGCGGCGCGTTCCGGAACATCCGGCCTCAGCGCACGATGGTGGCGAGGGCCTCGACGAGCGCCTCCGGGGCGAAGGGCTTCACGAACCAGTGCACCACGCCGAGCGCCTGCCCGCGCGCCACGGCGTCGGGGCCGACCTCGGCGGTGAGCATCACGACGGGGAGCTCGGGCTGGTGCGTGCCGGCGCGCACGGCGGCGATCATGTCGAGCCCGCCGAGGCGGGGCATGTGGAGGTCGACGACCGCCGCCGCGAGCGGCTGCCCGGCGATGCGCTCGAGACCCTCGACGCCATCCCGGGCATCCACGACGGTGTGACCCGCGCGCACGAGGATGGCGCCCACGTGGCGCCGCATGGTGGAGGAGTCGTCGACGACGAGGATGGTGGCCATGGCGTGCTCAGTACATGCGGCGATTGGAGGAGAGGGCCGGCGAATCCGGGGCCCCGATCGCGAGGGGCGCGTCCGCGTGCACCTCGACCCATGCGAGGAGGTGGCCGTCCGGCGAGGTCAGCGCGTGCCCGACGGTACGGTCGGGGTCCAGCGTGCCGAAGTCGGCGTCCCGCGCGACGATCGTCTCGAGAGACTGCACCGACACCCCGACACCGCGGCCGAGGAGGCGCTCCTTCACGCGACCGAGGACCTGGTTGCCGAGCTCGCCGATCCAGTCCAGCGCCTCGTGTTCCGGCGGGGGAGGCGTTGCGGAGGGGGTGCCCCCCTCCGCCCCGTACAACGAGTCGGGAAGCGCCCGGCCCACCGTCTCGGCGTTGGTGGCGAGCACGAGCGTGCCACGCAGATCGCGGGCCTGCTCCCCGGTCCCGGCGAAGCGGAGGATGGCGATCACGTCGTCCTCGAGGAGGCGCGGACGGAGCTCGTCGTCTCCCGCGACGTCGAGACGCAGCCCGTAGTGCGCGAGGACTTCGCGCGCGGAGAGTTCCAGGAAGCTCGCGAGGGTGTGCGCGGCGTCGGGCGTGGCGGAATCGGAGGACAGCACGGCTCCTGACCGCGCTCGCGCGGCCGGCCTCATTCTACGGGGTACGGCCCGCAGGGGCAAGGGCGTTCGCGCAGTCGCGACCTCGAGGCGGCCCTTGACGCCGGAGGTCGAAAGCCATAAGCCTGCACGTCCCGCGGGGTGTAGCTCAGCCTGGCTAGAGCGCTTGCTTCGGGAGCAAGAGGCCGCAGGTTCAAATCCTGTCACCCCGACCATCGATGCGAAGGCCCGCAGGAATCCTCAGATTCTTGCGGGCCTTCCTGATTTCTGGGGGCTTCGACGGGTTCACGCGCGACGCCACGCGGGCCGCACCCATCGTGCGTCGGACCCTCCTGGGGGACGCCTCACGAATGGGCCCACGCGCGGCCGCTACGTGGTGCCCCTCGCCGCTAGCCGGTCTCCTCGGCCTCGAGCGCCCGGAGGCCGGCGATGTCCTCCTCCCGCTGATCCACGCCCAGCAGGCGGTCGCTCTCGACCGCGCCGTGGCGATTGACCACGACGAGGCGGCTCGGCAGGTCGCGCTCGGCGGCGTCCCGCGCGGCTTTCACGGCCGCGTTGCGGCGGTCGTGCGCGCCGAGGGGCGTGGGCACGCCCGTGCAGGTCACGACCCAGCGTTCTCCTTCCGGTCGCACGGTGTACGTGGAGCGCATCGTTCCTCCTCCCGTGCCCGATCTGCACACGCGAGGGGCGTCGACGCCGCCCCGGCTAGGACGGCGCGTCCGGGAGCGCCCAGTCGATCCCGGTTTCCCCGCGCGCGCGCAGCCACGCGTTGATCCGCGAGAACGGGCGGCTCCCGAGGAAGCCGCGGTGTGCCGAGAGCGGCGACGGGTGCGCCGAGGCGATCACGAGGTGACGCTGCCGGTCGATGCGCGCCGCCTTCCGGGCCGCGGCGCTCCCCCACAACACGAAGACCAGCCCCTCGCGCTGCGCGTCGAGCACCTCCACGACGCGGTCGGTGAAGCCCTCCCAGCCTCGCCCCCGATGGGCGTTCGCCGCGTGCGCCCGCACCGTGAGGGTGGCGTTGAGGAGCAGCACGCCCCGTTCGGCCCAGGCACGCAGGTCACCGTGGTGTGGCACCGGGACGCCGAGGTCGTCACGCAGCTCCCGGAAGATGTTCGCGAGCGACGGCGGCACGGGCACGCCGGGTGGCACGGAGAACGAGAGCCCGTGGGCCTGCCCGGGCCCGTGGTAGGGGTCCTGGCCGAGGATCACGACCCGCACGTCCGGAAACGGCGTGTGATGGAACGCAGCGAAGATCTCGGGCGCGGGCGGGTAGACCGTGTGCTGACGCTCCTCCGCGTCGAGAAAGGCGCACAACGCCTCGAAGCCGGGCTCCTGCGACGCGTCCCCGAGCACCGCGCGCCACGACGGGGGCAGCAGCGGCGGACGCCACCCGGAGGGCGGAACGGGCATCGGCGCTCAGCCCTCGTCCGCCACCGGGACGAAGGGATCTGGCACGGCGACGTGATCGAGCACATCCTTCGGCACCCACGTGGGACGAAGCCCCCGGGCGATGAGGGAGGTGCGCACGTGCGTCCAACGCGCGACCTCCTGCACCAGCCGACGCATGATGATCTGCTGGATCGCCGCCGAACGCGCGTCCCCGGGGTGGCGCGACGCCCACGCGACGTTGTCCTGCAGCACGTGCATGGTGTTCTTGATGTTGTACGCGAGCAGGCCTTCGGCCATGACGTCCGGGGTCTGCGTCCGGTCGGTGATGCGCCGGGTCATCTGACCGGGGTGCTGCCGGTAGTGGAGAAGCGGGGAGTCGATGTAGGTCGCGCCGCCGAAGTGGGCCCCGCGGAACGGAAGGACGTGGTCTCCGCCACCTCCCGCCAGCCGGGCCTCCTCGATGTGCCCGAACTCCGTGAACACACGGCGATCGAAGGCGCACGTGGCGCCCAGGAACTCCGAGGTGTACCCGACGCGGGCGACGTCCTCGAGCGAGAAGACCGCGTCGCCACGACGCGGACGGTACAACCCGAGGACCTCTCCGCGCTCGGAGATCATGCGGGCGCTGGAACAGACGTAGCCGACCGGCCGCGCCTGCACGGCCGCCATCACCACCTCCACGCGGTGCGGCACGGAGACGTCATCGCCGTCACACGTGACGAGCCAGTCGCCCGTCGCCTGCTCGCACAGCCAGCGATAATTCGCAATCGGACCGATGTTGTGTGCGTGCCGATGAAGACGCAAGCGATGCGGCCCGTCGTACGCAGCCGCGATACGCTCCGCCCGCGCGAAGGTGTCGTCCGTCGAGGCGTCGTCGGCGACGAGGATCTCGATCGGGCCGTAGGTCTGGGCCAACGCGCCGCGCAACGCCTCCTCGATGTACGGGGCGTGATTGTACGTCGCGACGAGGAGGGTGACCGAAGGGGATCTCATGGACGCGTCCTGCGCTCACAGACGAGGAAGATGCTGGAGCACAGATCCGGGTAGACCATGCCGAGTTGATAACACCCCTCCAGGTACGCATCGCTGATGATGTCCGTCCCCAGGAGCCGGTCCCACTGGAAGTTCGCCAACGCCTTGAAGAAGACCCCGGAGCGGTGAAGGACGTCCAGCCCGCCGGCCCGAACGTCCCGTTCCAGCGTGTCGAGCGTGTAGGTCACGCGATGACCATGCTCCGCCTCGGACGGAGAGACCGCCGTCGTGTGGGACAGGAGGCCCATCTTCACGGCGATCTGGCGGGACGGTGCATGGGCGTTCGGACATGCCACGAACAATCGGCCACCCTCGGCCAGCCACTCGTCCGCAATCCGACGGAGCAGCGCGACCGGATCGTCGAGATGCTCCAGGACATGCGTCAGGATCACGTTGTCATAGCGTCCCGGCAACTGGACCGTCTCGAACCTGCCGTGGACGAACGCCACCGCGTCCCCGTGCCGGGCGCGCGCATGCGCCAGCGCCTCGGAGGACGCCTCGACGCAGGTGACCTTCCCGCCGAAGGGAAGGAGGTGACGCGTGAAGTCCCCGCGGTAGCTCCCGAGCTCGAGGAACGAGCCGGACCGCAGGAACGGGCGAAACGAGCGGACCATGAACGGGTGGATCACGTCGAAATCGAACGAGTACGCGTACTTGGATCCAGCCGCATCGCGCTGTTCCGCGTCGTAGTCTCGGGAGGGGGCGTGCGGGAGGTCCCGGGTCATGAACACGGACGTATCCGACGGGGGGCCCTCCTCGACGAAGCCGAGACGAAAATACAGGTCACGGGCGCGCCGGTTGCCCTCCGCGACCTCCAGACGCACACGGACGTGTGCCGCGCGCGCGGCGTACGCCATGCAGGCGCGGAGGAGGGTCGTCGCGAGCCCGCGCCCCTCGTGGCCGGGGGCGACGCCGACGTGGTTGATGAACGCCGTGCCGCCGGGACCGGCGTTCACGTAGGCGCTGACGAGCCCGACGAGCTCATCGTCCTGCCATGCCTCGAACGTCACGGCACCGGACACGATCCGAAGGGCGAACGCATCCAGCTCCACCCGGCGATGGAGCGGGGGATCGAAACGCGGATCCACGGCGCGAAGGTGGCGCGCGACCGCAGCGACACTCGCGGTCGCGACGCGATGCTCGACGTCCTTCACACGGACTCCAGCCGCGCCGCGCCGAACCCCTCGCGCCCGAACGCGTTGCCATTGTACAGGAGGTACACGTCGTCACCGACCCGACACCAGTGTGGGTAACACATCATGTCCGAGTCCCAGCCGGCCGGCGTCCCGGCGAGTCCCAGCGCGGCGTCGTCCCGGTGCCACGCCCGCAGATCGTGCGACCAGGCGTACCCGAGCCGGTAGCCACGGCGGGGGTTCGCACGGAAATCGTGCGCGTGCCGGTAACAGAACACCATGTGGTAGCGGCCGTCGAGCCGGAGGACGGTGGGCAACGCCTGCGCCTCGTCGGGCAGCACGTCGGGGACGAGATCGCGCACGCCGGACGGGACCCACGACACACCGTCGACCGACGTGGCGTGGGCGATCTTGTAGATGCGCTCCGGGACGCCCCCCTCGGCATAGACGCGCCACGCGACGCCGTGGATGTACCACATGTGCCACACGCCCGCCTCGCACAGGACGAACGGGTCTCCGACGAGAAAGGGCTCGTGGAGCGATGCCGTCAGGACGGGGCCCGTACCGTGCTTGTGGAACGTCCGTCCGCCGTCGTCGCTGAACGCCAGCCCGATGGCCGTCTCCACCGACACGGCCTGGCGACGGCTCCATCCACAGCTGTACGCGCGCAGCCGGGGCCCGTCCCGCACCACGTGCAGGGGGAAGATGCCGTGCTCGTCGAAACATCCGCGGCCGCCCAACGGAATCGCCGGCGCGGGCGCCACGGCGAGGACGCGCTCCAGCGTGCGGTCCATGTCGACCCACGCGATGTGGCTCACGACCTTCGAACCCGAGGGATCGGGCATCCGCGTCGAGAAGAAGATGCGCACGTGGTCGTCGTGCACGATCGCCTGCGGGGACTGCGCGAAGGAGGTGCATCCGGCCGGCAACGGATGGTGTGCCGTGTTGAACACCAGGCCCAAGGGTCGCCAACGCATCGTGTTACGAACCATCCCGGAGGTTTCCTTCGAGTCGCGCAAGGCCGAAGCCTGCCTTGCCCACGTCGTTCCCGAGGTAGAACATGTACGTGACTCCGTCCAGTACGAGGACGTGCGGGTAGGCGACCATGCCGGAATCCCACCCGCCATCGTCCGCCACGTCCAGCCCGGCGCGCTGATCCTCGCGGTTCCAGCGACGCCCGTCCGTCGACCAGGCATAGCCGATGCGGTACCCTCGGTCCCGATTGTGACGGTAATCCGTACCGTGCCGGTAACAGAAGAACATGTGATGGACGCCGTCCTCGACCGTCACGTCGGGGCTGGCCTGTGCCTCGTCGTCGCCCAGACGTGCGGGGATGAGGTCCCGATTCTCACGCGACCACCGCTCGCCGTCGTCGGAGGTCGCCAGGCGGATCCGGTACACGGGTTCCGGCAGCGCCCCGGTGTCGATCCACCGTCGCCCCGCGATGTAGTACAGGTACAGGCGTTCGTCGACGCGACGGACCTTCGGCCCGCTCAGGATGAAGGGCTCGTCGGGAGAGGCGGCGAGAACCGGGCCCGGGCCCAGGCGCCGGAAGGTCTCCCCGTCGTCGAAGCTCTCGGAGAGGCCGATGGCGACGTCGAACGGGACGGACTCACAGCGCGTCCAGCCCCCATGATACCCGAGCAGGCGGCCACGGAACCGCACCGGCGAGAACGGGTACACGCCGAACGCGTCGAAGGTCCCGGTGTCCCCGAGCGGCAGGATCGGTCCCGGCGCGACACGCACGATGCGGGTCAGGTCCGCCCGGTCGAGGTCGACCCATGCGGTGTGGCTCACCCATCGCCCCTGCGCATCGGGCGCGGGCCGACAGCTGAAATACACCCTCACGAAGGTTTCGAACACCAGCGTCGCGGGCGCTTGCGCGAACGCATGGCACCACGACGAGGCGTGCTGCGCCGGATCGAACACGCGCCCCAGCCGGGTCCAACGAAAGCGCGGGCTCACACGGTGTCCCAGGCGTCGAGCAACGCGTGCGTCGCGTCCGGCGGATTGAACATCAGCACGTCGAGGATGGAGAGGAACGGGACGAACGGCGCGCCGAGCTGCGGGTACGGCTCGGGCCTGGCCTTCAGGAAGGCGAGGGACATGCCGTGCGCGGCGAACGCCGCCGCGTCGTACAACTCCCGCCCCCCGATGGGGTTGAGGTAGGACGTCGCACCGACGGCCCGACACAGCGCGAGCACCTTGTCCTGGCCGGTGAGCGCGGGATCCACGTCGAGGCTGGACGAGACGACGATCGGCGTCGGAATCTCGAGGGCGTCGCACAACGCCCGGATGGACGACTCGAGGAACAGGAAGAGGTTGGGCTCGGGGTTGCGGACGCAACGCTCCAGGATCGACATCGCCTCCGCGCGGCGGGGCGCGTGACGGTACGCGGCGCCCAGACGATGGAGCATGCGCTCACGCTCGAACGACGGCGCCACCTGGCGCTCCCGCACGTCGAGGGAGTCGCTGGCGTGTGCGACGGGCACGGTGAACACGGCGGGCTCCCCGTGCAGGAGGTACCGATTCCGGTTGATCCAGCCCTTCTTGGTGAACTTGATGTTGTCGTACACGACGAACACGTCCACGGCGCGCACGAGCTGGAAGTACCCGATGTACGGGAAAAAGTAGGGCTGCATGATCGCGACCCTCACGTACGGCCGCCCCCCAGCCGCGGCTCCCACCAGGCACGCTGCGCGACGTACCAGTCCACCGTCGCGCGCAGCCCCTCCTCGAAGCCGCGCTGCGGACGCCAGCCCAGCTCCGTCTCCGCCCGCGCGGGGTCGATGGCGTAGCGCCAGTCGTGACCCGGACGGTCCCGCACGAAGCGCACGAGGCTCCGCGGCTTGTCCAGCAATCCGAGCAGCGCGTGCACGATGTCGAGGTTGCTGCGCTCGGTGCGCGCCCCGAAGTTGTAGACGCGACCGACGGCCCCGTGCTCGAGCGCCGCGAGCACGCCGCGGCAATGGTCCTCGACGTGGATCCAGTCCCGCACGTTGGAGCCATCCCCGAACACCGAAAGCGGCTCGTCCCGCAGTGCCCGCGCGATCATGCACGGGATCAGCTTCTCCGGGTGCTGTCGGGGTCCGTAGTTGTTCGAGCAGCGCGTCACCACGACGGGCAGCCCCCACGTGTGCGCGTAGGCCAGCGCGAGCAGGTCGCTCGCCGCCTTCGACGCGGAGTAGGGGCTCGACGGCGCAAGGGGGCTCTCCTCGGTGAACGCGCCCGTGGGGCCGAGCGCGCCGTACACCTCGTCGGTGGAGACGTGCACGAACCGCGCGACCCCGTGGGTGCGGGCGGCATCGAGGAGCACCTGCGTCCCCAGCACGTTCGTCTCCACGAAGGTCGACGGACCGTCGATCGAGCGGTCCACGTGGGACTCCGCGGCGAAGTGCACGATCGTGTCGACCTCGGCGACCCAGCGGCGCACGAGCGGGACGTCGCGGATGTCCCCGTGGACGAAGACGTGGTGGTCGTCCTCGTCGGGCAGGAACGCCCGGCTCCCCGCGTAGGTCAGCGCGTCGAGGTTGACGATGCGCGCCTCGGGCCGCCATTCGCGGAGCAGGCGCACGAAGTTGGCGCCGATGAACCCCGCGCCTCCGGTGACGAGCACCCGCCTCACCCGACCTCCCCCCGTCCCCTACCCCGACCGCGGGCGCGTGTCATCGCGCCGAGCCCGCGTGATACGGCGCGCCCGAACGGAGGCCCCATGGCCAACATCACCGCGTGC
>JACCDP011172823.1_pt1 | contig 12709 bp, 9 predicted proteins | sample 7445841 | NCBI WGS metagenome assembly JACCDP01 (sample SAMN15323441, study PRJNA562643) | freshwater metagenome | isolation source: river surface water | place: USA:Blue River Watershed | collected 2017-08-17
AAATTACTTGTCAATAAGTTCACGGTTGCAAAAGGATCGTTTAGCGCTTGCGAAAAATTCCCCATCAATCCCTGACACGTTGATGAAACCTCATACCCCATGCTGATAGCAAATGGATGCGGATTCGTAGCATTTGGATAGTCCGCCGGATAATTGGGGTAATCATTGTCGAATTGACGTCCCAACCAACCCCTTGTTTCATTGACATCCATCATTCCTGTCGACCAGATATCCATGGACCTGAAATGGGAACGATTCTGCTCGGGATAACCCACATTCTGGACGATGCTCAACTTACCATCATTGAACATATTCTTCATGCCGGTCATGGATGGGTGCAATCCCACTGTTGCGTTCAAATTCAAAATTGAAGCCTGTGGTACCAACACATTTTGACGTTGTATCACCAAATTATCGTATTGATCCAATGGAATTACTGTATTCAACCCATCATTCCCACCATTCAGACGAATCAAAACCAATACCCGGTCTCCAGCGCTTTTGGATACTCCAAACAATTGCTTCGTAATCGCTTTGAAGTTTATACCATCCATCACAAATGGCGCAGCTACTGAGGCTAGCGATACATTCTTTACAAAGTTTCTTCTTTTCATGGTCAATTGGCGCTTTTAAATGGTGTGAAATTGTGGCATCTGAAAAACCCGCGCGAGTGTAAATTCTACCCTCGATTTAACTGGATTTGCGACAGCAGGATTTGTTGGATCAGCCAAATAATCATTGTAAATGATTGTCCATTCAAAATCTGGTTGACCATTCGTCAGAATTGATCTTAGTATTAATTTATCTGTAAGGCTGACAGCTTTTGGGAAAAACACATCGCATATGTCATCAATTACTGTCGGTGCGTCTGATGGAATGGATAGGCCACTGACAAATCCTAAGGCATCGATCTTCAAACCATTTCCACCGACAACATATCCGGTAAGAATTGTAAAATAATAAGCCAAATCAAAACGTGTTTTGATACGCGTAGAATTCACCCATAGCTGCGAAAATGCTGGCGCTTGATAATAGGCTGTCCAACCGGCAACACTTGGCGGTGTAGCATAAGCTTGGCCCAAATTATCTCCAAACCAATACAAGGCCAAATACATTTCATAATCTGTTGCCAAACCGAAATTGGGTCCTGACTGCGTTGCATTTAACATGCTAAACAACGTTTCCAATGGACCGCGTATAATTGAACCTCGCAACGCCACATCATAAAAATGTTGACTCTGCAACAATTCCTGCATTACAGGTAAAATTTCATAATTATTGGCAATCAATGTTGCTGCCATGACAGGAATTACGTTTGTCTGAACGTCGGTTGTTAAATCATAATTGACGAAATACCTGTACAACTTGGTGCAAATATATGTAGCAACCTGATCCTGTTGGAAAATAATATCTATATAGGAAGCATATTCTGTAGCACCTCCATTTGGAACTGTGACACTACCAAAGTGACTCGACAATTGTTTGGTTGATGGATCATGTAGAATCGGGGTAAAAACTGCAGCAGTGCTTGTCAACGTGTCACTTCTTAAACCATCTACCAAAAATCCTGTCAATATTTTTGCTCCAGCAGCTACATCTTCCTCCTTGTAATTGGTGTAATCACCTGGTCCTATTTGTGGTCCTTTACCAATGGTAAACAACTCCAATAATTCCCTTGCATAGTTTTCATTTGGGCTATAAAGTGTATTTGTAGCTCCATTCAAAAACAATAGCATGGCAGGATCAATGGTTACATCCTTCACCATTTGTCTAAAATTACCCAGCGCATGACTTCTCAATAACATGAAGTAATTGTAAGTCGCTCGCGAATCGGGCGAGGCTGTTACGGCAAAATGATTTTGCCAGAAAAGACACATTTTTTCAGCAATGCTCACATTCTGATCATTCAATCGTTGCATCAACCAAGCTCCCAGCGATTTTACCCGAGCAGTTTCTGTTATTTGAGCGGCCGTTACATCCGTTGGATAAACGCTCGTTACCCATGTTGTTCCAACAGCAGATATTGTATCCGTTGGATCATACGTTATCGGTGGATTAACTGCAGGGATTTGCAAAAGTGTATTGACTGTGGCAGCCATTCCATTTGCAACCGCAGCTAAAATTTGTTGGTTGCTCGCACCAAACATTGTCCTTCTCAACAAATGAGCGGCTTCAGCTTTGGTCCATGGTCCGGTATACGGACTCATGTTATACGACACTGGTTGTTCAACAGCTTGATCTGGTAGCATAGTTCAGAATTTGAGACAATATACAAAATTCTAATTTTTTACATGTTAAATGAACATTGTAAAATTATTCATTGAGATAAGCAATGTTCCGTTTCAAACCATTGTATTTAGTTCTTTTGACAGCGCTCAAACGGAATACTTCATTGAATACCTCCTCAGTAAGATCGAGCCAGTCTTCACTGCGCATGGATTTCAATTGGTCATTTTTCAGGAAACGTGGCTCCTCGTGTTTCTTCGAAAACCGATTCCAGGGACAAACGTCCTGACATATGTCACAACCAAACATCCAATTGTCCATTTTGCCCTTGAATTCAGTTGGTAAAATATGATCTTTTAGCTCGATGGTAAGGTATGAAATGCATTTACTGGCATCCAATAAATAAGGGGCAACAATCGCTTCAGTCGGACAAGCGTCTATGCATCTCGTGCATGTACCGCAATAATCCTTCATTGGGCCATCATATATTAAATCGAGGTCAATGATTAATTCGGCTATAAAAAAATAGGAACCTGCTTTTGGATGTATCAGATTGGTGTGTTTACCAATCCACCCTACACCAGATTTCCTGGCCCATGCCTTTTCCATGACAGGTGCAGAATCAACAAATACTCTTCCCGCTACCTCACCAATGTTTTCATGTATCAACAGAAATAGATCTTTCAGTCGGTCTTTGACAACTACATGATAATCTTCTCCCCATGCATATTTCGAAATTCTATACTCGGACTCGTTTTGCTCTTCTGGATAGTAGTTATAAAGCAAAGTAACAATGCTTTTAGCTCCTTCAACCAATAATTGCGGATTTAAGCGCTTATCAAAATGGTTTTCCATGTAAGCCATCTTGCCATGATTTCCATTTTGTAACCAAGCCTCTAATCGAGGTGCTTCTTCCTGCAGAAATCCAGCTTTAGAAATTCCACAATACATGAATCCCAATTCGCTTGCCCACTGTTTTATTAAGCGGGTATACTTATCAGCTTGTGTGTGCATGATCCTTTAGAAAAGACCGCCTTGAATCCAGCCCCCTTCTTTACCTAAGTGTTTATAAGCTCGTTCAGTAACGCGACGCCCTCTGGTTGTGCGCATAAGGAAACCCTCCTGAATGAGAAATGGCTCATACACCTCTTCAAGCGTTCCTGCATTTTCACCTATCGCTGTGGCAATTGTTGTGAGACCAACTGGACCACCATTGAATTTATCAATGATTGTTTTCAGAATGCGAATATCCATTTCATCCAAACCGAATTCATCTACATTGAGTGCTTTTAAAGCAACTGTTGTGATTGCTGTATCTATTGAGCCGGTTCCTTTTATCTGCGCAAAATCGCGCACTCGACGCAATAGGGCATTCGCAATTCGCGGTGTTCCTCTGCTTCGACTGGCAATTTGAAATGCGGCTTCCTCGCTGATTCCGATTTGTAGCAAACTTGAAGATCTCTCAACAATAGACGTCAATGTTTTAGCATCGTAATACTCCAGTCGTGAATTGATTCCAAAGCGAGCCCTTAAGGGAGATGTCAATAATCCAGAACGTGTAGTGGCACCAATTAAAGTAAATGGATTCAACGCAATTTGTATGCTGCGAGCATTTGGTCCGCTATCAATTAAAATATCGATGCAATAGTCCTCCATTGCCGAATACAAGTATTCCTCCACAACCGGACTGAGGCGATGTATTTCGTCGATGAACAAAACATCCCCTTGATTCAAATTCGTTAAGAGTCCAGCAAGATCACCCGGTTTATCCAATACAGGTCCGCTTGTAACTTTGAATCCCACGCCCAACTCATTGGCAATAATATTCGCTAGCGTAGTTTTTCCAAGCCCCGGAGGTCCGTGAAGCAAGACATGATCGAGCGGTTCACCGCGCAGAGTGGCGGCCTGAACAAAGATTTCTAAATTTTCTACAACAGTGGGCTGACCGGTAAAATCAGCAAGACTCTTGGGGCGCAACACCTTATCAATTTCTTGATCAGCATTGGATGCTGCTTCTTCCCTGTAATCGAATGAATCCTCCACTATGAACTATTTATACAAAAATACAAAAGCCTTCTGACTACGTCGGAAGGCTTTCATGAATATTTTATCGATTAATGCTCCTCTTCTCCTTCTGCTAAAGGAACTATCTGAGGAATGAAATCTTCTTCAGCACCTGGCTTCGAATAATCGTAAGGCCATCTGTGCACAGTCGGCAATTCACCAGGCCAGTTACCATGGATGTGCTCCACAGGAGTTGTCCACTCCAATGTATTCGATTTCCATGGGTTCTGAGGCGCTTTAGGACCTCTGTAAATACTGTAGAAGAAGTTGAACAAGAACACCAACTGTCCCAATGCCGCGAAGATAGCAAATGCAGTAACGATGACATTCAAATCCATGATCATGTTGTATGATTCCATATCAAACTCTCCGTAAGAAGAATAATCGTAATATCTTCTTGGAGCACCAGCTATTCCAACGAAGTGCATCGGGAAGAATACACCATAGGCACCAATGATCGTAATCCAGAAATGCACATAGCCCAAACGCGTATTCATCATTTTTCCATACATTTTAGGGAACCAATGGTACACACCTGCAAACATTCCAAACACGGCAGACATACCCATTACAATGTGGAAGTGAGCAACAACAAAGTAGGTGTCGTGTATGGCAATATCCAAGGCACTATCCGCAAGGATAATTCCAGTAACACCACCTGTAATGAATGTAGATACTAAACCGATTGCGAAAAGCATCGCCGGTGTAAGCACTAAGGACCCTCTCCACAAAGTAGTAATGTAGTTAAATACTTTTACTGCAGATGGTATAGCAATCAACAAGGTAGTAAATACAAATACACTACCCAGGAATGGATTCATACCTGTGATGAACATGTGATGTCCCCATACAATGAATGACAAAAATCCGATAGCCAAAATAGACCCGATCATCGCTCTGTAACCAAAGATTGGTTTTCTTGAGTTCGTTGCAATGATTTCAGAAGATAGGCCCAAAGCTGGTAAAAGTACGATGTATACTTCAGGGTGACCAAGGAACCAGAACAAGTGTTGGAACAATAGCGGAGAACCACCGTGGTTGGTCAACATTTCCTGACCGACGATAATGTCAGACAAATAAAAGCTTGTTCCAGCCAAACGGTCCATGATGAGCAACAAGGCTGCGGACAATAATACTGGGAAAGAAAGTACACCAAGAATTGCAGTTACAAAGAACGCCCAAATAGTAAGTGGCATGCGTGTCATTGTCATACCTGTTGTTCTCAAGTTCAAAACAGTAACGATGTAATTCAAAGATCCAATCAAAGATCCAGCAATGAAGATAGCCATGGAAAACAACCAAAGCGTCATACCCATTCCTGAACCTGAAACTGCCTGGGGCAATGCTGATAATGGAGGATAAATAGTCCAACCAGCCATCGCGGGTCCTGACTCTACAAACAATGATACAAACATCAAAAGTGAAGAGAGGAAGAAGAACCAGTATGAAAGCATGTTCAAGAAACCACTCGCCATATCACGTGCTCCCAACTGAAGTGGAATGAGGATATTAGAAAAAGTTCCTGACAATCCCCCTGTCAAAAGGAAGAATACCATGATTGTTCCGTGAATTGTTACGAGACCTAGGTACATATCTTCTTTCAATACTCCTCCAGGTGCCCATGTTTCACCTAAAAAGAACGATAAAAAGTCAGAACCTTCGCCTGGCCAAGCCAACTGAATTCTAAAAAGGATTGACAATAACATTGCTACGATTCCCATGAAAACAGCTGTAACAAGGAATTGCTTACCAATCATTTTATGGTCCTCACTAAAAATGTATTTCGAAACGAAACTTTCTTCATGGTGCCCATGACCATGATCGTGATGCCCGTGTGCATCGTGGTGTCCGTGTTCTTCGTGCGCTACTGCCGCCATTTTATCTCAAATTAATTATTAGTAATTCAAAATTATTTTACTGCCATACTCATTGTATCCGCACCCATACTTAGGGAATCGGAAGGTGTTGCCATAGCATCAGCAGGTGCTGCTGCCGCTGCGGCAAAAAATGTATTCTTAAATGTTTTATCAGCTTTCGATTTCATCCAGGCTGCGTACTCAGGTTTTGTGAGAACCACTACAATCATTTTCATTTTGTAATGCGCTCCACCACAAATCTTGTTACACATTAGAACGTAGTTGAACTTGCCGTCTTTCTTCTTCTCACGCATTTGCTTGGTTGTTAATATCGGCGTGAACTTAAATCGTGTGGTCATTCCCGGAACAGTATTGACTTGTGCACGGAAATGTGGGAAATATGCAGAGTGAATCACATCTCTTGCTCTGAATGTAAATTCATAATCCTGATCAACGGCCAAATAAAGGGTATCCTTTTGGATGATATCATCCCAAGCGGCTGCATCAACCTTCTTGCTATGGTGTTCTTTCATCTGGTATAACAAACGGATCAAACGTGTTTTGCGTGACAAATCATCTTCCATTTTTTCACGATCTTCAGGAACAAGCATCATTTTGGTATCGTTCAACTTACTTTCCAACATTTTTATTCCAGTAGCACCATTTTCCATATTGAAAATTGCACTATCAATCGTTTCTGTTGTCATCAAGGCAAGTTCATTCAGGTCAGTTGTCAATTTATAATCAAACTTTCCTAATACATTATCGTCACCGGCATAACGTGCGGTCCAGTCAAACTGCTTTGAAAACAATTCAATTCGAATAGCCTCTTTTCCACTTTCTGATGTTGCCTCATTCCACTTTTTCAATCCTAGGATGATAATAACCGCAAGCACACACGCAGGAACAACAGTCCAAATCATTTCTAATTTGTTGTTGTGCGGGAAATAATAAGCTTTAACTCCCGCTTTTCTTACATACTTGTAAGTAAAGTAAAAAAGTAAGGTATTGGTTAAAAAGAATACCGCAAAAATGATGATAAAGTTTAGGTTCAATAACCAGTCAGTTTCTACACCAATGGACGAAGCTGCCTCACCTCTACCGGTCCAACCATATTTCATCATCAACCAGATGAATCCAGCGTACATGAAAATCATGAAACCTAACATCAATTTTCCATTCAAATTGTTGTCTCTTGTGCTGATATCATGTTCGCCACGGTTACGTAATTTTGATGAAAGCTCATAGATACGAACCAACTGCGCAACAGCGATTACTCCTAAAACTATAACGATCAAAGCGATTAATTTACTTCCCATCTTGCTCTAATTAACTGTAATTTAATATATTTTAAATTTCGTGATGAATACTTTCGTCCAGGAATGGGTGATTCACAGGCGTCAATGGCGCTTTAGACAAATTCATCAATACAATTCGAATAAATGCACCAGCAAATAACAAGCCCATCCCAATTTCAAGGAATCCAACATGCGCGTTCGCCCCTAGGGAACCTCCATTCACCATAATGAATACATCCAACCAGTGACCGGTAAGAATGACCAATCCTACAAATGTTAAAATTCCTGCATTTCTTTTTGCATCTCTAGACATCAAAATCAACATTGGAAACGCAAAATTGATAATGAACATTGAGAAATAAAGTACTTTAAAATTCTCAATTCGCATCATGTAATAAGTTACCTCTTCTCCAATGTTTGCAAACCAGATCAACATGAACTGTGAAAACCATAGGTAAGACCACAAGAATGAGGTTGCGAAAGTCCATTTACCAATGTCATGGATGTGGCTGTCATTTACATTCGGCAAGAAACCATTTGAGCGCAAATAAAGTGTTGTTAAAACAAGAACAACCATGGCTGAGCACCACATGCCTGCGAACGTATACCATCCGAATAGTGTCGAAAACCAGTGTACATCAATTGACATTAACCAATCCCAAGAGGAGGTTGAACTAAACACAGCGAAGAACACCAAGAACAAAGCACCTTTTTTATAATTTTTGAAGTGCAATTCAGTACCTCCTACTTTGTCTTCTTCCAATGAGCGATTGCGGAATCCTCTTAAAAAGATATAATAGACCGCCATGTATGTTACTGTCCTTATCCAGAAGAAAATCTCATTCAAATAAGGTCTTTTTCCAGCAATGATTTCGTCGTAATGGTGACTTCCTTTTGTGTAAGTAGAAGCATCCATCCAAGTATAAATATGCGCACCATCCAAGAAAGTGATGGTCAATAAAACCAATGCCAAAACGCCCATACCATATGGAAGGAAACCAGCGATTGCTTCAATAACTCGCTTTACAATCGCATACCAACCTGTTTCGGTTGCATACTGAAGTGCAAGGAAGAACAATGCTCCCAAGCCAATCGCCATGAAAAAGAAACTATTGAATAAGCTACTTGTTAAGAAACGCGTAGTAAAATGATGATCACCCATGCCTGTGACAACTCCAATAATAGTTGACAAAACGCCAACAACCATCAGTATTAAGGATAATCTTTTTGCTTTGTTTGGTATTGTGAATTCCATTTCTCGAATTAATTAATTATTTCTTCACTGCCATTGAATCAGCTGCAGGAGCAGCCACACTTGCTATATTACCAGAAGCGTCAAATGTTCCATAAGAAGCATTTTGTAGCTTCCTAACATAATGTACAAGCGTCCAGATTTCTTTTTTATTCAACTGAGATCTGTGCGCTCCCATCGCACCTTTGCCATAGTAAATTGAGTAAAACATTTGTCCATCAGATAAGGTGGCACGGTCTGCATAATTGGGAACACCAGCATAAGCGCCACTTGCCACCATTGGTCCGTTTCCATCTCCTTTTTCTCCATGACAATGCTGACACATAACAGTAAACAAATCCTTTCCTTTTTTCAACGTTTCTTCAGCGTTATCTGCGGTCAACTTCATAGGATTCATATCTGCAGCCGCTAACGTGTATTCATCAGCCATTGAAAAGTCATCACCAAATAAACCATGCGTTTCACGGAAAGCGATGTTTGCTTTTCTTGCATAAGGAAGCATTAAGTGCACCGTTGCTGAATCTGTTCCATAGTAAGGAATTGCCCCAGCCGGTGGAGTCATAGCTGACAATTTCAACTTAACATCCTCTTGAATGCGGCCCCTGATTTCACCATAATCAACATATGGCTCAATGGCCGGTGAACGGTACATGTCAGGCATGTATTCCAATCCCGGACTGTTCGGATCAGCAGTACATCCACCTAAAATAAGTGCAGAAACCGCTAAAACTGTAAAACTTGTCAGTGCCTTAAACTTAATTTTCATTTGACTTTTCATTTTAATCTCCGACGCTAGGTCTACTTGGCAAACTATTTAATTTCTTTTTGGTCTAATTCGATCAAACCAGTTTCTTTCAACATGCCTTCCAATTGTTCAGCATTGAATTGATCATTTTCAGAGGTTCTGATTTCGATTACAAACTTATCGTCAGTTGTGCGAGGATCAGGATTTTGGGCAGGAATACCTGGCAACGTTTTGTTGCGCAACAAATAGGTAATAGCCATTCCGTGTGCTGCACACAATACTGTAAACTCGAATGTAATTGGAATAAAAGAAAGCATGTTTTCTAAGTAAGAAAAATTAGGCTTACCTCCAATATTCATTGGCCAGTCAACAACCATAAAATAGCGCATTCCCAACGTAGCCAGCACAGTACCAGTTAATCCGTAAATGAAGGCCATAATTCCTAAACGTGTATTTTTTATTCCAATGATTGGATCAATACCGTGAATCGGAAATGGCGAGAAGACTTCGGTAATTTTCACTCCTTTAGCAACCAATTTCTTGGCGCCATCTTTCAGCACTTCTTCGTCATCGTACATTGCATATATTACTTTTTCTGCCATGTGTAATTGTTTAATTCGTTGTGACTATTAATGATGCCCGTTATCCGGTAAATTCTTATAATGTTCTCCTGAAGATTTCAAGATTGTTTTCACTTCATTCAATGCTAGTACAGGGAAGTAACGTGCAAACAACAAGAAGAAAACAAAGAACAAGCCGATGGTTCCAATGTAAACACCTAGATCGACGTGACTTGGGTAATGCATACTCCACGCTGCTGGAATGTAATCCCTGTGAATTGAAGTCACGATGATTACGTAACGTTCGAACCACATACCAATGTTTACAACAATCGAAATGATGAATGTGAACAATAAACTTCTTCTTAATTTCTTGATCCACATCAACTGTGGTGAAATTACGTTACAAGTCATCATCGACCAATAAGCCCACCAATATGGACCTGTAGCTCTGTTCAAGAAGGCATACGCTTCATATTCAACTCCAGAATACCATGAGATAAACAACTCTGTAATGTATGCAGTACCAACAATTGACCCTGTTACCATGATCACAATATTCATGTACTCCACGTGTTTAGTATGGATGTAAGCTTCCAATGCCATGGCTTTTCTCATTACAAGCAAGAGCGTTTGTACCATTGCAAAACCAGAGAATACAGCTCCCGCAACGAAATACGGAGGAAAAATCGTAGTATGCCAACCTGGTATAACAGAAGTAGCAAAGTCAAATGATACTATGGAGTGTACAGAGAATACAAGTGGTGTTGCCAATCCTGCAAGGACCAAAGATACAAGTTCAAAGCGGTTCCAATGCTTGGCGCGTCCTGACCACCCAAATGAAAGGATAGAATACATACGCTTAGCAACTGGTTTCTTCGCACGATCACGAATAGTTGCAAAATCTGGGATAAGTCCGATGTACCAGAACACAAGTGAAACGGACAAATACGTTGAGATTGCAAATACGTCCCACAAAAGTGGAGAGTTAAAGTTCACCCAAAGTGATCCAAACTGATTTGGCAAAGGAAGTGTCCAATAACCAACCCACAAACGACCCATGTGAATAAGTGGGAAAGTCCCTGCCATGAATACAGCAAAAATAGTCATCGCCTCTGCTGAACGGTTGATTGCCATTCTCCATTTCTGACGGAACAACAAAAGTACCGCTGAAATAAGTGTACCGGCGTGTCCAATACCTACCCACCATACGAAGTTGGTGATATCCCAAGCCCAACCAATGGTCTTATTCAATCCCCATACACCGATACCAGTTCCCAAAAGGTACATGATGCTAAACACACCATACAATCCGATAACCAATGCGATACCAAATAAAATATACCACATTCTCGGTGCCTTATCCTCAATAGGCTTACAAACGTCCTCCGTAATGTCATGATAGGTTTTATGACCTAAAATGAGGGGCTCTCTAATTGCTGCTTCTTTATGCATTACAATCGGTATTATTCAATTAATGACTATTGTGTTTTTCATGACCTGCAGCTTCGTGATGCTCAGTTACCTGCATCTTCGCTAAAAGATCATTCTTTTCATTTCTTACTTTCACTTTAAACCAAACGTTTGGCTGAACACCAACTTCCTCCAACGCTTGATAAGAACGGTTTTCAGAAGAACTAGTGCGAACCATTGACTTAAGGTCGTTCCAATCTCCTACGATAATCGCATTTGTTGGACAAGCATCAGCACAAGCTGTTGAGTAATCACCATCCTGAACTGGTCTTGATTCTTTCTTAGCAACTAACTTACCTGCCTGGATACGCTGAACGCAGAATGAACATTTCTCCATGACACCGCGCGTACGAACAGTAACATCTGGATTCAAGACCATTCTTCCTAAGTCGTCCTGCGCCGGATTCACCTCAGTAAATTTCTTGTATGAAGGGTAGTTAAACCAGTTGAAACGACGCACCTTGTATGGACAGTTGTTTGCACAATATCTCGTTCCAATACATCTGTTGTAAGCCATTTGATTCAAGCCCTCATTGCTATGCATGGTTGCAGCAACTGGACATACTGTTTCACAAGGAGCGTGGTTACAGTGGTGACACATCATTGGCATATGAACCACTTTTGGATTCTCAGCTGCCTCTTCAGCTTTGTCGTAGTTGAAGTTATCCTTGTCTTTCTTCAATCCAGAAACAACTTCCTCATCAGAAGCAAAATAACGATCGATTCGCAACCAGTGCATTTCACGACCTCGTCTCACTTCGTCTTTACCTACAACTGGTACGTTGTTTTCAGACTGACAAGCAATCAAACACGCACTGCACCCAATGCAAGAGGAAAGATCTACAGTCATACCCCATCGGTGACCAATGTTCGCCACAGGATGAGCATCCCATAAATCAAACTCACTTACCGGACGTTCAACGTGGTTTCCTTCTTTGTCTAATTTTTGAAGCGTATGCGCTGGATTGTATGCTTCCTTATCATTGTTTTTGTAGATGTCAAGCGACGTTTCCCGAACAATTGAATAGCGCCCCATCACTGTGTGATGAATCTGCGTTGCAGCAATAGGATATACCCCATCAACCTTGGAGATGGAACCACTCACGTCATAGCTGTAAGTACCGCTGGACATTCCTACAAAAGGGAATACATTGGCACCAATCGTTTGAGGTTTGTTGTTTGCATCAACAACATTTCCTCCATCTTCTTTTGTTTGGAAAGCCGCCTTTCCAATA
>JACCDP011092885.1_pt1 | contig 12704 bp, 12 predicted proteins | sample 7445841 | NCBI WGS metagenome assembly JACCDP01 (sample SAMN15323441, study PRJNA562643) | freshwater metagenome | isolation source: river surface water | place: USA:Blue River Watershed | collected 2017-08-17
GCCTCGGCGGCCACGGCCCAGAAGGGCCATGCGGTTTTGCAGGCCGCTTCGGCGGTGCTGGCCGAACTGTTGAAGCAGGCCTGCGACTCGCGCCCGAGCTGAGGTCGGGATGGTTGAATTTTGCGTGGTCAGCACCACCACCGACAGCCAAAGCCACGCCCGCACCCTGGCGGCAGCCATCGTGCAGCAAGGGCTGGGCGCCTGCGTTCAGATTCAGTCCATCGAAAGTCACTATGTCTGGCAGGGCCAGCAGGAACAGGCCCCAGAGTGGCTGCTGCAGATCAAGACCCGCACCGCGCTGTATGACGAACTCGAACGCTTCATCAAGGCGCACCACCCATACCAGGTGCCGCAGGTCTTGTGCCTGCCGGTGCTGGCAGGTCACGCCGCTTACCTGCAGTGGCTGCGTGAACAAACGCCGGGCCCGCTGACCCGCACCTGAACCCCCGTCGGCCTGGTCTTCGCCGCTGGCGCGACGTGACGCTGCCGGTGGCGCCTCAGGTGTAGGTCACCCAGTCGGCATAGTCCGGCCCGTCCAGGTGGGGCAGGGTGTTGTAGGTCAGCAGGCTGTGCCGCTTTGGGTTGAATTCAAACTGCGTGATCGATGCATTGCGGATGCGCAGGTTCAATTCGATCCAGCTGGTGGGCGCTGCCTCGATCACCTGACCGACCGCGGTGGCAATCGGCCCGCCACTGGAAACCAGCAACACGTTGCCGCGATGGTTGTGCCGCACATGATCGAGGGCAGCCCGTATACCGTCGCTCCACTGCTTGAAGCTGGGCATGCCGCGCGGCTCGATCTGGCCCGCGATCCAGGCTTGCAGCGCTTGGCGCAGCAACCTGAAGTGTTGTCGGTACAGCTCGGGGGTGTCCGGCCGGGGCAGCGCCTGCGGGTGCACCGCTTCAATCAGGGCGTGGCTGTCGTATTCATTGAGCGACGGCAAGCTCAGGGCCGGCATGGGTTGCCCAAGCCCCTCGCAGATGCCGGCGTGGGTCTGCTGCTGTCGCTGTAGCGTGCCGGTGATCGAGGCCTCGAATTGCACGCCGCGCTCGCGCAGGTAGTGGCCCAAGCGCCGCGCCTGCCGCTGGCCCAGCTCGCTCAGCACATCGTAGTTGGCGGCCCCGAAGGAGGCTTGTCCGTGCCGCACCAGATAAAGAATCGCCATGCCCCGGATTGTCTCGTGCAAGGCCCCGCGAGCCGGTCGCCACCGTGACCGGCTCGGGCCAGGGGCTCAGAGCCAGACCTCGCCGCTGATACAGGTGACCGAATCGCCGCCCACCCACACCTGTCCATCTGCCTCGCGGTGCAGATGCACCCATCCGTCGCGGCCGATGCTGCCGCCCTGGCTGGCCCGATAGCTCGGCGGCATCCGTCCTTCGGCCATCAGCCACTGGGCCAGGCTGGCGTTGAGGCTGCCGGTGACCGGATCTTCGGCGACGCCGATGGGCGCAGCAAAGGCGCGGACCAGCAGATCAGCCCCTTGGCGCGCGGCCACACCCACCTTGGTGCCCAGCTGCCGCAGTCGAGCGTGGTCCGGTTGCAAGCGGCGAACCGTCTCGGCCGAGTCCAGCAGCAGACCCAGCCAGGTGGGGCCGTTGACCAGAGTCTGGCTCGCCAGCACCCCAGCGCCCTGCAGCCCCAGGGCCTCGCTGATCTGGCGCAGCAGCGCTTCGTCGATGGGGCTGCGCTGCAGCGCCGGCGCGGCAAAGGCCAGGGACGAGGCTTCGCGCCGTATGCGCACCAAGCCCACCGCACACTGCTGGACGATGTGGGCCGCCGACCGCGCTCGGCCACCGGCCTGCAGCCAAGCGTGGCAACTGCCCAGGGTGGGGTGACCGGCAAAGGGCAGTTCACCGCCGGGCGTGAAGATGCGCACCCGGTAGTCGGCCTCCGGCTCGGTGGGCGGCAGCAAGAAGGTGGTTTCTGAGAGCGCGGTCCAGCTGGCAAAGCCCTGCATCTGCGCATCGCTCAGATCGCTGCCGTCCATCACCACGGCCAGTGCATTGCCGCGGTAGGGCTCGAGCGTGAAGACGTCGATCTGGCGGAACGCTCGGGCGCGGTGGGTCATGGTTTAGCGGCTCGGTGACGATTCCTGTGGCGGGGTTGCCGCTGCGGTCGCGATCGACATTTTGCGCCCCAGGGCCACCGTGGCCAGCACCGCCAGGGCAAAGAAAAGCGTCAGGCCATCGAGCCTTTCACCCACCAGAATGACCGCGAACAGCATGGACAGGAAGGGTTGAAACAGCTGCACCTGGCTGACCCGCACCGTTCCCCCCAGTGCCAGGCCCCGGTACCAGAAGAAAAATCCGATCCACATCGAGAACACGGCCAGGTAAGCCAGGCTGCCCCAGGCGCCTGGGCTGATGGGGTGTGTCGGCTGGGTCAACCAACTCGCCGGCACCGTCAGGGGCAGGGCCACGATCAGCGCCCAGCAGATCACCTGCTGCGGCGGCATCTGGCCCGACAGGCGAGCCCCCCAGGTGTAGCCGACCGAGGCGGATACGACGGCCATCAGCAGCAGCACATCGGCCGGGTGCAGCCCCATCGGTCCGGGCGCCGATTTCAGCAGGGCGTAACAGATCACCAGGGCGCTGCCCAGGCCGGCGCAAAGCCAGAAGCCAAGCGATGGACGCTGCCGGTGCAGCACCGCGGCCATCATCGCAGTCACCAGGGGCAGCACCCCCAACATCGCGCTGGCGTGGACCGCCTCGACCTCCTGCAGCGCGATCGAGGTGCAGACTGGAAACCCGACCACCACCCCCATCGAAATAATCAGGAGATGTCGCCACTGATCGGGCCGCGGCCAGGGCGCCCTTACGGCCAACAGGTACAGGGCCGAAAGCGTGGCGGCGATCACGGCGCGAAACATGGCCACAAAAAGCCCGGACAGCTCGGGCGCCTCGGGCGTGCCCACGGCCAGCCGGGTCATGGGCAGGGTGATGGAGAAAATCACCACCCCGGCCAGACCGAGCCAGAAGCCCCGCCGCAGATGGGCATCGGGCTTCATGGCCTGAGCATCCACAGGGCGGTGAGAACCAGCACCCCGGCCATCAGACGGTTGAAGACCTGCAGGCGCCTGCCGCTGCCGTCGGGGCCGGCCAGCCAGTGCCGCAGCAGCGAGCCCACCAGCGCGTAGGTCAGGTTGCTGCTCAGGGCAAAGAGCATCATCACCGGCAATACCCAGGCCATGCGTTCGATCAGATCGGGGTGGCCGGCCACCCAGCCGCCGATCACCGCCAACGCCAGCATCCAGGCCTTGATGTTGATAAATTGCAGCGTGATGCCCCGCCCGAAACCCACCTCGAACGCGGGACCGTCGGCTGGCCCCAGCTGTCGGCTGCGGGCCAGCCGCAAGGCCAGCCACAGCAGGTAGCTCACGCCCACGCCCTTGATCAGCCAGACCAGCCAGGGCAGGGCCAGGATGAGCGCGCCCAGACCGAGGGCGCACAGGCACAGCAACAGCCCCCAGCCCACGGCGACCGAACCCACGAAAGGCAGGGCACGCCTTAGCCCGCCCTGGGCGGCCAGGGCGGTGGACAAGGTGGTGTTGGGGCCGGGCGTGAAGCTCATGGCCGTGCCCAGGGCCAGCAGGGCCCAGAATTCGGAGGCGCTCACGGCCGCTGCGGGGGCATCGACGTCATGGGGCCCGATGATGACACAGCCGGGGTCTTGAAATCGGGCGGCTCGCCCCCAATTCGCCCCTCATGACTGTCCAGACCCACTCCTTTCAGGCCGAAGTGGCCCAGCTGCTCAAGCTGGTCACCCACTCGCTTTATTCCAACCCTGATATCTTTTTGCGCGAACTCATTTCCAATGCGTCCGATGCCTGCGACAAGCTGCGTTTTGAGGCGCTCAACAACAGCGCCCTGTTTGAAGACGCGCCGGACCTGCAAGTGCGCATCGAGGTCGACGAACAGGCCCGCACCCTGAGCATCACTGACAACGGCATCGGCCTGTCCCGGCAGGAGGCAATCGATAACCTGGGCACCATCGCCAAAAGCGGTACCCGCGAGTTCATGAGCCGCCTGACCGGCGACCAAAAGAACGATGCCCAGCTGATTGGTCAGTTCGGTGTCGGCTTCTATTCGGGCTTTATCGTCGCCGACCGGATCACGGTCGAAAGCCGGCGCGCCGGGCAACCGGCCGAGCAGGGCGTGCGCTGGCGCAGCAGTGGGACCGGCGACTTTGAGGTCGAAGAAATCGCCCGGCCTGAACGCGGCACCCGCGTCATCCTGCATCTCAAAGACGACGCCGGCGACTACTTGAGCGCCTGGAAGCTCAAGAGCATCATCGGCAAATACTCCGACCATATTTCCCTGCCCATCCTCATGCCCGAGGAGACCTGGCAAGACGGCGAAAACGATCAGCCCGGCAAGATGGTTCCGACCGGTGGGTGGGAGACGGTGAACAAGGCCAGCGCCCTGTGGACCCGGTCCAAGAAGGACATCACCCAGGAACAGTACGACGAGTTCTACAAGCAGATCAGCTACGACCAGTCGGCCCCGCTGGCCACCACCCACAACCGGGTCGAAGGTGCCACCGAATACACGCAGCTGCTGTTCATCCCGTCCAAGGCCCCCATGGATCTGTACAACCGGGACAAGGCGCCGGGGGTCAAGCTCTATGTCAAGCGGGTGTTCATCATGGACGAGGCCGAAGCTCTGCTGCCGGTCTATCTGCGGTTTGTCAAAGGCGTGGTCGATTCCAGCGATCTGCCCCTGAATGTCTCGCGCGAGTTGTTGCAGGAAAGTCGCGCGGTCAAGGCCATCCGCGAGGGCAACACCCGCCGCGTCCTGTCTATGCTCGAAGACCTCTCGGCCAACGAGCCCGACAAGTTCAAGACCTTCTACGCCGAGTTCGGTCCCGTGCTCAAGGAAGGCCTGGGCGAAGACTTCGCCAACCGCGAGCGCCTGGCCAAGTTGCTGCGTTTTGCCTCGTCGACCACCGACTCGGTCAGCGTCAGTCTGGCCGACTACAAGGCCCGCATGAAAGAAGGCCAGGAGGCCATCTACTACATCACTGCCGACACGCAGGCGGCCGCCAAGAGCAGCCCGCAGCTGGAGATCTTTCGCAAGAAGGGCATCGAGGTGCTGCTCATGAGCGACCGGGTTGACGAATGGGCGCTGAGTTTCCTCAGTGAGTTCGACGGTACGCCGCTGCAGTCGGTGGCCAAGGGCGCGGTGGATCTGGGCAAGCTGCAGGACGACGAGGAGAAGAAGGCGGCCGAACAGGCGCAGACCGAATTCAAGCCGGTGCTCGAGCGACTCAAGGAGGTGCTCAAGGACAAGGCCACCGACGTGCGCGCCACCACCCGCCTGGTGGACTCGCCCGCCTGCCTGGTGGTGCAGGACGGCGGCATGTCCATGCAGCTGGCGCGCATGCTCAAGTCGGCCGGTCAGAGCGTGCCTGGCATCAAGCCCATCCTGGAAGTCAATGCCTCGCACCCGCTGGTGCGCAAGCTCGAGTCGGCCCAGTCGTCCTTTGACGATTACGCCCACATCCTGTTCGATCAGGCCCTGCTGGCCGAAGGCGGCCTGCCCGATGATCCGGCCGCTTACGTGAAACGGGTCAACGCCTTGCTGGCTTGAAGCCCGCCCAGCGGGCATACTGCGGGCCATGACGAGACAAGCGCAAGTCCTGGCCTTTGATGTGTTTGGCACCGTGGTGGATTGGCACGGCAGCCTCGTGCGGGAGCTGCAGGAGCTGGCACCGCAGGTCGATGGCAACGCTTTTGCCTTGGCGTGGCGGGCGGGCTACCAGCCGGCCATGCAGCGGGTCCGCTCTGGAGAGTTGGGCTGGACACGCATTGACGAGCTGCACCGGATCATTCTGGACGACCTGCTGCCCCGCTTCGGGTTGTCGCATTTCGACGAGGCGCAGCGCCAGCATCTCAACCGCGCCTGGCATCGCCTGGACCCCTGGCCCGATGTGCTTGAGGGCCTGCGGCGCTTGAAAAGCCGCTATCTCATCACGCCGCTGTCCAACGGCAATATCGGTTTGCTCACCCACATGGCCAAGCGTGCCGGGCTGCCTTGGGACTGCATTCTTTCGGCCGAGGTGTTTCGTGCCTACAAGCCAGATCCGGCCACCTACCTGGGGGTGGCGCAGGTCTTTGATCTCGAGCCCGCAGCGGTGATGCTGTGCGCAGCCCACCATGATGACTTGGAGGCGGCGCGTGCCTGCGGACTTCAGACCGCCTACATCGAGCGGCCGTTCGAGTTTGGTGCTGGCCAGGTCAAGGACGTCTCCCCCCAGGTCGGCAACGACTTGCACGCGCGCGACTTCATCGATCTGGCCTCGCAGTTGGGCTGCTGAGGGCCGCCATCAGGCCTGGGCCAGCGCTTGCTGCAACTGCTGGTGCACCAGGCCGCGAAACAGCTGCATCACCGGTGCTTCGGTGCGTCCGACCAGGCTGACATAGGCATAACGCGCGCCGATGCCGATGGCCGGTTGCACCGGCAGTTCGCGCAGGCGCCCCTCACGCAGGCCCTCGTGCGCCGCTGCCACGATCCCCAGATAGATGGCCTGGCTTTGCTCGACGGTGGTCAACATGGCCGGAATGTCCTCGCAACTGATGGCCATGATGCGTTCGTGGTGCATGCCCTCCCCGTACTGTTCCAGCAGCGTGCGCGCCACTTCGGCCGATAGCGGCGTGGTGGCCAGCGGATACGCCAGCACCTGGGCCATGCTGACGGCACGCTGGCTGGCCAGGCGGTGGTCGGCGCGGGCGATGAAGCCCGCTCGCAGCTCGCCCAGGGGCTCGATACGCAGATCGGCGCTGGGATTGACCCGGCGGGCATCGACCACCATCGCATCGAGCGCCCGCTCGCGCAGCTGAACCAGCTGCAATTCCGTCGACCCGCGGGTGATCTGGATCCGCACCCGCGGGTACTGGTCGGCCGCCAGCCGCATCAGAGGCTGCATCAGCAGCGCCGCAGGCCCCGACCCCAGACCCACCCGAATCAGGCCCGCGCCCTCCTGAAGCAATTCGGCCCCGCGCTTGAGTTCAGCGGCTTCACGCACGATGCCCCGTGCCCGCTCCACCACTTGCAGGCCCAGGGGCGTGAGTTCATTGCGTTTGCCGATGCGGTCGAGCAGGCGGCCGCCCAGGTCGCTCTCGAGCGTCTGGATGCTGCGGCTCAGGGCCGACTGGGTGAGAAAACACCGTTCGGCCGCTCGGCTGAAGGAGCCGGTATCGGCCACCGCCAGCAGGTGTTCCAGACTGCGAACATTCATAAGGCGAGCCCAGCACAGCGAGGTCGACTATTCATAAAAATCATGCTTAGTAGAAAAATAATGCAATAGACGCATTATGACCCGGTGCTTAGCATCACGCCACAAATTCACAACCGGAGACACCCATGCGCCTCAAGCCCCGCTCCTTCCTTCGTGCCTGTGCCCTCTCCCTGGCCTGCCTGGCCGCTGCGGGCGCCGCATGGGCCCAGACCTTTCCCAACAAACCGGTCACCCTGATGGTGCCCTACCCACCAGGCGGCGTGTCCGACGTGATCGCCCGCACCCTGAACAACACGCTGGCCAAGCATTTGGGTCAGCCGGTCATCGTTGAAAACCTCGGGGGTGCCAACGGTGCCATCGCGGCGCAGAAGGTGCTTGGCTCGCCGGCCGACGGCTACATCATCTTCCAGGGCTCGCCCAACGAACTGATCCTCGGGCCGCTGATCATGTCCTCGGTCAAGTTCAAGAGCGAGGACTTCCGCTTGGTCCAGGCAATCACCGTCAACCCCTTGATGATGTTCGCCCGCAAGGACCTGCCGGCGAGCAACGGCGACGAGCTGCTGGCCCACGCCGCCAAGACCGCCAAGGACGGCAAGCCGCTGACCTACGCCAGCGTGGGGCCCGGCTCGCTCTACCACCTGCTCGGCGAGCACCTGTCCAAAGTCACCGGCATTGCCATGACCCATGTGCCCTACAAGGGCGGCGCGCCGGCGGTGCAGGATCTCATGGCCGGGCAGGTCGATGTGTTCATCACGCCCTATGGCAAGGCCCAGATTGAGATGGTGGCTCAGGGTCGTCTCAAGGCAATCGCGGCCCTCTCAGCCGATCGCCAAACTGCTTTGGCGTCCGCCGCACCGCTGCAAGATGCCAAGGGCCTCAAGGGTTTCGTGTTTGACACCTGGGCCGGTTATTTTGTTCACAAGGACACGCCCGAGCCCATCGTGCAGGCCTTGCACAAGGCGCTCAGCGAAGTGGCCAATGATGCTGCCGTGCGCGCTTCGCTTGAGGCTCAGAGCATGATCGTGCCGCGGCCGCAGCCGCTGGCGGCCATGGGCAAGTTCTACGCCGAGAGCACGGCCAAGTACCGCGCCATCGCCAAGTCCATCAACCTGCAGCCGCAGTGAGTCCCCCCGCAGCCTTGCAGGCGGCCATGCGTGGGCTGGCGCCGGAATTCATCGCCCTGCGGCGCGATATCCATCGCCACCCGGAGCTGGGCTTTGAAGAATTTCGCACCAGCGACCTGGTCGCCCAGCGCCTGCAGTCCTGGGGCTATGAAGTCACCCGGGGTCTGGGCGGCACCGGGGTGGTTGGGCAGCTGCGGCGCGGCGACGGCCAGCGTCGCCTGGGGCTGCGCGCCGACATGGACGCCTTGCCGATCCAGGAGCAGACCGGGCTGCCCCACGCCAGTTGCCACGCGGGTTTGATGCACGCCTGTGGCCACGATGGCCACACCGCCACCTTGCTGGCAGCCGCCCGCTACCTGGCAGAAGCAGGGCAATTCAGCGGTACGCTCAACCTGATTTTTCAGCCGGCTGAAGAGGGCCTGGGCGGGGCCCGTCGCATGATCGAAGACGGCCTGTTCGACCGCTTTCCCTGTGACGCGGTTTTTGCCCTGCACAACATGCCGGGCTTTCGCACCGGCACGCTGATGCTGCGCGAGGGCGCCACCATGGCCTCCAGCGAGAACATCACCATCGTGCTGGAGGGCGTGGGCGGTCACGGCGCCATGCCGCACCAGGCGGCCGACCCGGTGGTGGCTGGCGCTGCCATTGTGATGGGCTTGCAGAGCATCGTCTCGCGCAATGTGCCTCCCTTGCAGACCGCGGTCATCACGGTCGGCGCCTTTCAGGCCGGCCAGGCCAACAATGTGATCCCGCAGACTGCCACGCTGCGTTTGAGCGTGCGTGCGCTCGATCGCGAGGTGCATCGCCTGCTGCTGCGGCGCATTGATGAACTGGTGCAGGCGCAGGCGCGCAGTTTCGGTGTGCGCGCTGATGTGCAGTTTGAGGGCGGGTATCCGGTGCTCGTTAACACGCCGGCCGAGACGCAGCTGGCCCGCGAAGTGGCCCTGGAGCTGATGGGCCCCGACCAGGTCTTGCCCCAGTGCGAGCCCATCACCGCCAGCGAAGACTTTGCCTTCATGCTCGATCAGGTGCCCGGCAGCTATCTGCTGATCGGCAACGGCGACGGAGCCGGTGGCGGACACGGAGCGTGCATGGTGCACAATTCACGTTATGATTTCAACGATGAAATTATTGCGATCGGCAGTGCCTTCTGGGTGCAGCTGGCCCACCGGTTCCTGACCGGCTCGTCCCCAAGTACCCGGGAGGTCCAGGCCCCAGCCTTGGCGGCTGTCTGATTCGCAGCATTCTGATCGGGAGAGAAGTCGCCCTGTGCGGCTCGCCGAAGGAGCAACCGCCCCGGAAACTCTCAGGCAAAAGGACCGGTCAGAAACGCATCTCTGAAGAGAGGCCGGCCCAGTCAACCGGCCCACCGCAGGAGCAAGCGGCATCCCCCAGGGGAGCGGCCGTGAATCTCTCAGGTTCCAAACAGAGGGGGCGTGCCGTGATGCATTGGGCATCGTGCGGCGCTCTTTCCTCATGGACGTTTTGGGAGTCTGAGTCATGAAACACATCGCAGTCATCGGTGGCGGCATCACGGGTGTGACCACCGCCTACGCCCTGGCCCGTCGCGGCCTGCAGGTCACCCTGCTCGAGCAGCATCGCTACGCGGCCATGGAAACCTCGTATGCCAACGGCGGCCAGCTGTCGGCCTCCAATGCCGAGGTCTGGAACCACCTCTCCACCGTCTTCAAGGGGCTGAAATGGATGCTGCGCAGCGACGCCCCCTTGTTGGTCAACCCCAAACCCAGCTGGCACAAGCTGTCCTGGTTTGCCCAGTTCCTGGGCAACATCCCGTCCTACGAGCGTCACACCATCGAGACGGCGCGTCTGGCCATCGAAGCGAGGCAGCATTTGTTTTCCTGGGCCAGCCAGGAGGGCATCGACTTTGACCTCAAGACGCAGGGCATTTTGCACATCTACCGCGACAAGGCGGGCTTTGACCATGCCGCCCGTGTCAGCGCCTTGCTCGCCCGCGGCGGCCTGGAGCGGCGCGCGGTCACGCCCGAGGAAATGCGGGCCATCGAGCCGACCTTGGCCGGAACCTACTACGGCGGCTTCTTCACGCCCAGCGATTGCACCGGTGACATTCATAAATTCACCGTCGGGCTGGCCGCTGCCGCCCAGCGCTTGGGGGTGCGGGTGCTCTACGGTTGCCAGGTGCAGCAGCTCAAGGCCGACGGGCAGCAGGCCAGTGTCGTGTTCGAAGGTCCGGAGGGCCCTGGGCAACTCGATGTGGATGGCTTGGTGGTTTGTGCCGGCGTCAAGAGCCGCGAGATGGCGGCACAGCTGGGCGATCGCATCAACGTCTATCCGGTCAAGGGCTATTCGATCACCGTCAATTTGCCCGATGCAGCCAGCCAGGCGGCCGCGCCGCAGGTCAGTCTGCTCGACGACGAAACCAAGCTGGTCACCAGCCGCCTGGGGATCGACCGCTTCCGCATCGCCGGCACCGCTGAATTCAATGGGTTCAACCGCGATATCCGGGCCGACCGGGTCAAGCCCTTGGTCGATTGGGTCAACCGCTGCTTCCCTGGGGTCAGCACCCGCCAGGTCGTGCCCTGGGCCGGTCTGCGGCCGATGATGCCCGACATGCTGCCGCGTGTCGGCCAGGGGCGTCGCACCAATGTGTTCTACAACACCGGCCACGGTCACCTGGGCTGGACCTTGTCGGCGGTGACTGCCGATATGGTGGCTGAACTGGTACGCGGTCGCAGCATGGGTGCGCATGTACCGGCCCGGGTGTTTCCCAAGATGCAGCCGGTCGCCTGAGGCCTGTCCCGGTGACGGCCGGGAACGGTCAACCGTTTGAGTCGAACCCGCAGGCCTGGCGCAGCCCGGCCTGATCGGGGTCGGTGATCAGCGCAATGAGCTGCTCGGCGGCTTTCGGCTGCAGGGCCTGGCGACTGACTGCGGCGGTGTAGGGCGTGGCCAATTCAAACTGCGCCGGCAGCATGGCGGCCAGGGTGACGCCCGGCGTGTTGAGGATCTCGGTGACCTGGGTGCAGCCGATCAGGCGCGCAGCCGGGCTCTGGCGGGCCCGCGCAGCCATGTCCGCCATGGCCGTTTGTCCATTGGGAAAGGCCAGCAGGCGCTGACCGAGCGTCGCCTCGAGCCCCAGCGCACGCAGCACTTTCATGAAGTGGATGCCGGCCGTGGCCTTGAGCGGGTCGGCCATGTACACGCCATCGGCCAGCTGCAGGGCCTGGGCCAGTTGCTCGGGCGTGGCCATCGGAGGCGCTTTTTGGCCCTCTGGCACGCCCAGGCCAGTGCGCACCACCCCCACGCTGCGGACGCTGCCCGTATCAAGGTGTCCGCTGGCGCACAGCTCCTGCACCAGGGTTTCGGTGAGGATCACCACATCGCAAGGCTGGCCGGCCAGCAGCGCCTCTTTCATCTGACCCACCGCGCTGAAGGTGCCCGCGACCTCCAGCCCGGTGCGTTCGGTGAAGCGATCCTGCACCCGGTTGACCAGGCCGTTGGCGGCGCCTCCGCTGAGAATGTGCAGCTTGGACATGGTTTCAGGCGCGGGGCGCCCTGTAGTCAGCAGGCCTCATGAATCAGTCCAGCTTGATGTTGGCCGACTTGATCACGCCGGCCCATTTGGCGATGTCGTCGTTGAGGTACTTGGTGAAGGCGGCCGGGTTCATCACCATGGGCACCGCGCCCTGCTTGCTCCAGCCCTGCTTGACCTCGGCGGCACCGACGATCTTGCTGATGCTCTCGTTGAGCCTGTCAATCACCGCCTGTGGTGTGCCGCGCGGGGCCATGATGCCCAGCCAGATGGTGGCCTCGTAGCCAGGCACGCCCGCCTCGGTCAGGGTGGGAACGTCGGGCATCACGTCCGAGCGTGCTCGTCCGCTGGTGGCCAGGGCCTTGACCTTGCCGGCCTTGACCTGCTCGGTCATGGTGGTCACCGCATCGAACATCAGGTCGACCTGTCCGCCGATGATGTCGGTGCGCGCACCGGAGCTGCCCTTGTAGGGCACATGGACCATGTTGATGCGCGCCATGCTCTTGAGCAATTCGCCGGCCATGTGATAGGGGGTGCCCGGTCCGGACGATGCGTAGTTGAGCTTGCCCGGCTCGGCCTGGGCCCGTTTGAGCAGGTCGCCCAGGGTGTTGATGCCCTTGGACGGATGGGCCACCAGCACCAGGTCCGAGTAGTTGATCGGCGCCACCCCCACAAAGTCCTTCATCAGGGCAAAGGGTTTGTTCGGAATCAGGGTCTCATTGACCGTGTGGGTGTTGGACATCATCAGCAGGGTGTAGCCGTCGGGCGTGGCCTTGGCTGCCAGATCGGTGCCGATGACCGAGCCGCCGCCGGGCTTGTTGTCGACCACAAA
>JACCDP010195988.1_pt1 | contig 12691 bp, 11 predicted proteins | sample 7445841 | NCBI WGS metagenome assembly JACCDP01 (sample SAMN15323441, study PRJNA562643) | freshwater metagenome | isolation source: river surface water | place: USA:Blue River Watershed | collected 2017-08-17
GACTTTTACTGCTCGAGTACTTTCTTTCTTTGAAGGAAATGAAGATGCCCGAACCCAAGAAGTCTTAGAGCTTCTTAAAACTGGATCAAAAGTAGTTGTAGTTTCAGATGCGGGCATGCCGACGATCAGTGATCCTGGTTTTCGATTAATGCGCGATGCAATTGCCGCAAATATCGAAGTAAGCGTTTTGCCTGGACCAAGTGCGGTCACGATGGCAATCGCACTTGCTGGATTACCAACCGATCGATTTACTTTCGATGGTTTTGCGCCAAGAGCAAGCGGAGCACGACAAAAATTCTACGAATCATTGAGATTTGAAGAGCGCACTATTGTTTTATTTGAGGCACCTCATCGGTTAGCTGAATCATTAGCGGATGCAGTAACAGCAATCGGCGGCGATCGACAAGGTGCAATTTGTCGCGAGATGACTAAGCGATATGAAGAAACTATCCGAGGCACACTTTCAGATCTACATAACTGGGCAGCCAAGAATGAAGTATTAGGCGAAATAACTTTGGTCATCGCTGGTGCGCCAGTTGGTGATGCGGCAGCAACTTCGGCAGATATGGTCGCCCGAGTTCGCGAATTTGAAGGAGCTGGCATGGATCGAAAAGGCGCGATCGCTACGGTTGCCGAAGAATTTAAGATCCCTAAGAAAATCGTTTATGCGGCAGTCGTCGATGCCAATAAGATGTCCCAATGAGCGCAGTTAATAAGTCTTTCTACCTAACGACGCCGATTTACTATGTAAACGATGCGCCACATATTGGCCATGCTTACACAACGGTTGCCGGTGATGTTTTAACTCGCTGGCATCGTCAACGGGGCGAATCAGTTTGGTTCTTAACTGGCACCGATGAACACGGCCAGAAAGTAATGCGTACCGCTGATCAAAATGGCGTAGCACCGCAAGATTGGTGTGATCGCTTGGTTGCAGATGCTTGGAAACCTAATTGGGCAGCGCTAAATATCGCCAACGATGACTTTATTCGCACCACCGAGCCTCGTCACACCGCGCGAGTGCAAAAGTTTTTACAAAGTTTAAAAGATGCCGATCATATTTATGCGGGCAAATATGAAGGCCCATATTGCGTTGGCTGCGAAGAATTTAAATTACCCGGCGATTTAATTGAAGCTGGCGATGAAAAGCTGTGCCCAATTCATAGCAAGCCGGTTGAAATTGTTAACGAGAATAATTATTTCTTCCGGTTATCTGCGTTCACAGATAAGTTGCTCGCACATTACAAAGCGAATCCAGAAGCTTGTCAGCCGGAAAGTGCGCGCAATGAAGTTATTTCTTTCCTAGAAGGCGGCGTCTCAGATCTTTCAATTTCACGTTCAACCTTTGATTGGGGAATTCCAGTTCCATGGGATACCGATCAAGTTGTTTATGTTTGGTTCGATGCGTTGCTTAATTACGCAACCGCGGTTGGTCTAACTGATGCACCCGATTCCGAAGGTGGCAAGAAGTTTGCTCAAACTTGGCCAGCTGATGTGCACTTAGTAGGTAAAGATATTTTGCGTTTCCACGCCGTTATCTGGCCGGCAATGTTGATGGCTGCCGGATTAGAAGTTCCCAAGAAAGTTTTTGCACATGGTTGGTTGCTGGTAGGCGGCGAGAAGATGAGCAAGAGCAAGCTCACCGGCATTGCACCTAAAGACATCACCGATCATTTTGGCGTAGATGCATTCCGCTATTACTTCTTGCGCGCGATTCCTTTTGGTAGCGATGGTTCATTCTCTTGGGAGGACATGAGCGCTCGTTACACCAGTGAATTAGCCAATGATTTCGGCAATTTAGCATCGCGATTAGCTGCCATGATCGAAAAATACTGTGGCGGAGTTTTGCCTGCAGTAAGCAATGACGCTGGTTTGAGCGCTGCGCTAAACGAAACGGTTACCAAAGCCGATGCTGCGATGGTTGCCCTTGATTTCCAAGGCGGCATAAATGCAATCATGGAATTCTGCAAACGTGTAAATGGTTACGTAACCGAGAAAGAGCCATGGAAGTTGGCTAAAGATCCGGCTAATCAAGCTGAACTTGAATCAGTTCTTTATAACACTTCTGAAGCTTTGCGTGCGTTAGCTGTTTTGTTAAATCCAGTAATGCCAGCAACTTGTGAAATTCTTTGGCAATCACTTGGCGCAAATGAAAAGTTGGGCGCAATTGGTAATCAACCAATCTCAAACGTGGCAACTTGGGGTCAATTACCTGCAGGGTCAACTGTTACCAAGACACCAGTGCTTTTCCCACGTCTTGAAGCTGCGGAATAATTAACTTTCATGGCTGATCGGCACAATCGCGATTTAGATCGCAAACCGGCGCCGCTTCCTGAACCACTTCCAGTCCCTTGCGTAGATGTTCACGCGCACATGGAAATTGTGACTAATGAAGCAGCCGATTCTGATGCTGTTGCTCAAGTAATTGCTGATGCCGCATCGGTTGGCATCAATCGCATCGTGCAAGTTGGATATTCCGCTGAACAATCGCAATGGTGTGTTGATGCTGCTGAGAAATGGAATACCTCAGTGCTTGCAGCAGTTGCTTTGCATCCAAATGAGGCACCAGTGGTTGCTGACCTTGATGCTGACTTAGCGATTATTGAAAAATTAGCGCAGCATCCGAGAGTGCGTGCAATTGGCGAAACTGGTTTAGATTATTTCCGCACCCCACCTGAATTGCGCAAGCGCCAGCAGGATTCCTTTAAGTGGCACATCGAGTTAGCTAAGCGCACAAATAAAGCGCTAGTGATTCATGATCGCGATTCGCACGAAGATGTACTTTCAATTTTGCAAGAGGTTGGTGCTCCTGAAACCACTATTTTCCACTGTTATTCAGGCGATGCCGCTATGGCCAAGATCTGTATTGAACGTGGATATATCTTGTCTTTTGCGGGCACGATAACTTTTAAGAACGCACCCGAACTTCGCGAGGCCGTGAAATTAGTTCCGATCGACCAGTTAATGGCTGAAACTGATTCGCCCTTCTTAGCGCCAATGCCTAATCGTGGAGCCCTAAATGTGCCAGCTCAAGTAGCAACGGTGATTCGAGCTATTGCCGCCGAACGTGGCGATGATTTAACCGAACTAGCGAATTCACTAAGTGCAAATGCTGAACGAGCGTTTGGAAAATTTAACTAATGTCGCTTCTTGGTGCTGCCGAAATTCGTGAACTAGCAGAGCTATTAGATCTGCGTCCCGCAAAATCACTTGGCCAAAATTTTGTAATTGACGGAAACGTTTGTCAGAAGATTGTCCGAGTGGCTGGAGTAACCGTCGATGACGTTGCGCTCGAAATTGGCCCAGGGCTTGGTTCGTTAACTCTCGCACTATTAGAAGTAACGTCAAACGTAGTCGCAGTTGAAATTGACCAACGCTTAGCCGATCGCTTACCAATCACTGTTGCAGAGCACAAAAAGGATTCATACAACTTAACCGTCATCAATACTGATGCACTGGCGCTTCGCGAACTGCCGGTCGCACCAACAGTCTTAGTTGCTAATTTGCCTTACAACGTTTCAGTTCCAGTTTTGCTACATCTTCTAGAAATTCTGCCTTCGTTAAATACTGGCGTAGTAATGGTGCAAGCAGAAGTTGCTGATCGCTTAGCTGCTAAACCAGGAACCAAGGAATATGGAATTCCATCGCTAAAGGCTTCATGGTGGGCTGATGTAAGTGGTGCTGGCTCAGTATCGCGCTCCATTTTCTGGCCGGTCCCAGGGGTTGATTCGAAACTAGTTGGTTTTAAACGCCATGAAACTCCGGGTGATGAAGCAATGCGCAAGGGAGTTTTTCAATTAGTTGATGCCGCATTTGCCCAACGTCGCAAAATGTTGCGGGCTGCGCTATCGGGAATCTTCGGAAGTTCGGCAAAAGCCGAAGCAGTTCTGATTGCAGCTGGCATTGATCCAACGCTGCGGGGTGAATCGCTATTAATTGATTCTTTCTGTGCCATCTATAGCGCCAGTCAAAGCGTCAAGTAGAGTTCAATCGTGGCCACAAATTCAGTAACTGTTCGCGTACCCGCGAAAGTAAATCTGCAACTTTCAGTTGGCCCACGCGAAAATGATGGCTTTCATGGTTTGGTCACAGTTTTTCAAGCAATTTCAATTTACGATGATTTAACTATTACTCATGCTGAACCCGGTTCAGGTTTATCACTTTCAATAACTGGCGATCACATTGCGGGAGTACCTGCAGATGAAACCAATCTGGCTGCTAAGGCGGCGCAAATTATCGCTAAAGAATATGACGTTGTTATTGATGCCGCTATGCAAATTCACAAAACAATTCCAGTTGCGGGTGGAATGGCAGGCGGAAGCGCGAATGCTGCCGCTGCAATCGTGGCAATTGATGCTCTCTATTCATTAGGAATGACTCGTGAAGAAATGGTCAAAGTTGCCCGACAACTCGGTAGCGATGTTCCATTTATGTTAAACGGAGGTACGGCAATTGGACGTGGCCGTGGAGACGAACTAACTGCCGCGCTCTCAAGAGGTACTTATCATTGGGTTTTAGCGCTCTCTTCAGCTGGCTTATCAACTCCATCGGTTTACGCTGAATGTGATCGCTTGCGTGCCGGTTTAACAATTGCAAATCCGCAAACCAGCGACAAATTAATGCAATCACTTTTAGCTGCCGATGCAAATTCGGTAGGCAAGTATTTAATTAATGATTTACAGAGTGCTGCCTGTTCGCTGCGCCCTGCATTGCGTTTAATTCTTGATGTGGGTCAGGAATACGGCGCACTTGGTGGCATAGTTTCTGGGTCTGGGCCAACAGTTGCATTTTTAGTTTCTGATGAAGAAGCTGGATTAGATTTAGCAGTTGCACTTACTGCGAGCGGAGTTGTTGGAAGTGTTGCTAGAGCGACTGGGCCAGTTCCTGGAGCTCGAGTTATTGAAACGCGTTAACTAATTTACTTAGTAGCCGCGCTAAATCAATCTGTTCTTCTTTAGTAAGCGACGATAACAATTCTTCTTCACGTCCAAGTAGATCTTCTAAAGCAGAGTCAACAGCGCTCATTCCATTTTTTGTTAAAGTTACTAAACTTCCGCGCCCATCAGTTGGGTCAGGTTGGCGCGTAATTAGTTTCAATTCTTCTAAACGATCTAATCGATTTGTCATGGTGCCACTTGTTACTAAAGTTTCAGCCATCAAGGCACTTGGTGAAAGTTGATATGGCGAACCTGCTCGACGAAGCGCAGCAAGAACATCAAAACCCCAAGTTTCCAGATCGGCGAAAGCGCTTCGGCGAGTGATATCTAGTTGACGCGAAATTCTTGTTACGCGACTTAAGACCGCTAATGGCGCGAGATCCAGATCGGGGCGTTCTGATTTCCAGGCGGCGATGAGGCGATCTACTTCATCGCGCATTTTTACCCCCGCCCTTCGTAATTTTCTTGGCAATTTTCTTAAGAAATCTCGCTATGGGCAAGGTTAATGGTCAAAAGCAGTCCCTCGGATAAGGGAGAATACGGGTTCCGCCATTGTGTAGTGGCTAGCACATGGGCCTTTGAAGCCCAGGGTCCAGGATCGATACCTGGTGGCGGAGCGATCGCGAAGCCAGATTGATGAACAGGCCAGATTGAAGAACAGTTAAGTGGCGGAACAAATCCGCACAAAACCGAAGTTAGAATTAAGGCCTGACTAGCAGCAGGGGAGCATCTCTTGGATTGTGCAATTGTCTTAGCCGCTGGCGAAGGCACCCGCATGAAATCTGCAACTCCTAAAGTCTTACATGAAATTGCTGGACGTTCGTTACTTGGACATGTTCTAGCTGCAGTATCTGAAATTAATCCCGCTCAACTTTGTGTAGTTGTGGGCGCTGGTCGCGAAGCAGTGGAATCACATTTAAGTCAAATTGCACCGACTGCAAAAACAGTTTTCCAAGATCGTCGCGGTGGCACCGGACATGCAACTCAATTAGCACTAGCTGAGATAAAAGTTTCTGGCACCGTAATTATTTTGGCTGGCGATACTCCGATGCTAACTGGCGCCTCACTGAAAGAATTAGTTGCAGCCCACAAAGCCTCTGGCGCAACTGCATCAGTTTTAACTGCCGAACATCCTGACCCAACTGGTTACGGTCGAATTATTCGCGGCGATGATGGCACCTTACTTCGTATCGTTGAAGAAAAAGATGCTGATGAAGATCAGAGAATGATCTTTGAAATTAACTCGGGTGTTTATGCATTCGATGGCGCCAAACTTGCTGGTGCCATTTCTAAATTAACTTCAGCGAATGCTCAAGGCGAACTTTACTTAACTGATGTGATCGAAATTTTACGCAACGAAGGCGGCACCATTGGGGCTGTTTTGATTGAAGATTTTGTCGAAACTCTGGGAGTAAATGATCGCTACCAGTTAGCTGAAAGCGCTGCCATGTTGCGCGATCGAATCAATGAAGGTCATATGCGCAACGGGGTAACGATTGTTGACCCAACAACAACCTGGATCGATGTTCAGGCTGAAATATCTAACGATGTGACGATTTTTCCAAGCTCTGCCATCTTGGGCTCAACCGTTATTGATTGTTGCGCCGTGATTGGCCCTCGCACGACGCTAACTAATTGCAGAGTAGGGCAAGGGGCATCGGTAGTTGAATCAAACTGCACTGATTCGACAATTGGAGCAGCGGCAAACGTTGGCCCATTTACCTATTTACGCGCCGGCACTGTGCTTAAAGAGAGCAGCAAAGCTGGCGCATTCGTTGAAATTAAGAATTCCCAAGTCGGCGCTGGCTCAAAAGTTCCGCACCTTTCCTATGTTGGCGATGCCACTATCGGTGAAGGCACAAATATTGGCGCCGCTACGATTTTTGTAAATTACGACGGAGTAGAAAAGCACCCAACGATTGTTGGCGATCATGTTCGCATCGGTAGCGACACCATGTTGGTCGCTCCAGTAAATATTGGTGACGGGGCATACACCGCCGCCGGTTCAGTAATTACCGAAGATGTTCCGCCTGGTGCGATCGGCGTTGGCCGATCTAAGCAACGGAATGTATTAGGTTGGGTCATGCGCAAGCGCGCTGGTTCAAAGTCAGCACAAGCAGCCGAAGCTAAAGAATCGAAAGGTTAGTAAATGAGCGAGATCCGGTTATCTTCTGAAAAGCGCTTACGACTTTTTGCGGGCCGCGGTTTCCCTGAATTAGCTGACGAAGTTGCTGCCGAACTCGGAATTCCACTAACTCCAACATCTGCTTACGACTTTGCTAACGGCGAAATTTTTGTTCGCTTCGAAGAATCAGTTCGTGGTTGCGATGCATTCGTAATTCAAAGCCACACCACACCAGTTAATAAGCAGATCATGGAACAACTAATCATGGTCGATGCTTTGAAGCGCGCATCAGCACAGCGCATCACTGTTGTTGCACCGTTCTATGGTTATGCGCGTCCAGATAAGAAGAGCCGTGGTCGCGAACCAATTACTGCGCGATTGATGGCTGATCTTTTCAAGACTGCTGGCGCCGATCGCTTGATGTGCGTTGATTTACATACTTCACAAATTCAAGGATTCTTCGATGGTCCAGTTGATCATTTATTCGCGCTACCAATGTTGGCTAACTATGTGGGCAGCAAAGTAGATCGCAGCAAGTTAACGATCGTTTCACCAGACTCTGGTCGAGTTCGCGTAGCTGAGCGTTGGTCAGATCTACTTGGTGGTTGCCCAATTGCTTTCATTCACAAAACTCGCGACCCACGTATTCCAAATGAATCAACAACTGGTCGCGTAGTTGGCGATGTACAAGGCCAAACTTGCGTAGTTATTGATGACATGATCGACACCGCTGGCACCATTACCAAAGCGGTAGATGCGCTATTTGATGCAGGTGCCAAAGATGTAATTATCGCGGCCACACATGCAGTTTTCTCTGGCCCGGCGATTGAACGCCTAAAAGGCTCTCGTGCATCAGAAGTTGTAATTACTAATACTTTGCCAATTACCGATGATCAGAAATTTGATGGCTTAACCGTGCTTTCAATTGCACCACTTTTGGCTCGGGCAATTCGCGAAGTATTTGAAGATGGCTCGGTAACTAGCCTCTTTGATGGCCACTCCTAAGCCGTAACTAAGCAAGATTCAAGCGCGATTTGCGCTTAGCTACGCCCATTCGCTAACCTTTGGCTCGTTCCGGCGAGGGTAAGAATTTTTTCCGTAATCGACGGCGTAGGTTTTAATCCTGCTGGAACTTTTGTGAAGTGACCGAAAGTAAACCTGACAGGAGTTAAGAAAAATGGCTGAGATTTCAATCAATGGCGTTCGCCGTACTGAGTTTGGTAAAGGCGCATCACGTCGTAATCGCCGCGATGGTTTGGTTCCTGCAGTTATCTACGGCCATGGTGAAACACCTGCCCACGTAACACTTCCAGCACGCGAACTTGGCGTTGCACTAAAAACATCAAACGTTCTTCTAGATATCGTTATTGATGGCACAACTATTCTGACTTTGCCTAAGGCTGTTGTTCGCAATGCACTTAAGGGCAACCTTGAGCACGTTGACTTGGTTTTGGTTCGCCGCGGCGAGCGCGTTGTTGTTGCGGTTCCAGTTCATACTTCTGGCGAGCACGATCGCGACGGAATTCTTGAGCACGTTCACCACTCAATCGAAGTTGAAACTGAAGCAACTTCTATTCCAAGTTTCTTCGAGCTTGATCTAACTGGTCTTGCTGCCGGACTTTCACTTTATGCCGAAAACGTTAAGTTACCTGCTGGCGTTACCTTGGTATCTGATCCAAAGATGGTTGTTGTACACCTTTCAGAGCGTTCAACTGCGGCTGAACCAGCAGCTGATGCTGCACCAGCTGCTGCGGCTCCTGCTGCTGAAGATAAGAAAGAGTCTTAATCGGTTGATCTCAACTCAACTACTAATCTAGGGTCATGGATTTAACATGCTGTGGTTAGTAGTTGGGTTGGGCAATCCCGGCCCCGAGTACGAAGCTACTCGCCATAACATCGGCCAGTTAGTTGTAGATCAATTAGCAAAATCCCACTCTGCAAAATGGAGTTCACACAAATCCCGCTGCGATATTGCTGAATTTAAATTAGGCGTTGGAATAGATGCCGCATCGGTAATTGTGGCGAAATCAAAGAGTTACATGAATGAATCTGGCGGCCCAGTTAAGGCGCTAGCTAATTTTTATAAAGTTGAATTGGCTAACATCATTATTTTGCACGACGAATTAGATATTCCATTCGCAGCGATTCGCAGCAAGATTGCTGGCGGCGATAATGGCCACAATGGTTTGAAATCTCTTACTTCTTCCTTCGGAAGTGCTCAATATTTGCGTGTGCGCTTAGGTATCGGTCGCCCACCCGGCCAGCAAGATCCAGGTGATTTTGTGCTTAAGCAGTTCGCTTCAGCGGAAAAGAAAGAGCTACCTGAATTTATTGTGCGTGGTGCCGATTGTGTTGAATCACTAATTACTCAAGGGCTAGAACGAACTCAATCAGCTTTCAATAGTTAATTAAATCTGTTTGGTCAGCCAGTATTACGAAGACCAGCGGCAACACCGTTAATAGTTAGCAATAGAGCACGAATCAAAAGCGGATCAGCATCGGCACCTTCGGTGCGAACTCGGCTAAGCAAGTTAATTTGCAGTAGATGCAAAGTAGACAGATAAGCATCGCGAACTTGCAAGGTGCGAGCAAGAATTGGTTGATCTTCGAGCAGAGATTGCTTCTTTGTTAGTAAATTAATTTCAGCAACAGTTAATGCAAATTCAGCTTCAATATCTGCCAAGAAGTGCTGTAACTCGGCTGGAACTAATTTCTCAACATAGCGACGAGCCATGGCTAAGTCAGTTTTTGCCAAAGTCATTTCAACGTTACTAATGAAAGTATTAAAGAAGTGCCACTCTTTAAGCATGCGTGAAGTAACTTCACCATGACCGGCTTCGCGTGCAGCTTTCAAACCAGTTCCGACGCCATACCAGCCAGGCACAATCTGACGTGATTGAGTCCAACCAAATACCCAAGGGATCGCGCGCAAGCTTCCGAGACCACTTGATGCATCTGGTCGGCGCGATGGGCGCGAACCTAAGAATAGATTTCCAAGTTGTTCAACTGGAGTTGAAGCGTAGAAATACGCGGGCAAGTCAGGATGATCAACGAGTGAACGATATTGAGCAAAAGAGTGATCGCTGATTGTTTGCATGCAATCGCTCCAGCGCTGAAGATCTGCCGGATCTTGGCGAGGTCCGCGATTTAGAACAGTTGCTTCAAGGGCAGCTGCCAAAGTTAACTCAACATTTTCGCGGGCTAATGAAGGCAGTGCGAATTTGTCACTAATAACTTCGCCTTGCTCTGTCATTTTAATTTCGCCATCAATTGAGCCCCATGGCAAAGCAATAAGCGCTTCGTAAGTTGGGCCACCACCACGGCCTACGGAACCACCGCGGCCATGGAATAAACGCAAGCGAACGCCGTACTTGATCGCGACATCGCGCAAATTACGTTGTGCTCGGTGAATTTCCCACTGGCTAGTTGCGATACCTGCATCTTTATTTGAATCTGAGTAACCCAGCATGATTTCTTGTATGTCACCACGCAGCGTTAATAGTTTGCGATAAGTCGGGTTGCTAAGAAGTTTCTCTAGAATTTCACCAGCTGCGCGAAGTTCAGCAACAGTTTCAAGTAGCGGGGCAAAACCAATACGCGCAGTACCTTTATCTAGATCGACTAAACCGACATATTTTCCAAGAACTACTGCGGCTAATAAATCATCAGCGCCTTTAGTCATTGAGACGATGTAGGTTTCAATTGCAGTTGGGCCAAAGCGATCAATTATTTCGCTGACGGCAGTAAAAGTATCCATAGTCTTTGTTGCATCAGCATCTAGTTTGCTTAGGTCAGGTTTCTTTGTACTAGCTAATTCGGCAGCTAGTAATTCAAATTTCTGTTCGTGGCTAAGCTGGAGATAGTTATCAGTAATCCCTAATTGTGAAAGTACGTGATGGTGGGCATCGGAGTGCTCGCGGATATCCATGGTTGCATGGGTCAAACCAAAAGTGCTCACAGTGCGAATGGTGCGTTCGAGTAACCCAGTTGCGATTAACTCGCCGCGGTGGGCGAAAAGTGAATCGCGCATCAAGGTTAAATCTGCCAATAATTCATCGGTATCGCGGTAATCGCGATGAGGAACGTGTGGCCCCTGCGCTGCATGACGCATACGTGTGAAAGCTAACCGATGCACAATTGCAGTTGCTTTCAATCGATAAGGCTCTTCGACATTTAAGCGCAAGAAGCGATCTTCGAATTCTGGAATGTGTTCTAAATCTTTTTCGATCGAAGCGGTTAGCTCGGGGGTTGCGCCAACGATTCGAGTAGAAACTGAGAGCATTTGTCGCAACTCATCCATTGCCGCGATAGTTACGCGGATAGCGTGACCGGCCTGCAAAACCATTACCTCACGGGTTACTTCGCCAGTGATATTTGGGTTTCCATCACGGTCTCCACCGATCCAGTTTCCAAAAGAAAGTGGGCGAGAGGTAACTGGAACATCAATACCTAAACGCTTCATTTGCTGAGCGAAATCATTTAAAACTTGCGGAACTGTTAACTTGAATAAATCATCTAGGTAATAAAGAGCATTCATCGCCTCATCAAGTGGTTCTGGACGATCAAGTCGAAGTTCATCAGTTTGCCAAAGTAGATCGATCATTTCAGCTAGCTTGGCAACACGAGCCGGCGATTTTTTCTGATCAAGCAACGTGGCAACTTTTCCTAATTTATTCAAAATCGAACGTCGGGCCGCCTCAGTTGGGTGCGCCGTAAATACTGGGCGAACCATTAACTCTGAAACCCAGAGTGCTAAATCTGCATCAGAAAATTCGTGACCCGGAGTTTGTGCTTCTTTTGCCGCCAAGATGCGATCAGTAGCGCGGGTTAACCATGAACCACCTTCAGCGCGAGCATCAGCCAAAATATGTGAACGATGAACTTGTTCGGCAACATTTGCTAAATGAAAATAAGTACTAAACGCGCGTACTAATTGCACGGAATCTTCTACAGATAAATCGGAAAGCAATTCACCGCTATCGCCTTCGCGCACAGCCTTTCGCACTGCCTCAACTAAGTTGAGCAGTTCGACGCCTTCTTGGCGTACAAGGGTTTGGCCTAAGAGTTCACCTAACTGGCGAACGTCATTACGCAACTCTGCGTCATCGGCCTGAAAGTTGCCTGACATGGGCGTAATCATCTCAGGTCTTTTCCGATCGTGATTACCGAGCAACTACTTGGCAAGATAGAATTAGCGCAATTCGCCCCCTCCCACCTTTGGGAGTTGGGGCTTAAGGTCATTACATAGCGTCTAGAAGGGCAGGGAAAAGCATGCGCGGCTTATTAAATTCACTCGCCGACTTCCCTGAGTTCGCTGATGCAACCAATGAAAATAATTTGAGTAGATCTCATAATCTGGTCACGCCGCCTCCGAGTTTCCCCTTTTTGATCGCGCAAATTGCCCAAACTAGGCCAGTTCTAGTCATAAGTGGTTCGAGCCGTGGCGCTGAAGATATCGCTAGCGAACTGCGCGATCTGCATGATCGTGTTCTGGAATTTCCAGCTTGGGAAACTTTGCCTCACGAACGGCTAAGCCCACGCAGCGATACTGTCGCGCGCCGAATTCAAACACTAAATCAATTAGCTCATTCTGATTCAAAGTTAAACCCAATAGTTGTTACTCCGGTGC